>ERZ1673739.1285-NODE-1285-length-28907-cov-7.940593_pt1 | contig 28907 bp, 25 predicted proteins | sample MGYA00580210_ERZ1673739 | MGnify/ENA primary metagenome ERZ1673739 (study PRJEB41218, sample SAMN15661749) | gut metagenome | host: Homo sapiens | place: Canada: London | collected 2015-08-20/2019-03-30 | study: EMG produced TPA metagenomics assembly of...
CACGGGTTTCCTGATCTTCATACTGTCTCGCCAGAGTCAGATATTCATCCACTTTCTCATTAGAGTAGGAAGAATAATTTGCACCCTTATCTGTGCCAAAAACTTTATAGGTATGATCGTCTGCATCAAACGGGCTTCCCCAGCCGATCAGACATGCCATCTGTCCGCCCCAGTCAATCTGTGCCGGAATATCTACCGTACAGTTAATGCCTATTTCCTGTAACTGCTGAGCTGCTGCCTGTGCGATATCAATTCGGTCCTGCTCTCCGGACATAACGCTGAGGACGAAACCGATTTCTTCCCCGTTTCTTTCATAAAAGCCATTTTTTCCCATCTTGCATCCTGCATCTTCAAGGATCTTTCTGGCTTTTTCCGGATTATAATCATAATGCTCTGCCTTTTCATTGTTATATATATTTCTCTGTAACGGACCATAAGCCGGCATTCCCTGTCCAAGAAGTACTGCATCTATAATTGCCTGGCGGTCAATTCCATAACAGATTGCCGGAATAAGATCTTTGTTTTCCTTCCAGTAATCATTTGCGAAATTAAACATAATACCACGATAATCGGAAGTAGTCATATCGTAACAGCTGTATCCATCCATATTTTTGAAATTCTCTGCATTTTTCGGATCCAGCAAAGCCATATCAATCTCACCGGACTGCAGCTGGACTGCCTGTGTATTATCGTCCTCTACAATTTTAAAAATCACCTTATCGATTTTTGGACTGCCAAGATAGTAATCTTCATTTTTTGTCATTACAATAGACTGCCCTGCATCCCAGCTTTCCAGTTTATAAGGGCCTGTACCTACAGGATGCCGGAAAAAATCTGATTCCTGCATATCTTCCCCTTCCAGAAGATGCTTTGGCAAAATCGCTATCGTCATATATTCCAGAAATGCCACATTTGGTTCTGCCAGTTTAAAGGCAATCGTCTGGTCATCCATTACTTTTATTTCCTGAACATCTTCATAGTTTGGTGCATTTTCTGATCCATTCTCCGGATCCATAATAGCCTCGATGGTAAATTTTACATCATCTGCAGTAAAAGCTTCCCCGTCATGCCATTTGATCCCGTCACGAATATGGAACGTATAAGTACAGCTGTCCTCATCATATTCCCATTTTTCTGCAAGACCCGGAATCACCTGGTCATCTGCATCATGAGCAGTCAGACCGCTAAATAACAGCATATTAATCTCACAGTGTTCATCCATCGCCGGATTGATTCTTGTGTAATCACCGGATCCATATACCAGCGTTGATTCTTCGGCTTTTTCTGTATTTTCTGATTCCTTCGTTGTTTCCTCCTGTTTTGCCGTCTCTTCTGCAGTACTTTCTGTTTTGGATGTATCACCACAGGCTGTCAGAGACATTGCCATGGCCGCTGCAAGCAGCAATGCAATCACTTTCTTTTTCATGTATTTCCCCTTTCCGCTGTTCTGTTTCCTTTTGTTTTGAAAAGAGCCGCCGCTTTTGATTCAAGTCGAACGGACTGCTCTTTTTCGCAGTGCATTTATCATAATCTGTTTCTTTCTTCCCCACAAGCCCCCCGTCTGGTTATCTTTTTCCTTTCTTTTTGTACGATATTTCTGTACTTTTTCCCACTTTTTTCACTTTCGCATCCTCATCCGGGGGATAGACAGGCATCCACCGGACTTTTTCCGGCTTTGTTAACGCTTTGCTGAAATAACAAAACGAGACTCCTTTTGAAGTCTCGCTTTGTTATGCAATATAAACCTTTTGGTTATATCGATATAAATCAGATCCTGCACACAATATGCTGTTCCATCTGATGCGGAAGTGCTATTCCCAGTTCATACGGCCGTATCGGGTAGTCATACGGCAGATTTCTTTTTGGAGCTTTTTGGTCAGCTGCGTCTTTTTCAGACGCCATCTCCAGTTCTCACCAACCGTAGAAGGTTTGTTGATGCGGGCGGAATTGTCCAGTCCCAGCCAGTCCTGCATCGGAATGATGCAGGTGGCAGCCGCACTTCGCAGAACCAGTGCGATCATGCTCTTATAGAGCTGTTCTTCCGGGGTGGCATAGTCGTACAGATAATCACGCACCATAGCACGTTCGGCAGCCGTGATGGTCTGATACCATGACACCAGTGTTTCATTGTCATGCGTTCCGGTGTAGGCCACACTGTTCACGGAATAGTTATGCGGCAGATAATCGCTGGCACTGCCGGTATCACGGGAATCAAAAGCAAATTCCAGTACCTTCATTCCCGGGAATCCACTGTCACGCACCAGCTTACGCACGGTGTCGCTCATATAGCCAAGGTCTTCCGCAATGATTTCCCGTTTGCCCAATGCCTGTTCCACCGCACGGAACAGTTCAATGCCCGGTCCTTTTTCCCAGTGTCCTGATGCAGCTGTTTCACTGCCATAAGGAATTGAAAAATACTCATCAAACCCACGGAAGTGATCGATACGTACCACATCATACAGTTCGAAGCAGTACCACAGGCGAGTGATCCACCACTGATAACCGGTATCGCGGTGCACTTCCCAGCGATAGAGCGGATTACCCCAGAGCTGACCGGTTGCTGAAAATCCATCTGGCGGAACACCTGCCACTGCAGTTGGAATGTTCTCCTCATCCAGCTGAAACAGACCAGGATTTGCCCATGCGTCCGCAGAATCCAATGCTACATAAATCGGAATATCTCCAATGATCTGTATTCCTTTGCTGTTTGCATAAGTTTTCAGTTTGCTCCATTGTTCATCAAACTTGAACTGGAGATATTTATAATACTCCACTTCATAATACAGTTCCCGGCGATAGTAATCCATCGCATTCTGCCACCGCAGACGGATATCTTCCGCCCACTCGATCCATGGTCTTCCTTCAAAACGATCCTTCACTGCCATGAACAGTGCAAAATCATCCAGCCACCACTGATTTTTCTCGCAGAATCTCAGAAACGCTTCGTTGTGGCCGATATCACTGCGGGAATATGCCAGCCGCAGCAGACGGTTTCTTTCTATATAAAGACAACTGTAATCAATGTCATCTGCCTTACGTCCAAAATTTGCCTTTTTGCACTCGGCAGTCGTCAGCACACCCTCTTTTACCAGTTCATCCAGACTGATAAAATACGGATTTCCTGCAAAAGCAGAAAAGCTCTGATAAGGACTGTCGCCGTAACTGGTCACACCCAGCGGCAAAATCTGCCAGTATGTTTGCCCGGCTTCTTTGAGCCAGTCCACAAAATCATACGCTTCCTGTGAAAAACAGCCGATACCGTAAGGGGACGGCAGACTGCTGATTGGCAGCAAAATACCTGCACTTCTCTTCATCTTTTTTACCTTCCTTTATAATTCGATCAGAATACCTGCATGGTCAGACACCTGTGGTTCCTGTGTTCCGCGAAATACAACTCGGCTGCTCTTTACCGGAATAACTTTTGAGCACCAGATCTGATCGATACGCTTTTTCTCTGCTGCATCCGGAGTATCTCTCCAGCCGTCAATGGCCTGCACCACCGTATAACCATCATCCTTATGCTGTGCCAGACAATAGGTATCCTGCCAGCCGTCCCGGGCGATCAGATCATAACCTTCTCCCCGAACCGCTGCTTCACTGTTGAAATCACCCAGCAGAAATGCCATCTGTTTTCCGGCTGCTGCATGGGACATCTTTTCCCACTGATCGAGAAAAGGCTCTTCTTCATCCTTCCACCAGCCCATGTGTACCGCATAGTACCAGACATCTCCTGCACAGATACCAAGTGCACGACGCGTTTTCCAATAATGATAATCGTCTGTCCTGCTCAGCAGCAGATTTTCTGTTGCAGTGATTGGCATACGACTGAAAATTGCCATACCTTCATCATACTTGTCGTAGCCGATTTTTGCCGGAAGCCAGCTCCAGTAATAATGTACGCCCTCTTCCTTTAGCATCTGTGCAACAGCTGCCGCATGGTTGTCCTCTTTCAGCAATATCCCGTTGCCGGAACATGGACAATAATCTGCCAGAGGGATGGGCATCGCCGGAACAGATGCCGTCTGGTTCACTTCCTGCAAAGCGAAAACATCCGGCTGCTCCTTTGTGATAAAATCTACAAAAAATTTTCTTTTCGCCTCATAGTCCGGCTCGACGAGGCTGTGTGTATTCAATGTTAATAATCTCATAATTTTATAAAATGGTGTTGAAATTAAAAGTCCAAAACTATGATGCCTACGGATTGTTCCGTGCGTCGCACTCCCACAATCCTCTCCAGTATTCGCATATCGTGGGATTATCATCCCACTTTTATGTCTACGCTCCGCTTCGGTCGGAGCAAAACGAACATCCACTGGATGTTCTGCTCCATATCTGGGCGGGTCCCAAGGTCTTTCATCCACCTATGAGCAAGCTCATGTGGATTTAGACCTTTTGACCCTGGCATCATAAAATATCGTTAATATCAGATTTCAGAACGTCTGCCTTTGGACCATACACTGCCTGGATGCCATCTCCTTTGATCAGCAGACTCAGTGCACCTTCTGCCTTCCATGCCGGAAGATCGGCGACCTTTGTCGGGTCTTTCACCGTGACACGTAAACGGGTCATACATGCATCTACCAATACAATGTTTTCGCGGCCGCCCAGCAGAGCAATGATACGCTCTGCCTGACTGTTTCCGTTTCCGGCAGAAGCACCTGTATTCTCTGCGGTATTCTCATCGGCATTGTCATCGGTATAGTTGCCCAGACGACCCGGAGTTGCCAGTTTGAACTTACCGATCATAAAATATGCTACAAAGTAACCGATTGCAAAAAATACTATCACACAGATCACAAAGTTGATAATATCGCCGCCCAGACCGGCCTGAAGCGACATCGGAATTCGGGTGATGAATTCCAGATTGCCGAAGGAATGTAAACGCAGGTGTATGATTCCTGCCATTGCAAAAGCACATCCCTGAAGAATCGCATAAACTACGTACAGCGGCATTGCACAGAACATAAACATGAATTCCAGAGGCTCGGTAACACCGGTAAGGAACACAGCCAGTACTGTGGAAATGAACATGGACTTATACTTTGCACGCTTGTCAGCATCGACACGGCGGTACATAGCCAGTGCAATACCCAGCAGCAGACCGGTAGCACCGATCATCTGACCTACCTTGAATCTGGCCGGAGTAACCGTAGTCAGCAGATTATTGTAAGCAGCCATATCGCCTGATTTTTTAAAGTTGATAAGGTCATTTGCCCATGCCAGCCACAGTGGATCCTGACCAAACACCTGGCTGCCTGCGTTGACACCGGTAGCGATGGTGTAAGTACCTCCGAAAGAGGTGTAGTTCATAGGAATCGTCAACATATGGTGCAGACCGAAAGGCAGCAGCAGTCGCTCGAGTGTACCATAGACGAATGGAGCCAGTACCGGAGAAGTTGCAGAGGAATTGGCGATCCAGATACCAAAACTGTTGATACCGGTCTGGACTAAAGGCCAGAACAATGCCAGCACCAGAGAAATAACCACGGAGTAAACAATAACCATCATAGGTACGAAACGTTTTCCGTTAAAGAATGCCAGTGCATCCGGCAGCTTACGGAAGTTATAATACTTATTGTATGCCACACCGCCCACAAAACCGGCGATGATGCCCACGAATACGCCCATATTCAGAGCCGGGGCACCGAGTACGGAAGTGAAGTAACCATTGACAGCGATCTCCTGTCCGAACAGCGTATGGGTCACAGCACTGGAATCTGCCAGCATGGCACTGGTAACACCAAAAATATTACCGGTGATGACGTTGATAAGAGCAAACGCCAGCACTGCTGCAAATGCACCGCCGGCACGTTCTTTTGCCCAGCCGCCGCCAATGGCAACTGCAAACAGGATGTGCAGGTTATTGATCACAGCCCAGCCAATGTTCTCCATGGTAGTACCGATGGTCATAACAACTGCCATATCTGCACCTGCCATCTGCACCAGCTTACCAAGGCTGATCATCAGACCGGCCGCCGGCATAACAGCGATGACCTGCATCAGTACTTTGCCCAGCTTCTGCAGGAAATCAAAGTTAATCATACCTTTTTTCTTCGCTTTCTTCTCTGCTTTGGTTTTCCCGGTCGGCTGAGCATCTGTTCTGACTGCACCGGCCGGCTGCTCTTTTGTATTCAGTGTCAGAATCGATGTCTTACCTGCTTCAGCAGTTCCGCTTGCACAATGCAGCTCCATATCTTCTGTGCCGCCTGTCAGAACAACAGACGTAATCGTTTTCAGCCCCCGCTCACGAATAAGGTCAAGATCTACTTTTGCTACAGGCTGACCTTTTCTGACTTTGTCACCCTCTTTAACCAGAATCTCAAAGCCCTCACTATTAAGGCTGACTGTTTCCAGACCCACATGAACCAGAATTTCCAGCCCGCCATCTGCCACAAAGCCAATGGCATGTTTTGTTCCGGCAATCGTTTCCACCGTACCGTTTACAGGACTGCAAAACAACCCGTCAGACGGTTCAATGGCGATGCCTTCACCCAAAACACCGCTTGCAAAGGTTTCATCCGGGACTTTGTTCAACGGAACAATGTTTCCGCTGAAGGGTGCTGTCACAACGGTTGAATGTTTCATTGCTGTCATGATATTCCTCCTTATTTTTTGCATTGTTTCACGCAAGTATTGCACTGTATTTGCGTAACTTTATGCAACCAGAACAATCCCATTACGCAACTTTTACAAGAGTTTTCTAATCAAAAAACAAACTTTCTACTTTTTTCACAATTATTTATAAGGTTTTTTGTGGAAATTGAATATATGAATCGGTTTGTTGCATGCAATGAGCATGCAAACTGCCCCTTATACCAGCGTTGACATTGCATAAAAATAGCTTTACAATAGACACAATGAAAACCAAGGAGGAACAGACTATGGCAGTTACCATTAAAGATGTCGCAGCAGCAGCCGGTGTTTCACCTTCCACGGTGTCACGCACCTGCAAGGACAGCCCTTCCATCAGCCGGGAAACCAAGGAACGGGTACGCCGCATTATGGCACAGCTGGGCTATGTACCCAATTTTGAGACAGAACCGGTAGAGGCATTTTCCAAGACGATCGGCATTATCCTGCCCTCTTCTCAGCGTGATGTCTATGAAAACGCATTCCATCTGGAGATCATCCGCGGCATCGGGCAGTTCTGCAACCAGCGACGCTATGTGAATACGGTCATCACCGGGCAGGATGATGCAGAAGTGCTGGATGCGATACAGAGCATGGTATCCAATTCCCAGGAAGATGGCTTTATCCTGCTCTATTCTAAAAAAAACTGTCCGGTAGCATCCTATCTGCGAAATGAGGGTCTGCTTCATGTCATTGTCGGCAAAGCAGTGCAATCCGCCAACCAGACCATCTACATTGACAACGACAATGCCCTTGCCGGAGAAGAAGCCACCGATTATCTTTATGAACTGGGACACCGCCGCATTGCTTATTTCGGTGTCAGCAACGCCATGCTGTTTTCTGCGGAACGCAAACGCGGCTACCAGATGTCTTTGCTGAAACATGGGATCACACCGCGTGAAGAAGACTGTGTGGAGATCAACTCTCTGAACGATTCCTATGAGGATGCACTGGAAACGCTCCTCACATCTGCGGACCGTCCTACAGCCGTGCTGATCAGCGATGACATTCTGGCTGTGGTATTGGAACAGTTCTGCGGTAATCTTGGATTCAGCATCCCGAAAGATCTTTCGATCATTTCGTTCAACAACTCACTGTTTTCCCGCATCACCAGTCCAAGGCTGACAACGATCGATGTCAATCCCTACCAGCTTGGCATGGAAGCCGCCAGCCAGACTATTAACCATATCGAAAACCCGAATCTTCTGGCAACAAAAATCATTGTGCCACACCAGCTGATCCCCCGCGAAAGCTGCTGCCCTCCTCCGAAAATCTGACAGAAACAGACACGACCGTCCCTCTCCATACAGTAAACGGTCGTGTCTGTTTATCTTTTCCGGTAATCCCGTGGTGTTATTCCAAAATGTGCTTTAAATATTCGATTAAAATAGGACAGATTCTCAAACCCGCACCGTGAAGCAATCGTCAGGACCGTTTCATCCGTGGTCTGTAATGCCTCAGCAGCCGTATTCAAACGGTATTCATTCAGAAAAGCGATAAAGCTCTGCCCCGTCATCTGCCGGAACCACCGCATGAAATGGCTGGAGCTGAAAGAACATACTTCTGCTGCATCGGCAACGCAAATCTTTTCGGCATAATGTTCCGAAATCCATTGCAGGACGGTTTTCAGCCGTCTGGTATCCGCCGTTTCCGCCGGAAGCTGCTGTTTTCCATGCAGAATGAGCAGAGCCAGAAAACGCAGCAGTCCGCTCTTGATGACCAGTTCATAGCCTGGAAGTTTGGAGCTGTTGGCATCTTCGATTTCCTTCAGACAGTTCGCCGCCTGAGGATAATACAGATCATCCGGCGTCAGATGTACGTTCAGTGCCAGACGCCCGCTTTGCAGCGGAAGAATATACTTTTCGGCACACAGATCTCCTGCACCACCCAGAAGTTCCGGATCAAAAATAATATTCTCATACTCCATATACTGACCCTCTGTCTGCCTGAGTGCATGGAGCGTACCCGGTGTAAAAATGAAAATATCCCCCATATAAGCCGGATGCGTCACAGCACCTGCCTGAACCAGCCCGGCTCCCCGCTTTACAAAGATCAGCTCCATACTTTCCTGCCAGTGGAGTGCCACCTGCGGGAAATCTCCCGGAATGGTGCAGGGATAAATATTAAACGGAAAACGCACAGCCCCATGCTGTTTTGTTTCCCGCAAGGAAACCTGTTTTTGCATCGCTATACCTCCTAATGATAGGATTGTACCATATTTTGCACTTTTCAGGCAAGATTTTGATTGTTTTATGTGGTATATCTTGAAACACAGACATCAAAACTCGTTTTCCATATCAACGACATCAAAAGGAGGATTTGTTTATGAATTTCACTGAAATATTACAGAATCTCACAAAAAAGCCGCTGGCTGACTGTACAGATCAGGAGCTGTACCTGGCTCTGCTGGAACTCATACGACAGAAAAGTGCCGACCGTGTACAGAGCGTCACCGGCCGCAAGCTTTACTACATCAGTGCCGAATTTCTTATCGGCAAACTGTTATCCAATAACCTGATCAATCTCGGTCTGTACGAGGAGGCCCGCGAGGCTCTGGCTGCTGCCGGAAAGAATCTCTCAGACATTGAGGAAGTAGAACCGGAACCTTCTCTTGGCAATGGCGGTCTGGGACGTCTGGCTGCCTGCTTTCTGGACTCGCTGGCAACACTGAACCTGCCAGGTGACGGCGTTGGTCTGCGATATCACTTCGGACTTTTCCATCAGTCCTTTGAAAATGATATCCAGAACGAAAAACCAGATCCATGGCTGACTGCACACAGCTGGGCAGAAAAAACCGATATAACCTATCCGGTAGAACTGGCAGGCAAAGAATACACTGCCAGACTGTACAAACTGGCAGTTACCGGCTACGAAGGCCGCACCAACACCCTGAACCTGTTTGATCTCGACACCATCGACGAAAGCATCGTTCATGATGGTATCGCCTTTGACAAAACTGCCATCGACAAAAACCTGACACTGTTTCTCTACCCGGATGATTCGGATGAAGCCGGCCGCCGCCTGCGTGTATATCAGCAATACCTGATGGTTTCTGCCGGTGCACAGCTGATCCTTGCTGAATGTGCTGCCCGTGGCTGCAATTATCATGATCTTGCCGATTATGCTGCCATCCAGATCAATGATACACACCCGAGTATGGTCATTCCGGAACTCATCCGCCTGCTTGGTAAAAAGGGCATTGCGTTTGAAGAAGCTGTTGAAATTGTCACCAGAACCTGTGCTTACACCAACCATACCATTCTGGCAGAAGCACTGGAAAAATGGCCTCGTGCCTATCTGGATGCCGTTGTGCCACAGCTGATGCCTGTTATCGAAAAGCTGGATGCACTGGCCCGTACCCGCACTGCAGACGAAAGTCTTGCCATCATCGACCAGGACAGTCTGGTACACATGGCTAACATGGACATCCACTTCACTCACTCAACCAACGGTGTGGCAGCCCTGCATACGGAAATCCTGAAAAATTCAGAACTGCACGGCTTTTATGAACTGTACCCGGAGAAATTCAACAACAAGACCAACGGTATTACATTCCGCCGCTGGCTGCTGGAATGTGATCCGCGACTGACTGCCAGACTGGAACAGTACATCGGCTCCGGTTTCCGCAAGGATGCGTCCGAACTGGAAAAACTGTTGACCTTTGCGGACGACGAAGCGGTTCTGAATGAACTGACCGCCGTAAAAAAAGCTAACAAAGAAGATCTGGCCGACTGGCTTCTGAAAACTCAGAATGTGAAAGTCAACACCAATGCTGTGTTTGATATCCAGTCCAAGCGTCTGCATGAATACAAACGTCAGCAGCTGAATCTGCTGTACCTCATCCATCAGTATCATGAAATCAAAGCCGGTCATCAGCCTGCCGTTCCACTGGTAAGCATCTTCGGTGCGAAAGCCGCTCCGGCCTACACCATCGCAAAGGACATTATCCATGCCCTGCTGACTCTCTCAAAAGTGATTGCAGCAGATCCGGAAGTATCCAAATGGCTGCAGATCGTATTCATTGAGAACTACAACGTTACCGCTGCCGAAAAACTGATCCCGGCCTGCGATCTGTCCGAACAGATCAGTCTCGCTTCCAAAGAAGCATCCGGTACCGGCAATATGAAATTCATGCTGAACGGTGCACTGACACTGGGTACTATGGACGGTGCCAACGTGGAAATTTGCCAGCAGGTCGGAGAAGAGAACATTTACATCTTCGGCCAGAGCTCCGATCAGGTCATCCATCGCTATGCTGCCAATGATTACGTTGCCGCTCAGTGGTATGAAAACGATGCCAACATCCGCCGTGCCATTGATTTCCTCAACGGTCCGGAAATGCTGGCAGTCGGTCATTCTGAAAGCCTGAACCGTCTGCATCATGAGCTGATCCACAAGGACTGGTTCCAGACCCTGCCGGACTTCAACGCATACGTTGTACGCAAAGGACAGGCTCTCAGTGATTATACCTGCGATCCGATGGGATGGAGACGCAAATGTCTGGTGAACATTGCCAAAGCCGGTCTGTTCTCCTCCGACCGCACCATTGCTGAGTATGACCACGATATCTGGCATCTTGGTAAATAAAAATCTACCATTTTATGCCATCGACAGCCGGAACTTTTTCTGATACGGATCTTCAAAGATCTGATCATCCAGAGAAATTTCGATGCCGTACTGTCCGGCAATCTGACTGACCGGAGAAATCTTGTTTCTGCTCTGCAATCTTTCCGTCTTCCACCCGGTAAACTCTCCGGCACAGTCTTAGAACCCCCGGGCGATGCGTTGTCACGATACAGGTTTTTTCCGGTGCTTTTTCCAGTATATTTTTCAGAAGTTTTTTCTCTGTTTCTTCATCAAGTGCGGAAGTTGCTTCATCCAGAAGGATCACCGGTGCATTGCGAAGCAATGCCCGTGCGATGGCAATCCGCTGCGACTGTCCTTCGGAAAGCCCTTTTCCGCGTTCACCCAGTTTTGTCTCCAGTCCTTCCGGCAGTTTTTTAACAAATTCCCACGCACATGCCATCTCAAGAGCCGTCTTCATTTCTTCCCTGGATGCTCCTTCTTTGGCGATACTCAGATTCTCGGCGATACTCCCAGCAAGAAGTGTATTGCCCTGCGGAACATATGAAAAGCATACTCTTGTGTCTGCATTTAACTTCTGCTCCGTTTTGTCCTGTGCCTTTAAGATTGCCTTTCCTGTATCTGGCTCGATCAAGCCGAGGATCAAACGCAACAGCGTTGTCTTCCCTTCTCCGGATGTCCCGACAAGTGCCACGATTTCTCCCGGGCAGGCACAAAAATCAGACTCCCGAAACACCTGTTTTCCTTTTGTATATGAAAATGTCACATTTTCCAGACGAACTTCCAGGCCGCCCTTTGTCAAAAACAGATCCTTTTGATTTTGCATGCTATGTATTTCTTTGGGAAGCTCTGTCAGTTCCCGGAGGCGATGTGCAGAAACCGAACTGTTCAGAAAAGACGGAATGATCGACACGAGATTCTGAAATGCCCCAGACAGGCTGTTTCTCTGCTGCAAAAATAAAGTCATCGTGCCATAAGTAATCGCATGTGTCCATAAGCGGAACAGACAATACCCAAATGCAGTAAACTGAATTGCCATTCCAACCACCGACAAAACTGCCTTTGTTTTGATGCTGAACAAATTGTAATCCAGAGTTATTTTTTTATACTGTTCCTGCAATTTTTTCAGACAGGTGCTGCAGTGCAAAGAAATGCCAAGCGATTTGATCATATCCATATTGTAAAAAGTTTCTGCCTCAAACGTCATCATCCGACTGCTCATTTCACGCACTTTCTTCTGGCAGTCCCGCTGTTTTTTCATCATAAACTGCGACATCAGAACAACAAACGGAGCACTTCCAAGTGCAATCCCTGCCATGACCTTATCGTAATAAAAAAGCACAAGAAATGTTGCCAGAAAATGATAGAATGCGATCACGACCGCCGGAAGCCAGCTGACGGCATTGCTGCCCACTGTTTCAATATCCTGATTGAAACGGCTGAGCATATCGCCGTTTTGATACTTGCTCAGTTCCAGCCAACTGACATCCAGAATCTGTTCAAAAAGGTCTGCCCGGATATCATTGCTGATATTCACATTTAATTTTTCCAGAATACGACTGATACTGCCATTCAGAATCAGGCTGACTGCAAAACTTCCTGCCATAACTCCAAAAATCATGCCCGCTTTGTTCATCTGATATCCGGTAACAATATCAATCAGATATTTTCCTGCAATGCTGCTGAGAAGTCCAAGAGAGGTACTTACCATTCCGAGAAATGTATAAAAAAAGATGGTCCATCGATATCTGACACTGTAATGCAAAATCCATTTCCAGTCATCAAAGATTTCCTGAAATGTCCCATCTTTCCATTTTCCTGCTGCTCTTACTGTTTCGTTATGTATTTCCTTACTGCTTTTTTTTAAATTCTGCACCTTTGAAGAAAAAGAAAGCCCAAGTTTCCTGATACCACAAAAACGAATCCAGATATGTTCAAAAAATCTCCACCGAAAATTTTCCGGTCCGATCCATTTTCCCTGCACCTGTACTTTGGTGATTCTGGCAAAAATCTGCTCCTGACGGATTCCCGATTCCGGTACAATCTGACCGTCGCCAAGCAACGTATAACTTTGATCCCCGCATTTTAAAATCCGGTGCATTACATACTGCCCATTTTCACGGCGATAAAATACGATATCGCCTTTTCTTAGTTTCCGGTCTGTTTTTTTCATGCAGATTTTGTCCCGTCCATGTTTCAAAAACGGACGCATGCTGTTTCCCGTGACGATCATGCTGACTTCCTGTCCATCTTCCAGGAGTGCCCGTATCATTTCCATATATTCCTGCGTATCGACCAGCCTGACCGGTTTCTTTTCTTCAAAATATTTTTCACTGTCTTGTTTCCGAAATTTTTTCATAGTTTTATGCTCTGTTGGTTTCTCCTGGTGGTATGCCAGATAAATGTTGTCGGACAATGTCCTCAAATAGAATCTTATGATTTTAATCCTATGCGAAAAATTTCGAATTTATGACTATTTCTCTTTTACATTATTTCTCTGATCTGGAATATTTTTCAAAAATCCGGATATACTCAGCCTCCACTTTTGCAAAAGGCTCTACGGTATAATCCAGCTCGATATGAAGCTTCGGCGGCTCCCCGTCCTGCTTTTCAAGCAGCCCGTCCAGATCATACCAGAGCATCGCATGGTCGATCTCTTCCAGCTGTGCCTGCTCCTGTGCACTCAGATCTGATCCCAGAAATTTTTCGTAAATCAAATGCAGCAAATATGCTTCCTGCTCCTGATATTCCGGCAATGTTTTCTTAAAAGGAGACGGCACATCGGACATATAACATTCACTGGCATCGTGAAGCAGACAGGCAAGTACCATGCGATCAGACAGTCCCCTTGCCGCCGCTTCTTTCGCACAGCAGATACAGTGCTGTCCCACTGACCAGAAGGTCTTTACATGACCGTTTCCCCGACAGATCAACGACAATGCATGGGCAATATCCGGTATATCAATCAGCTCCGGATTTGGATCCGTCGGTTTAAAATGTTTTCCGGTATAGGTAGTGATAAATTCGCTCATCGTATTCCTGCTTTCTTTTTGCAAGCAGCACCGGATTTTGGTGCATGATCTTTCAAACCAGGCACCGCTCCTCCGGCTGCTGCCCAGAAGTACAGACTTGCCACGCTGCAGTACGGACTTAATCTGCGGCGGTATTTTTCAAACAGTTTGCGGTCGATTTTTCTGTGATGGTAAATCATCCGCATCCCACGCTGTATCGCCAGATCACCAAAACTCAGCACATTCGGTCTTTGCATACAGAACAGCAGGATCATTTCCGCAGTCCAGACACCGATGCCTTTCAGTGATGACAATTCCTCAATCGCTTCTTCATCTGATTTTTCCCAGATGCCTTCAATGTCAAAACTGCCGTCTTTTACTTTTTCCGCAAAATCTGTGATATACTCCGCTTTCCGGAAAGATATCCCAAGCGGCTGCAGATGTTCCACACCTGCATTTAATATCGTGTCCGCATCGACTGCCCCAAGATAATCCTTCATTCTCTGCCAGATCGTAGCCTGTGCTTTGGTCGAGATCTGCTGACCGACAATATGATGAACCACCGATGAGAACAGATCATCGTCAACCGTTCGCTCAATCATGCCAACCTGATCGATCACCTCAGCGAGACGTTTATCTTTCTGTTTCAGATAGATAAGTTCCTTTTCTCCGTATTCAAAATACATATCCTATTTGATTCTCTTAAATTCATATTCTCTTGTTCCAAGTCCGATCTTTTCTGCCTGGTCAAGGGTTGCTTTCCACTCGATATTCGGATTGGAATCTTTGAAATGATCGTGGTGGCAATGCCATCCCGGCTCTGCCAGATGTTCTCCAAGCTGACTGTTTGCAATCGGTGTTGCATTCAGGCAGGCATCTGCACATGCCTGATCCAGTGCGACCGGATCAAAGCTTGCGAACATTCCGATATCCGGAAGGATCGGTGCATCATTCTCACCGTGACAGTCACAGTTCGGGCTGATATCCTGTACCAGTGCGATATGGAAATGCGGACGGTCGTGACAGACTGCCTGTGCATATTCTGCCATTTTACGGTCGAGAAGCTCATTTGCACTGTCATTTGGATTGTATACCGCATCAAAACTGCAGGCTCCGATACAGCGTCCGCATCCTTTGCATTTATCATAATCAATAACTGCTTTTTTATTTACATAAGTGATCGCATCGCTTCCGCATTCTTTTGCACAGCGGCGGCAGCCACGACAGACTTCCGTATTGATTGCCGGTTTTCCGCTTGCATGCTGCTGCATTTTTCCTGCACGGCTTCCGCATCCCATACCGATGTTTTTAATGGCTCCGCCAAATCCGGTTGCCTCATGTCCCTTAAAATGACTTAAGCTGATAAAAATGTCCGCATCCATGATCGCATGTCCGATCAGAGCCGTTTTGCAGTATTCTCCGTTTACAACCGGAACTTCTACTTCATCCGTTCCTCTCAGTCCATCTCCGATGATAATCTGACATCCGGTCGTAGTTGTATTAAAACCATTGAGATTTGCACAGTCCAGATGTTCCAGTGCATTCTTTCTGCTTCCCGGATACAGTGTGTTACAGTCTGTCAGAAACGGCATTCCGCCCTGCTCCTTGCACAAATCTGCAATTACCTTTGCATAATTTGGTCGAAGGAAAGCCATATTTCCAAGTTCACCAAAATGCATCTTGATCGCCACAAACTTTCCATCCATATCAATGTCTTTGATGCCGGCAGCAATACAAAGTTTTTTCAGCTTGTCCAGCTGGCTGGTCCCTACCGGACAGCGAAAATCGGTAAAATAAACAGTAGATTTTCCCATGTCAGTTCCTCCTGATATATTTTCTTCCGTAAGTTTCCCGTACCTTTGCGTCCTTAATGCCAGACTCTGTAAAAAAACGTGTTGAGTCTGTACAGAATCCTTACTTTCTATAAAAGAATAACACATCAAGTACACTTGAAGTCAAGTACCTGTTTGTAAGTATCCGATTTTTTCCTGCTTCTCAGGCTGCCGCACCTAAGACTCTGCGAAAACAACAGAGCCGATACTTACAGCAGCCCAGCCATTTTCTTTGATCAATTCCCTGCTGGCAGCCAATATCTCTTCTTTTGAAGTAGCAAGATGATTCACAACTTCACCTCCAATATTTCTAATTTGCTTATTATTACTTTTCAATATGAACACTGTTCATTTTGATTTGTCAATATCTTTTTTGCAAGATCAGCGTAAGTGATCTTGTTTTATTTTTTATTTTTTGTGTTTATAATCCCGATAATGTTCTCATTACCAGATCAACATCTTTGTTTTCGAGTTCCTGAATGATATGCAGATATGTTTTCTGCGTTGTTGTCATGCTGGCATGTCCAAGACGTCTGGCTACACTGGCAATTGATACACCGGCAAACAAAAGAAGGGATGCATGGGTATGTCTGAGTCCATGGATGGATATCTCTGAAATTCCGCACGCTTTACAATGTCTGGTAAGTACATCATTCACTGTAGAATTATAGATCTTTGTTTCTCCAACAAAAATCGGCTTATCTTCTGGCAGATTCTTGGTAAGCTCTGAAAACTTCACAACAATCTGCCAGTCAATCTGAATTTTTCTCACAGATGAATTATTCTTTGTCGGAAGGAATCCACCATTTCCCTTATAATCCCATGTTTTACTAATGGACAATGTCTGTCTGGCAAAATCAAAATCTGCCGGAGTAATCGCAAGTGCCTCTGAAAATCTCATACCGGTCTTGGCAACAAGGAGAATAAACCAGTCCCAGTTTACTTCTGCTCCGATATCCAGGTCTGCGATCAAAGTATGTAACTCAAACTGACTTAAATATTTTATTTTTTTTGCTCTTGGAGCTTTCCCTTTAATAATTGCTTTTCTGGTAGGATCTCTTCCTATTATTCCTTCATCTACTGCATCAAGGATTGCACCTTTCAGCTGATGATGAAAATCCAGTGTTGTCTGTCGCTCGTGTTCTTTGGCATAATCATTCAACAATTTCTGGTAAGCGATCCTGTTAAGGTCACATAATCTCAATTCCGGTGCAAGTTTTTCCAGCCATTTCTGTGCCATCAGATACTTCGCCATCGTTGCCTCTCTGATTGCTCCTTTTTTATACACGTCAATCCATTGTCTGTAATACTCATAAAACAGTTGCATTTTTTCTGTTTCCTGCTGCATAAATTATCTTCCTTTCCTGAATCACTTACGCTGATACAGACAATTTATAACCTGTTTTTTTCTTTATGCAAGACGAATCAGTGGTTTTATTTCTTTATCCAGAATTTTCTTTAATTCTGACATACACTTCGCATAGTATTTAAATTTTGGAAGTACCTTTTCCTGTGCAGATTTGTAGCCTTGATAGTCAATGGTTGCTTTGATCACACTCTCATTTGGTATTTCTCCATTTCTGTAATGAAGAGCTGCATACATAACATCTTCTTTCGATGCATACCAGGTTACGCAGAAATCTGAAATTACCTTGTCAATACAGTTTTGCTTTATATTTTCTACAATATTCCGAATAGATTGACCTCTGTATTTATTTTCATCTGCCTCGATTTCACTGACCAGACCAGCCATGATATCGGCAACTTTTGGATTGTCTTTCTGCATTTCTTCGATATACTGTTTCACTTCCTCAATCTGTTTCTGGCGTTCTTCCGGAGATACTGCTTCCGCTCCTTCATTCGGTGCTACAATGTTCTGGATCAGATTAATAATATATTCATAATCAATCTTTGTACTGCTGTAAGCCATCAGTTCATAATCCATATCTATCATTTCATCTTCCGATGCCTCTTTTCCCGGATCATTACCGTCACCTTCCGCTGTTTTTATCTCCTCTACGGCATTTTTATAGACTCCGGCATACTTATCATATTCCTCTTCTGTTATACCGTATTTCTCAAGCATACTGTCATCATATCGGGTGAATGATTTAATTTGGGCAAATAATCGGTCAAAAGTCTGGAAAATCTTAACAAACACTTTTTTCTCTTTGACTGACATCGTTGTTACTTCTTCCGGTGTTTCTGCTGATACTCTTAATGCTGCCAAAGATTTGCGAAATGCCGGTTCTATTTCTTCCCATTCTGCTAAAATTGCTGTTCCTGTACTTCCCGCAGAATATAATTTCACTGCATTATCAACACTTTCTTTAAACAACTTTGGTGCCTGGAAGGTAACAATCTGACCATATGTTTTGTTTTTATCGAAAATACGGTTTGTCCTTGAAAACGCCTGTATCAGATCATGCGGTCCCATCGGCTGTCTGTCAATAAAAATGGCAGACATACATGGTGCATCAAATCCTGTCAACAGCCGGTCTACCACAATGACCAGATCCAACTGCTCACTTCTGCTCTTGAATTTTGCATCTTTCCGTGCCAGACGTTTATTCAGATTTCCATTGTACCCCTGGATCTGAGAAAGCTCATATTTTGTACTAAACATCCGATTATAGTCATCCAGGGATTTCTGCATCTTTTCCTGGTTTACGTGAGAACCTTCTTCATTTTCTGTTACCGAATAGGTAATTGCAAATTTCGGAAAATCAGGAAGTACCTGTTTGATCTTCTCATCAATCTTTAATGAAGTTTCTCCATTTTTCACCTTCGTCAGAAGCTCATAATATTTCTGTGCTGTCTGGATGGAACTTGTTGTCAAAAGTCCTTCATATGTTTGCCCTTTCCCGTTCTGAAATCCCAGCTTGTGATAGGATTTGTTCAAAATAATATCTAATACCCGGAGCATATGTACCTCATTGTCATATGCACTGGCATCCGTCTCATCTGTAATATTTTTCGGACCATTATGCTCTACCTGAAAGCCAAGTACTGCATTATCGTGAATTGCATTCTGGATTGTATATTTATGAAGTCTTTTTCCATATAATTCTTCCGTTGTACGTGGCAGATCCCCCATCTGCGGATATGGATTCTCTGCAAATCTCGGAGTTCCTGTAAACCCATACCAAAGTGATCTTCCAAAAAAGCGTTCCAGTTCACGCTTTGTTTTCGGAGTCACTGCCCTGTGGCATTCATCTACTACAAAAGCAATTTTCAGGTTTTTAATCTTGTTATATTCCGATGTTCCTTCCTGTAATCTTTTGCTGATCAGAATCTGCATTTTCTGAATGGTTGTAACGATTACCTGGCGATCATCCGATTTTAATTTCTTTTTTAAATCATTTACATTGTCCGTTTCATCTACATCAACCAGATCATTATTCGCATAAGCCTGAAATGCCATAGTAGTTTGAGTATCTAAATCTTTACGGTCAATCAAGAAGATTGCTTTATCAATCGCAGGAATATCCATCAATAAATTTCTGGTTGCTTTATAAGAAGTAAGCGTCTTTCCCGATCCGGTCGTATGCCAGACAAAACCTGATTTTCCCGTCTTTGATGCCTCACGTATAGACTCAATGGCATGAATCTGATATGGTCGAAGCAAAATCAGTCGTTTTGCGTCTTCATCCAGAACTGTATATCTTGCAATCATTTCATGAGCTTCCGGAATACGAAGAACTTTTTTTGCAAAATCAATATAATCGGACACCGGATTGTTCTCTGTATCTACCCAGCCACTCATAAATTTAGGATTCAACTCCGTATCATTTGCCGCAGCAAAATATTTTGTGTCTACTCCATTACTGACCACGAACATCTGGACAGCTGAGAAAATTCCGGTAAACTTTCCTTCGCTGATATATTTTTTAATCTGATAAAAAGCATTCATATAAGAATGCTGTCTGTTTTTTAATTCAATATGTATCATCGGAAGTCCATTAATCATAAGTGTAACATCAAATCTTCTGTCCCTTGCAACCGTAGTGATACCATCTTCCTTTAACGCATTATATTGACTGATAACCTCATAAACACTGCTTCCACCTGCAATATGCTCATGATTCATTACAACTAAATGTAATTTTTCCGTGTCCCTTTGTACATGAACCATTGCCTTACCATTTTCGCCAACCAGCCATTCACCAGCCTTATAGAAAGAAGAAAACTGCAGCTGGTTCTTAACCTGTTCAAACTCTGTGTCAGAGAGAGGCTGTCCATCCAGGCGTGCCTTATTATTCTGTTCCAGAATGTATCTGAAATTATTCCAAAGATCTTCCTCTGTCTTTAAATCTTCACGGTAAGTCCATTGGGACTCTCCAAAAACCAGTTGTTCAATCAATTTATCTTCTATTACTCTCTCTAATTCTGGCATTTTCTTTTTCTCCTTTTCAATGATTACCGTAATTTGGGCATATATTACCACAATTTTTCCATATATTACCATAATTCGGACATATATTAGCCCATTTGTACACAAATTTGCTTTCGATGGTGAAGTGTGATGAGGTGATCGAGATTTTTAAAATACACTCCAATTCGCATCTGCTCTTTCATATCTGTTGGCATCATTAATTCTAAACTTTTCAGTTCGCTTGCTTTCACCAGAGGTTGTCCAGTACCAAATGAAAGCTTCTTAATATCGAACTGAATAAGCAACTGATAGAGAAATTCTATATTTTGTGATGCCTGTATAAATACCGTATTATCGCTGATTTTAACCTTTCCTGCATGCCGATATAAACTACCTGCATTTGCTCCAACACGAGCTGTTAAAATAAAATCTCCTTCATAATCATACTCATCATCATATCCAATCACAGAAGTAGAACCGAGAATCGGATACTCACCAGACGAACCTTCTTTATTAAATCTGCTCTTACCGGTATCTACAGAATCAACCACTTCGGATAACTTACGCTGTTCCCAAGTGCCCAATCACGCAAAAACACTTACGCTGATAACCTGTGATAATGTTATTTATATTAAGATTGTTCGTATTTAATCAAATATTTTCAATCTGTATTCACTACGCTAAATCAGATCTCTGCCTGAATAATATGTCCAAAATTCATTTCATCCTTAAATAAATCATACACATATTCCGGACTTTCCAAATATAATCCTGTTTCTTTGTCTATAAGTTTTTCAAAGACTTCAGAATTGTAAAATTTATTCATTGCTTCATCATACTCTATATTTTGATCTGTACTAATCATATCAACAATATCCTGTATTAAATATTCCAGTAACTGATCTTCTTTACACATCTTTACTCATCACCTTTCGTAAAAGTTTCACGCTGTTTTCAGTATGAAAAGAATATTGCGAAGAAGTCTTTTTATAAATCATTCCCCTCAATAAGGTCTGAAAATCTATAATTTCATTTTCGTATTGTCGGAACAGCAAAGCCATATTATCATCTGCAACAGGACCTATAACAATATCATACTTGTTATCTTTATTGCACAAAGTATTTTTCGTATCCGTAAAAGATCTACTCCTGTTATTCATCACAAATTTTGCCCATTCTTCTGTTGTCTCTATCCCGAAATTTTTAATTTTAAGATTATCTAAATCTTTGAAATTATCCGCTATTTCATATACATTAACGATCGGTTTTTTTCCATAAATTTTTGCTACCCTTATCGCCATTTTTTTAGCTTGTTCTTCAATATCTGTCAAATAGAATCCCTGCCCAAAATCTTTATATGGTCTGCACATTGCCAGATTTATATTATCAATCACTATATTACTTCCATGATATAATCTCATAATGTACCCCCATTTTTTTTACATAAGATTCCCAGATCTTCTAATACTGTTTCAAAATCCAGTGTATGTTCTACATCATAATTTTCTTTAATAAAAGCTATTCCTTTAAACTGAAAAAGATACTGAAAAGCTTCTTTGATGCTTAGTTCATGCTTACTGGCAAACTCATTTATACATGCAACAGTAAACCCAATTTTTCTTTTCTGCTCATTCATTAAAATCACTTCCTCCCTAAATTACACTTAAACGTGTCTGGTTATTTACTATAGTTTAATCACATCGTAAGTATTCTTATTTTTTTATAAAAACATATTTTTCACCGAGTTTATTTATTTTTGTTCTAATCATAATATAATAACCATTCTTTTTCTATATAAAGATATTTTGTAACATGAATTTTTTAATATTTCGCAATTCATCACACTTCTTCTGGTGAAGTGTGATGAGGTGATCGAGATTTTTAAAATACACTCCAATTCGCATCTGCTCTTTCATATCTGTTGGCATCATTAATTCTAAACTTTTCAGTTCGCTTGCTTTCACCAGAGGTTGTCCAGTACCAAATGAAAGCTTCTTAATATCGAACTGAATAAGCAACTGATAGAGAAATTCTATATTTTGTGATGCCTGTATAAATACCGTATTATCGCTGATTTTAACCTTTCCTGCATGCCGATATAAACTACCTGCATTTGCTCCAACACGAGCTGTTAAAATAAAATCTCCTTCATAATCATACTCATCATCATATCCAATCACAGAAGTAGAACCGAGAATCGGATACTCACCAGACGAACCTTCTTTATTAAATCTGCTCTTACCGGTATCTACAGAATCAACCACTTCGGATAACTTACGCTGTTCCCAATCCTCAGTAAACCCCAAAAATCTAATTTCTGGAACTGAATTACCATTTTGCGGAAACATCTTTTGAAGCATATATTTTTTCAAAATTTTCATCTCTTCGCACTTTCGATGGTGAAGAGTGATGAGGTGGTTTATCTTTGAAAAATATTCACCTATTTTGTTTTGCTCCTCACACGTAGGAATAGTTACTATTAAGTCTTTTATTATTTGTGCCGATAAATTTCCCTGTCCACCTTGTAAGTATTTATCGGTTATCTGAGTTTTCTCTTTTCTAAACCACTCTACTAAAAAATCAGCATTCATTTCATCATTTGGAATGATTGCCAAAATAGCCTGATTTATAGCTCCATCAAGCTTTGCACGGCTTACTTCACCACTTGTAGCACCGTACAATGCGTACAGAATATCACCTATATGGACCATTTTTGCAGATGAACTATTTAAGCCCTCTTCTGTAATAAAAAGTTCTGTTGTATTGCCATAAATCTCTCCTGATCTGATAAACGGTATATCGCCATCATAATACTCTGTTGTTCCAGCTTTTGGAGTTCCACCTGAATAAGAGGATGTAATTTCAGAAACCTTACGCTGTTCCCACTCTTCTTGGTATCCTTTAAATCTAATCTTAGGTTTTATCATTTCTTCTACTCCTCCATCTTTCTAATCAAATCATTTAATGATGAAATAATAGTTGGATCCGAGGATGTCAGTTCTTTTAGAAGAGATAAAAATTCTTTCTGAACCTGTTCCAGTTCATCATCTGTTTTTTTCATGTCCTGCAGTAATGCATTAATATCCACGTCTTCTTCTTTTTCGAAATTATCAACATAGCGAGGAATGTTAAGATTGAAATCATTTTTTTCAATATCCTCAAAACTTGCTAAAAAGGATTCTTTTTCTACAGTTTTTCGGTCATTATACAGAGTAAGAACTTCCTCGATGTGTTCATCTGTCATTTCATTTTGCTTCTTACCTTTATTAAATTTCTTAGATGCATCAATAAAGAGTACATCTCGTCCGTCTCTATGCTTTTTTAAGACAATGATACAAGTCGGAATGGATGTATTGTAAAATAAGTTTGCTGGAAGTCCAATCACCGCATAGATATTACCAGAGCGAAGCAGTTTTTCTCTGATTTTTCCTTCTGCCGCTCCACGGAAAAGAACTCCATGTGGTAAAACTATTGCCATTGTTCCGTTATTTTTCAGATGATACAATCCATGAAGCAAAAATGCATAATCAGCTTTTGACTTCGGAGCCAGTACTCCATAATCACTAAAGCGTTCATCCTGAAGAAAGCCTGCTGCTGCACTCCATTTAGCTGAATATGGAGGGTTCATGAGAACCATATTGAAATCCGTTTCTTCTTCTGTTGGCCAGTCTCCATCTAATGTATCTCCATTTCGAAGATGTTGGTTTTCCGCCACAATTCCATGTAAGAACATATTCATTCTCGCCAGATTATAAGTTGATGTATTCTGTTCCTGTCCATAGTATTTGATATATTCCGGTGCAGATGCATATTTTTTAGCATTTAATAATAATGATCCAGATCCCATACACGGATCATATACGGATAATCCTTTTTTATCTTCCTGCCCTGAAATGGCAATTTTTGTTAATATCTTTGATACAGCCTGCGGAGTATAGAATTCTCCTGCTTTCTTTCCTGTTTCAGACGCAAACTGTCCAATCAGATATTCATAGGCATTTCCAAGTATTTCTGTATCCGAGTTTAACAGATCCGCTTTATCAATCTCTTTAATGAGACTTGCAACTGTGTCACTCTGTTTTTGGTCTCCTGCACCTAATCGATTGGAATACAGATCAATATCAGTAAACAAATCTGCGAAGATCGGATCACTCTGTTCTATATTGTTAAATCCTTTCTGCAGCTGTTCACGGTTGAAAGAATTATTTCTTGCCGCATCAGCAAAATACGTGTAAGTAAGTTCAGGTTCCATAATATAATGGCATTCTTTTGAAAGCTGTCCTTTCAACTCTTCTGCACTTTCATCTTCCAGTGCTTCTTTATATGCCTCCAATGCTTCTTTCAATGTGCCCGGTTTTTCGTCATAAAGCAAATCATATACTTTAATCAAAAAAGAATCTGAAAGATATTTATAAAATACAATTCCCAGCAGATAATCCTTATACTCATTTGCATCCATTTTTGAACGTAAAATATCTGCCCCACTCCATAATACACTGATCAAATCCTTACTGTTTTCCATTTCTGCCATCTTTCTATGTCCTCCATTTTTTATGTCTGTTTCTCTGTCATCCTTTATATTTTTATTTTCATTTTCATCTGCTCCGCCACATCATCCTGCTTTTTCTGTGTGATCTGTGCCGGACAGTGCAGCCTGGATTTCTGACTTGTTTCCCGCAGCAGATGCTCTTTTTTCGTAAAGCGGACATTCACAATCCGCTTCGCTACTTGCTCATGAACGCAGTCGCTTAGTACTCTGCACACTTGAAGCGGGGAATGCTTCTCTGCGTTCAAACAATCGTATTATAATTATAGCATAGGTGTGAGGTGCATTGTGCATCTATTTATACGCATAATCCATACTGCATAAAAGGCAATGAACCATTTCTGATTCACTGCCTTTTTCTTTACATATTTTTTCCTTTTTATCTTCTGAATATCTTCAGGAATTTTCATAATATACTTTATTCTGTTCTGTTCATTTCCTTTCCTTCTATAGCAGCAATTTCTTCTTCCGTATATTCTTCTATTTTTGTTGCTGTTACCTGTTTGATATGTTGTTTTTTCAGGTGCAGATATACGAATTCCCGAAAAATAGTATAGAACACTGACAACAGTGGAATAAAAACAAGCATACCTACAATTCCCATAATGTTTCCACCGACTGTAACGGCTGCCAGCACCCAGATGGACGGAAGACCTACAGATTCACCAACAACATGGGGATAGATCAGATTTCCCTCTATCTGCTGCAGTACCAGAAATACTATTATGAATAGAATTGCCTGTTTCGGGCTTAGCATAAAGATTAAAAAGCTTCCTACCGCACACCCGATGAAAGCCCCGAAAACAGGGATCAATGCCGTAAACGCAATTAAAACTCCAATCAGGAGTGCATATGGCATCCGCAAAATACTCAGTGTAATGACAAACATACATCCAAGAATCACGGCTTCCAGACACTGACCTGTAAGAAAGTTTGCAAATGTCCGATACGTGAGAGAACAAACTTTAAGGAATGCATCTGCTTTTTGTTTTGGAAGAAAAGCGAAAAATACTTTTCTGACCTGTACATGCAGCTTTTCTTTCTGAAAAAGAATATAGCAGGCAAAGGAAACCGCAATAAAAAAGGTTGTTAATCCACTAATCAGAGAACCCACTGCAGACATTGTCGTATTCATCATATTTCCTGCACCGTTTCCAAGAAGGCTTATTGCCCATCTGACTGCCTGATCCAGATTAAACTGCAGCTGATCTGTCAGTTTTATAATTTCCTGATTATTATGGAAAAATTCTCGAATCCAGCTTTGCATATGCGGGATAAAATCAGCGATGCTCGTCATCAAAGTTCCCATTGTTCGTGTAAGCTGCGGAATCACACCAAACATTACCAATGAGATTACACCAACTACTAATACAACCGTAAGGAGCAGACTTATCGGTCTTGACAGTTTTTTAACTATCTTATTTTCTTTTTTTGCCTTTTTAAAAATTGTCTTTTCCAAAAAGCTCATTGGCACATTGGTCAGAAATGCGATAGCTCCACCAAGTATAAACGGAAATATAATCCCCCATATGGTTTTCAGCACACCGAGTACCATATCAAACTTCCACAGGGCAACTACAAGAAGTGCCGTAAATACAATAAGCTCCCTGATTTTTTTAATAGATATTTTGCTTAGATCCACTATTTTCTCCTTTTTCAATCGTTATTCGTTATTTTGTGTGATCGGTATTTGTTTTATTTTAACTTAGCATATATTAAAAATCAAGGTTTTTGGATACGGGTGTCTTTGGATAATTTTTTGCAGCACATTTCAGGACCGTATAGCCAAAATCTATTATCTCTTGTTGTTTACTGATGTTTCAAGTATAATGAAATTTATAAAAGAAATACACGTACAGCATATGGACTTACAACGCGATAATCCTAATGTTCTGTGATATACAGGAGGTTATTCTCATGGGAAAGCAATCTAAAAGAGAAAATAAGACGATTTATCAGATTTGCCGGGAAGAAGCCGGTCTCACCAGATCAGAAGCCAGTGAAAAGATGACAGCTGTTTCTGATTCTAAAATTGAAAAATTTGAATATGAAATACAGGAACCAACACCTTATGATATCATCCAGATGGCTGATGCTTACAGACGACCGGATCTCTGCAATTATTACTGCTCCCATAAATGCGAAATCGGTCATCGTTATGTTCCGGAAGTCAAAGTTTCCGACTTATCCAATATAATTCTGGAAACCATTGCCAGTCTGAATGAAATCAATCCTCTTACTACACGCCTGATCCAGATAGCCCGCGACGGCAGGATCAGTGATGATGAGATAAAAGATTTTGCACTTATCAGCAAAAAACTGGATGAAATTTCTCTGGCAATAGATTCACTGAATCTCTGGATTGATAAGACCGCCAGCGAACAGGCATTGAATATTGAACTGCTGAATGAAGAAAAAGAAAAGCTGAAATAATCCATAACGCACGAAGGGCAATGAACCATTTCTGATTCATTGCCCTTCTCTTTACATACGCTGTAATTGATTAACGATACTTTCTGTTCTTCGAATAGCTTCTTCTACCTGTCTTTTTGCATTATTGATTCGGTCCTGGACCATCCAGTCCACAACAAATCCATCAAAAAAATAATCTGCAAATGAAAGAAAATTTCCGGTATCGATATGCAGGTTACATGCCATATTTACATCATTTAATTCTCTGCTGAAATTACGGAGATCATACTTTGCCTGCTCCATATTCTGCTTCGCCTGCTCCATTTTTGAATGTTTCAGCATTGTACTGAAAAATCCTCCGCCAAACATATCTACCAGACCCCAGTTTTTTGCACTGTTCAGATTTTCTTTTGCTGTACTAAGACTGTTTAAGGCTCTATGCCCAGCTTCAATTGCTTCTTTTTTTTCTTTTTCAATATCATATCCCATAAAAAACACCTCTCTGACTCTTTATGAATGTGAAGTTACAAGTCCGATAATCCCACCAATGATCAATAGCGGAAAAGCTATATACATTAATCCGCCTACCACCATTCCAATCAATATCACCGGAAAGAAAATAACCGTACAAAGTAATTTCAAGATTCCCCAGGATGCTTTTAAGCCAAATATAAAAAATTTTCCAACAAACCAAATCATACAAATAGTAAATAATAATGATAACATCTTTTTTCTCCTTCTAACACTCATCCAGTTGTGAGTGATTCATTTTTTGTTGTTTATCTGATATAAAATCAGATGTATTTTTCACTCCAAGCTTGTTACTGAATTCCGGATTTTTTTCAATCTTTTCTATTATCCGAATTAATCGTATTCTCTGTGTTGCATTCATCTGATCACCTCGCTAATATCCACCTTTTCTGTTGATATTGTCAGTATAGCAAAATAATTTTTTACAATACACATCCGTAGTAAAGAATTAAATCTTTATAATTCCCGTTTTTTGAGAAATAACACAAAATAAGGCTCAAAAGGGCACTTTTCCTTTTGAGCCTATACACTAAAGCAAATGCTTGAATATCTGTGTTTCTATGCTTATAGCATTTAAGTCACATTTTATCTAAAATTTCATCCACATATTTGTCTATATCCTCGGGAACACCCTGCTTGAGTATCCCGCATTTCGGACAACTGAGCATGGTCATCAATTTACGTTCCTTATTCAGAAATTTAGATTGAAATGTCCAAAGTGTAATGCTATCCCATACCCGCCTGTGAGTTACTTTTCCAGCAAATTCTTTCCTCATAATCATTGCATGGTTCCAATCGAACCGGCACAAGCTATAGGTACCGTTGGAATTAATACAATATCTACATCTTTTGTAGCACGAAACGGTAATTCTTCGTTTTTCATAATCAAATCGCAAGCTGTTCCACCGATGATGACATATTAATTTTCAAAGCCCTGAAATCTTTCCTTAAATTTTGTAAATCCGCTGACCATTACTCCTTCAACC
>ERZ1673739.1302-NODE-1302-length-28610-cov-8.184661_pt1 | contig 28610 bp, 28 predicted proteins | sample MGYA00580210_ERZ1673739 | MGnify/ENA primary metagenome ERZ1673739 (study PRJEB41218, sample SAMN15661749) | gut metagenome | host: Homo sapiens | place: Canada: London | collected 2015-08-20/2019-03-30 | study: EMG produced TPA metagenomics assembly of...
CCATTGACATCATTAACGGAAAAGCAGAATTGGTAAGAGAACATTTCTGTGACGGACTTGGTGATTGTCTCCCGGAATGTCCTACCGGTGCCATTTCATTTGAAGAAAGAGAAGCACCTGCATATGATGAAAAAGCTGTGAAAGAAGCACAGAAAAAAATCGCCGTTCAAAAACAGGCAATGCCCCCTCACACCGGCTGTCCGGGATCTAAAATCATGCAGATCCGACGAACAGAAACACCAAAGTCTGAAGAACCATCTTCAGCTGCAGATTCAGTATCAAAACTTCAGAACTGGCCGGTACAGATTAAACTGGCTCCAGTCAGTGCACCTTATTTTAACAATGCAAAGCTTTTAATTGCAGCCGATTGTACTGCTTATGCTTACGCAAGCTTTCATCAGGATTTTATTTGGAATAAGGTAACATTAATTGGCTGTCCGAAATTAGATCAGGTGGATTATAGCGAAAAACTGACTGCAATCATTCAAAATAACAACATTCAAAGTGTAACCATCGTGAGAATGGAAGTTCCATGCTGCGGCGGTCTGGAAATGGCTGCCAAAAAGGCTCTTCAAAACAGCGGAAAATTTATTCCCTGGCAGGTTGTAACGATAAGTATTGATGGAAACATTATGGAATAAAAAGGATTATTAGTTTTAGTTAACTGTATATTCTAAAAAGCCGTGTGAAACATAACTGTAATTTCACACGGCTTCTTTTCTGCTTTAAAGCGAAAAAAATAAAAGAACCCAACGCATTCCACATCTTAAACGGCACCTTGGGTTCTTTTACTTTTTATTTTTTGTTATATCCCATATTTTTTTAAATCTACTTTTCCATCGATTACCTCAATCCCGTCTGCTTCCAGCAATTGTGCCTGCACACTTTCTCCTCCAAAGGCAAATGCACCGGCTAATTCTCCTTTCGCATTGACCACACGAAAGCAAGGAATATGTTCCGGATCCGGATTCTTATGAAGCGCATTTCCAACTGCTCTTGCCATCTTTGCATCTCCTGCCAGCTCTGCAACTTTACCATAAGTCGCAACATGACCTTTGGGAATCTTTTTCACTGCCTCATAGATTCTTTTCGTCGGGCTATCCGTAATCAGATCATAGCTCTCGAAAATCATTCTTTGAATCTCATTTTCAGGAATAGAACCATCTAAAATGATGGTATTCCAATGTTCTTTATTCTGATGATACCCTGCAATAACAGAGGCATAAGTACTGCGCCAGAAATCTCTCCACTGCGGATCAACTTTAACATTTAAATTAACATATCCATTTCTTTCATAAATCCATAAAAATGTTTTCTTACTTCCTTTTACTCTTACCAGTTGCCAGCCCTGATTGCGAAATGGTCTTTCTTCATATACATTCGGGAAAGATAGCGCATACTGCAAAACTTCTTTTCGCGTTCTCATACTAAAAACCTCCGTTCCCTGCAATCATAAAAAAATATTTATTTGTGGTCTGACATTTCACATCTACAAATATATATAATCATTCATAACTGGCTGTAAACCATTCTTTTTCAGCGCATCGAACACTTCATCCACCGTTCTTCCGTCTGAAATCTCAAACTGGTCGTCACCTTTATCTTCGATATCTTCCACATGACTTCCAATTCCTGTGCTGACTCCTGCGGATATCTTGGTCGCTGCAATATTTACCAGATTATCACGAACACGGGCACATTCTCTTGTAGACACCGTAATACTTGCAAATGGCATGAACAGACGATATGCACAGACTACCTGAAGTAACTGCGGCTCATGAACATCCATCGGGTTAATGCGATTATTATTGATGATCGGACACAATCTTGGACAAGAAAATGCAATCTCTGCATGCGGATATTTTCTTTGAAGCAAATATGCATGATAACCTGTCGCGAAAGCATCTTTGCGAAAATCATCCAGTCCAAGAAGTGCCGCAAAACCAACACCTCGCATGCCACCCTTAAGTGCACGTTCTTGTGTGTTCAATCTATATGGAAAAATCCTTTTATGTCCTGCTAAATGTAATGTTTCATACTTATCTGAATTGTAAGTCTCCTGGAAGACTGTCACATAATCTGCTCCGCATTTATGAAGGTATGCATACTCATCCGAATTCATCGGATATACTTCAAGACCTACCACTTTAAAATATTTTCGTGCAATCTCGCATGCCTTTCCAATATACTCCACATTAGATTTTGTCTTACTCTCACCTGTAAGAATCAATATTTCCTGAAGTCCGGTCTTGGCAATAGCCGCCATCTCTTTTTCAATCTCTTCTTCATTAAGCTGTGCACGGCGAATCTTATTATGACAGTTGAATCCACAGTAAATACAGTAATTTTCACAGTAGTTTGCAATATAAATTGGCGTGAACATATACACACTGTTTCCAAAATGCTTTCTTGTTTCAATCTTTGCTTGCTGCGCAATCTCCTCTAAAAGCGGAAGTGCTGCCGGCGAAAGCAGTGCCTGAAAATCCTCTGGTGTCCGGTTATCATGCGCCAGTGCTCTTCTTACATCTGCTTCTGTATATTTATCATAATCATATGCTTTCATTGCAGAAATAACCTGATCCATCACATCAGATTCTTCCAACTGCTCCATATCCGGAAGATACTTCATATGATCGATACGATTCTTTTTCATATCTTCCAGTATTTCTTCATTTACAATACTTTCATTAAAATGACCATCTTTTTTACTGGTCTGCATTGTTTCTACCATCGCTGTTACATTGATCCTCTCGTATATCTTTTCTTGTATATCTTTATACTTGTATTCTGTTATCAGTGCAATTTACTCATGCAAAAATCCTGTTAATGGTGAAGACGCACTTGCTCCTTTATCCAGTATTCTTCCTAATCCGGAAAGATAAGCACTTCTTCCTGCCTCAATTGCCTTTTTAAACGCTTCAGCCATAACCTGGACATCTCCTGCTGTCGCAATAGCAGTATTGGCCATCACTGCTGACGCACCCATTTCCATAGCTTCACATGCCTGTGACGGACGACCGATTCCTGCATCAACGATAATTGGAAGATCAATCTCATCAATAAGAATCTGGATAAACTCTTTTGTACAGATTCCCTTATTTGAACCGATTGGAGAACCAAGAGGCATCACACAGGCTGCCCCTGCATTTACCAGATCTCTGGCTGCATTCAAATCCGGATACATGTATGGCATAACAACAAACCCTTCTTTTGCAAGGATCTCTGTTGCCTTGATTGTCTCGTAATTATCCGGAAGAAGGTATTTCGAATCGTGAATAACTTCAAGCTTTACAAAATCTCCACAACCCAGCTCTCTGGAAAGTCTTGCAATACGGACTGCTTCCTGCGCATTTCTGGCACCGGATGTATTCGGAAGAAGTGTTACGTCCTTCGGCACATAATCCAGAATATTAGCAAGTCCGCCTTCATTAGCACGGCGCAAAGCAAGTGTTACGATCTGTGCTCCTGCTTTTTCAATACATGCTTTCATAAGCTCCAATGAAAATTTTCCAGATCCCATAATAAAACGGGAAGTAAATTCATGTCCTCCCAGGATTAATTTGTCTTCATTTGTGTTTGTTGTTGTCATTTTTTTATCCACCTTTCTTTGTTTACTCATAAATTATGATACCTGCTATTCGCATATCGTGAAGCTTAGAAGCTTCCGCCGCCCATAAAATGCAGAATCTCTACAACATCTCCATCTTTCAGTACAGTTGTATCGTAATTTTCTCTTTTGATGATCTCCACATTCAATTCTACTACTACCTGCACCGGAATATAATTACATGCTTTCAAGTATTCCGTTACCGACACTGGATGTTCCAGCGTTCTGTTCTCTCCATTGACTGTAATCATGGCTGCTCCTTTCCGGAAATGCGAGTGCGCATCCTGCCGGAGGCTTTTTATATAAAAGGAAATGTGATTTCCTATTATATAAAACAGAGTTCACAAAGAAATACACCCGCGGTGGTGCACCCCTTCATGAACTCTGTTCACTCTCAAAATTTCCTATATTCTATGATTCGCACCTGGCTTAGAAGAAAAGACGTGGTTTCCTATGCATAATAAAGGAGATACACCAATGTATCTCCCGTAACATTATCTTATACGTTCCTACGTTGGCATTATCCAAATCAGGTTCTGGGTCGAAGTTGAAGACTTCCTCTCAGCCTGCTATCACAAGCTCCCCTTTTATTTACAATGCCTAGTATAAATCGATTTTTATTTTGTGTCAAGAGCACTCGGTAATTTCTTCATTGCTTTCTTCACCTACTTATCTATAAACACGGATATTTTTATCTCCGTCTCGTCTCTTGTATAGACGATGCCATGAATATACTTGCCATCATCAGTCACTTTGCTGATGATATTGTCATAGCATGTTTCTCCTTTGTACTGATACTGCTTGACTAACTGAGCTTCTTTCACTTCTTTCGTGTCCAGTTTTTCTACCGGAAAATACACATATACTTTTTCAGAATTTGTGTCAAATGTATAGGCACTGGCTACCTGCTTCGCATCAATAAATCCATTTCCATTCCAATTCTCCTGTGAATCCAGACTGGTTTTTTCAAGTATGATCTGATCCTTGGGATTTTCTGTAATCAGGATAATATCATCCTGAATTTTTTTCTCACATTTTACATAGGTATCTTCACCCGCACCCACAACACGATATCCATTCATCAGATACAGTTGATTCTCTATTCCATTTTCAATCGGCCAGCCAGCCAGATTATAATATGGACACCGAACCGTCTGATATGCTTCCCGGCTCTCGTAATCTGTAAGCAATATTGTATCAACGCCTGTCTTCTGGCTTATCTGCGATACAGGAATCTGTTCTACGTCCTGATTGGCATAAGATACAACAGCTCTTGCAGATTCCTTCTGTAAGACTTCTGCCAGATTTTCCCCATCATAAAATGTGTGGATCATTCCATTTTTTTCGTCTTTTACCGTTCCATACTCACCATAACATACATAGGCACTCTCTGCGTGAAGTCCTGTGATGTTATACATTTCTTGTGCAAATGCTGTGGCAATCTCCTGAAACTGATAATTATCAAGCCCGTCCGTATTCTTTTTCTGCCCTGATATCGCAACTAAAAAATCTGCCCCCTTGTACTTCATTTTCACGAATACATTTCCGGTAGGAGAAGGGAAAAAATCCGGCACTGGACTTGAACTGTATTTCTCACAGTTTATCTCTGTAATCTTTGCATCGATTCCATATTTTTCTCTTATATAATTTTTCGCATTTTCCCGTCCTTGCTTTTCATAACGCTTCATTTCTCTCTTTTCTTCCAGCGTATAGCCACAACCTGTCACTGTAACCATTATCAAAGCAAGAAGGATCCAATAAACGGCTTTTCTTTTTCCCATACATCTCCTCCCAATCCATCCCCTCATTTGCTATTACTTTTTTAATTATACTGCTCTTTATAAATCTCCGTCAATTTTATACAACAGACACCTTGTTATTCCACACAGAACCAGTTAAAATATACTTTGCAAATGAATGTTGCAAATGTTATTTGTGGGGGATTGTTACATATGAATAAGAAAAATCAATACACAGACTCTGTAAAGGAAACGTTGATTCTGACGCTTGCTGTGGCAATTATTGCCGCTGCAGTCTACTTCTTCCTTGTACCAAGCCACGCTTCTGTCAGCAGTATCTCTGGTCTTGGAATCATTCTGTCAAACTTTGTACCGCTTCCATTGTCAGCAATCACTATGATCTTAAATGTAGTGCTTCTGATTATCGGATTCTTTACATGCGGTCGGGAATTCGGAGCAAAAACTGTTTATACAAGCATTATGCTTCCACTGTTTCTGGGGCTTTTCGAAAAGATTTTCCCGGATTTTTACTCCATGACCGACAGCCAGGAACTGGATGTACTCTGTTATATACTGGTCGTAAGCGTCGGACTTGCAATTTTGTTCAATCGAAATGCCTCTTCTGGCGGACTGGATATTGTTGCCAAAATCATGAACAAATATCTGCATATGGATCTCGGAAAAGCCATGTCACTGTCCGGTATGTGTGTGGCTCTGTCCGCAGCACTTGTGTACGATAAGAAAACTGTAGTTTTAAGTGTCCTCGGTACTTATTTTAACGGAATCGTACTGGATCACTTTATCTTCAATCAAGATATGAAACGGCGCGTCTGCATCATCACCCAGAAAGAAGAAGAGCTGCGCCACTTCATTTTATATGAACTGCACAGCGGGGCTACTATCTATGAAGCTATCGGTGCTTACACAATGGAAAAGCATAACGAAATTATCACCATTGTGGATAAAACAGAATACCAGAAATTGATGAAATACATCAATCAGGTGGATCCTAAGGCGTTTATCACAATCTACAAAGTTTCCAATATGCGGTATCAGCCAAAAATTTAGTACACATTCTATATGACAAAAAATTGCTCAGACCTTACACGGTCTGAGCAATTTTTCTGTCATATGAGTTCTCACTCTTTCTTTTCCTACCAGTCGGTATACAAATCAATATTACCTTTTCCACTTCCACTATCATAGACTTTTCCAGCTCCAAGAGATGTCTCGACCACGGTTCCTTTTGGATAGTCATCACTGGCAAGTACAATATAACCATCTTTGTCACGGATTGTTCCGTCACTCGCAATATGACGTCCCGGAATGTTAAGTCCTGCTCCCGGAAGTACCTTCTGTGAATAATAGGTTTCAGTATGTCCGTTAAACCAGATTCTCCCTTTGGATGGGGTCAGACCACCGGAAGGAATATTATACTTTCCATTACTGGAACTGCTCCCGGAGTTATTATTACTTCCGGAATTAGAAGGTTTGGAAGAGCTGTTATTATTGGAACTGCTTCCGGAAGTATTGTTTCCAGTGGAAGCTGATGCCTGCTTTGCCGCTTCTTCCTGTGCTTTTTTCTGCGCTTCTTCCTCCTGCTTTGCCTGTGCCTCACGCGCTGCCTGAAGCTGCGCATTCACCGTCGCAAGATCTGTGGAAGTTGCTGCTGCTTTCGCCTGAAGATTCTGCTGCTCAGTATTTAACTGACTCTGTAAATCTGTCAGTTCCTGCTGCTGGCTCTTAAGATCCTCTTCCTGCGTCTCAATACCTTGACGTATCTCCATCATGTTCTCCAACATTTCCTTATCATAATCGGTAATGTTCTGAATGAACTCGGCTTTGTTGAGGAAGTCTCCCATACTGTCTGCAGTAAACAGCATAGTGATCATTGTCTCTGAACCATTTTCATACATGTACTTAATACGAGTCTTCATCGTTTCATACTGCTTTTCCTCGTTATTACGAGAAATCTGAAGTGATGCCTCCAGGCGGTATACTTCATTGTTCGACTCTTCAATTTCCGCTTCTGTCTCAGCAATCTTATTGCTGAGCGTAACCAAATCCTGATTAATCCCTTCCAGTTGACTTTGAAGATTACTGGTCTTATCTTCGAGGCTTTTGACCTCCGCTGCATGCACCGGCATTGCTGACAGTGCGACACCGAACGCACAGACAAAGGCTGCCCCGCGTCTTGCGATTCGTTTCTTATGCATGTTCATAAATGTAATCCTTTCTTGCTTGTTTTGGGGTTAACACTAAGATATTATATACTATTTTTTCAAAAAGAACAACCTTTCTTTGCTCAGCACGTTTTTTCAGGGCTCTCTGACTACGCAAAAAGCTGCCTTGTTTCAAGTCTTTCCGACTGTTTCCCGGCAGCTTTTTTTAATATTTTTACTGTTCTGTAACTACTTTTCCAGCAGCTTTTTCTTTCTTTTTATCATACATTGCAAACATTCCTGCAAGTAATGTTCCTGAGATAGAATGCCATGTACAGGAAACTGCACAGATGATTGCTGACTCCGGTGTGGAAGCGAACTGTGCTGTCGTTGTAGCAAGATTTGTGGCGAGTCCTGCGTTCTGCATTCCGACTTCGATCGCTATCGTTCTCTTTTTGGATGTGTTCATTCCGACCAGTTTTCCTGCACCGTATCCGAACAGATATCCAAGTCCATTGTGAAGCAGTACTGCAACAAAGATTACAACGCCGGACTGGAAGAATTTTGATCCCTGTGAAGATACAACACCACCGACAACACATGCAAGTCCAAGAACTGCAACCCCTGGCATCATCTGCTGGATCTCATGGAACATTTTCTTCTTACCATACAGATAATTCAGTAAAAATCCAAATCCTACAGGAAGGATTACTGTCTCAATGATAGATACAAACATTGGAAGTCCTTTGATCGTAATCTGAGTTCCTCTTGCAAGAAATGATACCATAAGAGGTGTCATAACCGGTGAAACCAGTGTGGATACTGTTGTCATTCCTACAGAAAATGCTACATCTCCACCACACAGATAAGACATGATATTGGAAGATACGCCTCCTGGGCAGCAGCCTACTAAGATCAGTCCAAGTGCGATTCCGTCAGGAAGATGTAATAACTTCGTCAGTGCAAATGCCAGAAATGGCATGATCAGATACTGTGCGATCGCACCTACACAGATATCAAATGGACGCTGTGCCAGTATCTTAAAATCTTCTGTTGTCAGTGTCAGACCCATGCTGAACATGATGACACCAATGATAATAGACTGACTGGTGAATTTATTGGCTACCATATCTGTGAACAGGGCATAATTGACCCACCCCATCATAGATGGTACGAAAAATGTAACAATCGCAATTGCGATTACTACAACCGACGTGTAATCTGATAAAAATTTGCTTGCTTTTTGTAATGCTTTCATTTTCAAGTCCTCCTTAAGCTATTACATGTCCACCAAAACTACTCTCATTCCCTGCATATTTGCATAGTATACAATGAAATCACTCTGACACATTCCGGGATTACATATTTTCACTAATGCAAAAAGCCCCTTCCCAGACCATAGTCTGAAAAGGGACGAATAGAATTCCGCGTTACCACCCTGATTCCGTAAAATGTAATATTTATTTTACGACACTCTGTCACGTACTAACATACGCTTTCCCTGTAACGGAGGATACCGGCGAGGTCTACTGATATAACTTTCAACCCGCTTCTCAGAGAGGATATCCTTATCTTGCTACTGCCTGCTTCCACCACACACAAGCTCTCTGTGAAATAACAATTGATACGGCATTGTTCTCATCAACGAATTTCGGTGAACTAATATTTATTTACAAATTGATATTATATACTTATGAGCAGAAATTTCAAGAAGTAATTTTAACCTTTTTCTTGATGTTTTTTAACCTTTTCACATATTTGTAATACTATTTCTCACTGGCTTTCATTTTCAAAAGTGCTGCATTTACCACATGCTCCACCAAAATTGAAGTCGTGACTCCGCCAACTCCTCCTGGAACCGGTGTAATTGCATCTACAATCGGTTCTGCCTCATCAAATGCTACGTCTCCGCACAGATTGCCTTCTTCGTTCACATTGATTCCCACGTCAATAACAACCTGTCCCGTTCTTAAATGTTCTTTCTTTATAAATCCTGCACTTCCTGCTGCCGCAACTACGATATCTGCAGCCTGTACTTCCTGCTTTATATTCTTAGTCTTTGTATGACAGACTGTAATTGTTGCATTTTTCTTCAGAAGCATCATAGATACCGGCTTTCCGACTACAAGGCTTCGTCCTACGATCACTGCTTTTTTCCCGGTACAGTCAATTCCATAATGGTCCAGGATCTTGATACATGCACTTGCGGTACACGGCGCATAGCCCATCTCTTTTCCGGCAAATATACCTGCCATGGAAAGATTAGTAATTCCATCTACGTCCTTTTCTACAGCCAATGTATTTAAGATTTTCTCTTCGTCCAGATGAGATGGCAACGGGCGGAAAACCAATACTCCGTGAATATCTTCCGCCTTGTTTAGTTTCTGGATCGTATCAATCACTATTTCTTCCGTTACATCTTCCGGAAGCAGAAACTTTTCATATGCCACAGATAATTTTTCGCAACGCTTTACAGCATTACGCTCGTATGCAATATCATCCTGTTTTTCACCAATTCGGATAATTCCAAGTTTCGGCATCACTTGATGCTCTTTTAATGTTTTTACTTTTTCTTCAATCTCCTCATTCAATGAAGCAGTTACTTCTTTACCTAACAGTATCTGTGCCATTTTACGATTCTCCTTTTTCATTACCGTGACTTAACGAATCTCATTGCATACGTTTTCAAATATTTCATCTGCCTTCTTCTCATAAGTTTTTCTGAGACTGTCTGTCTCATCATTCAACTGTTGAGCTAATACACAATCTTTCATAGATTTTGTGTTAATATAAATGTTCAATGACGCGCCCTGCAGTGCAGACTTCAAAAGTGTTGCTCCGACTCCTGCATCACTAAGTGCAATCCGGCTTCCTTTTTCAGCAAACTCTTTCATCAGGTCTAATCCTCTTGCACAGGTTTTCATAATTTCAAGCGGTACTTCACATGCATCTTTTAACACAACTGCCATAACTTCTTCCTTTTTTGCAAGTTCTTCCGGCGTACTCTTTGGCAGACTGTACGCTTTGCTTAATGGTTCAAAGACCTCGGCATCTTTTGCCACAAGTTCAAGAAGCCGCTTTGTAATTTCATCTGCTTCTTTTTTACAACGGATAATATCTTCTTCTACATCTGCATAATGCTTCTTACCGACAGTAAGACTTCCCACCATATTGCCGAGTGCCACTCCGATTGCTCCAACTAAAGCAGACGCTCCGCCGCCTCCCGGAATCGGGGCACTGCTTGCAAGGACATCAATAAAATCCTTGCATGAGTTTTCTGTAAAATCTATCTGTTTATCTAATAAACTCATAGTACGTACCTCATTCTTTAAATACTTTAAATCGTAAAGATTGTTATTATAATAACATTTTCTTAGTGACACATCAATTTCCATATTATCTAAATCTATGTGCCAATTTTATCTACATTTTGTAAAAACTATGACATTTCATAATAATGTGCATAAATACCACCACGTGCGATTAACTCATCGTGTGTTCCACGCTCTGCTATTCCATTGTCAGCAACGACCAGAATCTCATCTGCATTACGGATTGTGGACAAACGATGTGCAATTGTAATGGTTGTACGATTCTTTGCCAACTCTTCAAGACTCTGCTGGATCCAACGTTCACTTTCATTGTCCAATGCACTGGTCGCCTCATCCAGAATCAGGATTGGCGGATTCTTAAGGAAAACTCTGGCAATAGAAATTCTCTGCTTCTGTCCACCGGAAAGCCGGGTTCCTCTTTCTCCGACAAATGTTTCATATCCATCCGGAAGTTCCATAATAAAGTCATGGATATTGGCTTTCTTTGCCGCATCTTCAATCTCTTCCATCGTAGCGTCAGGCTTACCATATGCAATATTTTCACGGATACTTCCACAGAAAAGATAAACATCCTGCTGCACAAGACCGATCTGATTACGCAGACTCTCAAGGGTCAGCTTTCTCACATCTTTTCCGTCAACCGTAATCTTTCCACCTGTTACATCGTAAAATCTTGGAAGCAGGGAACAAATTGTTGTCTTGCCACTTCCAGAAGGACCAACCAACGCAATTGATTTTCCAGCCGGAATATGGAACGATACATTTTCCAGAACCGGCGTGTCATCATCACTATAATGAAAGAAAACATTTTCATAATTCACATCTCCCTTCACGTCATCAAGCAGCTCTGCATCCGGTGCATTCGTAATCTCAGGCTCTGTCTCGACCACGTCCAGAAATCTCCGAAATCCGGACAGACCTTTCTGCATCATCTCAGTCAGCTCCACAAGAATCTGAATCGGACTGATAAAGATTCCGATATAAAGCGCATACATAGCAAGATCAGCTACTTCCATCTGACCATGGGCTATGAGCCAGCCTCCAAATACAAGCGTAATCAGATACATCATGCCCTGAAAGAACAGATTTCCACTCATAAAGCTTCCCATACACTGATAGTTCGCTTTCTTAGATAAAAGAAATCCATGATTGCTCTCCATGAACTTCTCCCGCTCAATCTCTTCATTTGCAAAAGACTGTACGACACGGATTCCGGCAAGCGTATCCTGCAAACTGGAATTCACGTTCCCGATTTTCTGCCTGTTATCCATAAATGTTGTCTGCATCTTCCGGTTCTGGCTGCCCGAAAAGAAAATCATAAATACAACCATTACAAGAAGCGGGATCGCAAGCTTCCAATTGATCAGGAATAAAAATACAAAAGAGCCGATAATTTTAATCAGCGAGATAAATAAATTCTCCGGTCCGTGATGCGCAAACTCCGCAATATCAAACAGATCCGATACCAGTTTACTCATCATCTGTCCGGAATTGTTCTGATCATAATAAGAAAACGATAATTTTTCATAATGATCAAATAATTGTTGACGCATATCGCGCTCCATGTGCGCTCCCATCATATGCCCCTGATAGCTGACATAATATTTACAACATGCCTGAAGAACATAAATCAAGAACAACACAATCCCAATCGGTACAAGATTACGCATAATTGAAGACGCATTTTTCACAAACAACGTCCTCGTAAGTGTCCGTAAAATCTGAGGAAAAGCCAGATCCACCAGGCTGATTATCGCTGCACAGACAAGATCTAAGAAAAAAACAGCTTTGTACGGCGCATAATATTGAATAAATCTCTTTAACGTATGCATTTAAAAACCTCTTTCTACCCAAAATCGCTAGTAATATTATATATACAATTTTGAAAATATATAATTGGGGACGGGGTTTTTTCAAAAAAACCCCGTCCCCAATTAAACTTTAACCTGTCCCTTTTTGTAATCGTCAAAACAATTCCAATTATTTCAAAAAGTCTGGATCTTCAAAATAGTTTATCTTCATAGAATTTTTTACATCTCGAAGTGTTTCTGCAGCTTTTGCCTCTGCAACCTTGCTTCCTTCTTTGAGAATGTCGTATACATCCGGAAGTCTCTTCTCCCATGATTTTCTTCTCTCGCGGATTGGTGCAAGTTCTGCCTGCATTACATTGTTCAGGAATTTTTTTACTTTTACATCTCCAAGTCCACCGCGTTTGTAATGTTCTTTCAGTTCCTCCAGGTTTGCATAATCTGGAAGAAATTCGTCTACATAATCCTGCTTGCAGAATGCATCAAGATAAATGAATACCGGGTTGCCTTCTACCTGCCCTGGATCTTCGACTCTTAAGTGATTCGGATCTGTGAACATGGACATAACTTTTTTCTTAATGTCTTCTGCTTCATCTGACAGGTAAATACAATTTCCAAGTGATTTACTCATCTTTGCCTTACCGTCGATTCCCGGCAGTCTCAGGCATGCTTTGTTAGATGGAAGAATAATATCTGGCTCTGTCAGTGTCTCACCATACACGCTGTTGAATTTGTGTACGATTTCTTTACACTGCTCCAGCATCGGCAGCTGATCCTCTCCTACCGGTACAGTTGTTGCACGAAACGCCGTGATATCTGCTGCCTGACTGATCGGATAGCAGAAAAATCCGACCGGAATGCTTGCCTCAAAATTTCTCTGCTGAATCTCGGCTTTTACTGTAGGGTTCCTCTGTACCCTGGACACTGTAACCAGATTCATATAATAAAATGTAAGCTCTGTCAGTTCCGGAACCATAGACTGAATGAAAATATTAGATTTTGCTGGGTCGATTCCGCAAGCAAGATAATCCAGTGCCACATTCATAATATTCTGTCTTACTTTCTCTGGATGTTCCGCATTGTCTGTCAATGCCTGAGCATCTGCAATCATAATATAGATTTCATCATAATCACCGGAATTCTGCAATTTCACACGCTCCTGCAGTGATCCTACATAATGTCCCACATGAAGACGTCCTGTTGGTCTGTCACCGGTTAAGATAATTTTCTTCATTTTTTGTTCTCCTTAGCATATATTTTACATAATCTGTATCCATATACAATTACATGTCTTTATAATCTGCCTGCTTTCCTTATATTATCTATGCTTAAAGCGTAGATTCAAAGCAAGCAATATCTACGCAAGCAATATCTACGCAGGCAATATCTTTGTTCATTATAAGCTTTTCTTAAGAAAGCGTCAATACACGAACACAGTAATTCGTTAAACTGTAGGTTTAGGTTTATCCTGTAAATCTATATTATAAATCTATTCTTTTATTATTATGCTACACCTTGTTGTCCTTTCTTACATGCTACTTCGAATTCTCTTAATTTTCTTTTTGCTTCTTCACTCAAATTTCCCGGCACATCAATCTGGACCGTCACATATTGATCTCCGTGCTGATTCTTATCTTTCATAGAAACAATTCCTTTGCCTCTCAAACGAATCTTTGTTCCGGACTGAGTTCCCGGATTAATCTTACACAATACATTTCCGTGAAGTGTCTCAACCTTCGCCTCACCGCCAAGTACTGCTGTTGTGAATGGAACTCTGACTGTTGTGTAAACATCCATGCCCTTCCGTTCATATCCTGGTTTTGATGCGACTTTCACTTTCAGAAGAAGATCTCCTGCTTTTCCGCCATTGATTCCCGGATTTCCTTTTCCGCGAAGCCGAATACTCTTACCCGTATCAATGCCGGCCGGAATCTTTACCTTCAATGCTTTGCCTACTGCTTTTCCATTATTTTCCGTCAAATGTATGACTTTCTCACAACCAAAGGCAGCTTCGTCAAATCCTACTGTAATTTCTGCTGTAACATCTGCTCCGCCCTGGCTGTAATTTGCATACGATCCACTTTCGCCAAAGCCACTTCCACTAAAGCCGCTTCCTCCAAAGCTACTTCCACTAAAACCAGTGCCGCCAAAGCCACTTCTTCCAAAGCCACTTCCACTAAAGCCACTCCTTGATCCTTTCGAAGAACTTCTTGTAGCGCCGCCAAAGCCACCAAAGCTTCCTCCAAAAATGTTCTTCAGGAAATCGTCCATATCGCCATTTCCTTCAAAATGATATTCATGGAATGTACCGTCCGGTCCTGCATACTGGTAAGTACCGCCTCCATTTCTGCTATAAGCGCCACCATAAGCACCACCTGCTGCACCGCTTCCATCGAATGCAGCATGACCAAACTGGTCGTACATTTTTTTCTTTTCCGGGTCACTTAATATATTGTAGGCTTCTGTTGCTTCCTTGAAGCGCTCTGCCGCCTGTGCATTTCCCTGATTTGTATCCGGGTGGTATTTTTTTGCCAGTTTCCGATATGCCTTTTTTATTGTGTTCTTGTCTGCATCCCGGCTAACTCCTAGGACTTCATAATAATCTCTTTTTGCTGACATAATCTGTTCCTCCCTTAGTTTTCTGTTTTTCATATTCAAGAATGTCTGAAGATTGTATTCTGATACCCTCTGATATCTTAAATTACCCCACAGGAATTTACCTGTGGGGTAATCATATCTGCCATAAAACATAATTTCTCGATTACTTCAGAACTCTCTTTTGTTCTACTTGTAATATAACACTCATTTTTTATAATGTCAACATAAGATTATATTTTTTTAACGCCCGGAATTATTCATATTTACAACCAATAGGCTCGCCCATTTTTACCAATGTCTCTGCCTGTGCTTTTGTATTGTGGATAATATCCTTGTCCGGTTCTGCCATGCCAGGCTCTGTCATCACCACAATCGTAGAACCACCGAATTCGAACATTCCTTTTTCGTCACCACGTTTTACCTGAGCAGAATCTTCTTCATGATTATTGATTTTTCCAACCATCAAAGCTCCTACTTCCATAAGAAGGATTGTTCCTAGCTCCTTTGTCTTTAGAAGACAGTATTCCCTCGAATTCATTTTGTAAATTGGATAGTAATCATTTGCCACTGGGTTCACTGTATGAAGTACGCCGCGAATCTTCCGCTGCCTTGACTTTCGTCCATCTGCCACATAGCAGTACCGGTGATAATCATCCACTGTCAGACGGATCACATAAATCCAGCCGCCCATATAACGTTCTGCCAAACGCTCATCTTTTAAAAGCTGCGCTGCCGAGTACTGTGTGTGTTTGATCCAGAATCTCCCTTTCTGCGTGATTGGATATGCAGTGACTTTTCCGTCGCTTGGGCTGATCAGAATATTTTTCTGTTCATTGATCGGTCTTTGCTCCGCCTTGATCTTCCTTGTAAAAAATGCATTATAGGAATCAAATTCCTGCTTTTCATAAATGCCAAGATCAATGTGATTCTTTTTTACAAAGGAAGGGATTATCCTCCTGGAAAGTCTTGTACTTAAAAACTTTCCACAAATATCAGAAACTGCCGGAGACAAAAATGGGCGGAGCAGCATTCTGGTCAGCGCATGACCATAAATAACTTCTAACAGGTGATCCTGTCCAGTCGTTCCGTCTATTTTCGTTCCATCACGAGTGATATATGTCACAGCCATGTCTTTTCCCTCACTTAATGTTCAATCTCTCATATATTCTTTCACGATTCCACCTGGCTTTGCAGGAATTCTCTACCAGATATGCAGTCCATGCAGCACTGCCAGTGCGACAATGACAACCATGACAGTCTGTCCCAGCTTCTTCGGCTTGCGGAGTCTGAAATTTGTGATAAATAAAAGTCCGACGATCAGTACAAGCGCATGCAAGGCAATGATAAAATCTTTGCCAAGTATCGGACGGAACACATATAAAATAGGAAGTGCAACTGCCATAGAAGTAATCGGAAGTCCTTGATAACATTCCCTGTTTTCCGTGGTCTCTTCCTGACGGATTTCTTCAGACACATTATACCATGCCAGACGAATCAGTCCTGCCAGCACATAGAACATCAGAATCGTAACTCCGATACCATGGTTCATTCCCATACGATATGCGATCAATGTCGGACCCACACCAAAACAGATAATATCTGCCAACAAATCAATCTGAATTCCAAACTTTTTCTCCACTTCAGTACGATTTTTTTTCGTCCGGGCAATCTTGCCGTCAAACATATCACAAAATCCTGACAGTGCCAGACAGACAATCGCCATTCTCGGATAACCATTCATAGAAAACAGCATTCCTCCCATCGAAATCAATACACTTACATAAGTCAGCACTACTGTGTAATCATATACACCTAACATCATTCATTTTCCTCAACTTTCTTATCCCTTTTTAACATTTCTTCCTATTGTAAAATTCGCAACAATTGTAAGCAGTGCACTTAAGAGCAGCTCGGTGTAATATCCCAGGCCACGGCTTAAGAGCATTCCCGGAAGCAGTAATTGACTTCCAAAAACCGGTAAAAATATTCTTAAAAATAACTGTTCGCTGATTCCCATTCCTCCTGGCAGTGGCAACATATCCACAGCCACAGAGATGGTTCCCTGCAATATAATTATGACAAATGCAGAACTTCCGGAGAGTCCAAATGCTTTATATACAAACCAGGTTGCCGCGAATAATGCAAATCTCTGGAATACTGTAATTGCAAACACTTCCACAAGCACCCATACATGCTCCCGCAGATACACCGCCGTTGCACGGTACTGATCCATAGAAGCATTCAACTTTTCAAGTCTTGAACTCTTTTTCTTCATCAAATGCATTTTTTCCAGAAGGTCAAGTCCTTTTACAAGAATTGATCTTGCAAGCATCGGATGAAATACAAGTACCAGCATTCCTGACACACAGAATACATTGATGCCGTCCCCAGATAAAAAATGTGACGAACCCGGTAAAGGTGTGCCTTAATAAAGCCCTGACCAAAAATTGTCAGTGTAACTCCGATTACCACAAGTACCAGCTTATATGTAATAGTCACGATCATAAGAACAAGCGTAGACACCGGAATCGGAATCTTCTCTTTTTTCATATAATATATCTGAGCCGGCTGTCCGCCTGTCGCTGACGGAGTAATACAGCTAAAGAAAAAACCGACCGAGGAAAATAAAAAACAGGTCCATTTTTTCAGTTTGATTCCAAGCGTGTGCATCATATAAAAAATGATGATGGATTCACCCCAGATAAAAATCACGACACAGATCACACCCGGAATCAGCCAAAGCGGATCCACAGTCTTCACAATGTGGACGATTTTTCCAAGATCCTCCCCGTGAAAGACGCCATACAGTGTTCCGGCAAATACAAGGATCAGGAATACTATATTAAATATCATTTTTTTCTTATCTGCCATTCTTCCTTCCCCCTGTCAGCTGTTTCCTTTTGGCCCGAAAAAACAAATCCTTCCATACATGTTTCAGCCGGTTAATGATATGTTGCAGCCAATCTGACATATTTTCAATGATTCTCTGATAAATCCGATATCCATTCGTACGTCTGCTGATCTGCCATGTTACTTCTGCCACCAAAATTCCACTAAATACATCAACCAGTACATGCTGTCTGAGCGCAAGGGTAGAAATAAATACCAGAACTGCGATAATCTCAGACAAATTTTGGTACCACTTTGGAACATTTTCACATTTTCTAAGTCCTATACAGCAAAACCAGCTCGCCATACAGTGAATAGACGGAAACAAATTTACCGGCTTGTCAATCTGGTACAGGAAACGAACTGCACCAGTAAAGATATCACTGCCTGTAAGTTCCGGTCTTGTATTTGTAGTTGGGAAAAATACAAAACAGACAAAACAGATCAGCCGCGCATAAAAGTCAGCAGTAAAAAATTGATACCTGTGTTCCTCTTTCTGCGCCGCAATGAGTAGATAATTCACAACCCAGAATATATAGCATCCAAAATAAATTATGATGAATTGCGGCATAAATGGAACAATCCTGTCAACAGAACTCGACAGATTGTGTACCACAATTCCTGTTTTAATTAAGGGCGCACCCCAGTATACCACAGAATTCAACAAAAATGTAAATATCGGTGGCAATAAAATTCTTAAGATTTCTTTTTTCTCTTTTTTACACATTTTCTCTCTGCTTAATTTGTTCATAATACCTATTTTATACGCAGAAAATAAAATAACAACATACTTTAGAATATCTTAATAAAATTTATGAGTTTCCTTAAGAAACTGTGGAGTTTCGGCACTCTACTAAACTTTCCAGACCCTTTTGTCATATGCACACACACTAAAAAGCCGACTAAATAAGTGATTTTCTCATTTAGTCAGCTGATATATATTTTCAAGACTCATTCATAATCCTCAATGTGAATTTCCAGTCTGCCTGGCAAACAGATTTTTTATAAGAAGTCCTTGCAGGATACAAGAAAGTCTATCTTCTTCCACTGCGTCTCTTCGTCAATACAGTTTCCTTCTTCCACGGAAGCAAATCCACACTGCGGGGAAAGTGCAATCTGCTCTCCCACTACCGCTTTTGCTTCCTCATAACGTTTCTTAATTTCATCGTGGTCTTCCAGAACAGGATTCTTTGTGGAGATCAGCCCTGCCACAAAGAGAGCGTCCTTATCTTTTAACACTTTCCAAGGTTCAAAAGAACCTGAGCGCGCATCGTCATACTCTACAAAAAATGCATCATACGGAATGTCTGCAATGACTGGTGCCACTGCATCATAAAATCCAGAAAATAACGGATTCCCTTTGAAATTTCCTTTGCAGAAATGTGTTGCAACAACCATATCAACCGGCTTCTTTTCCAGTGCTTTTGTGGACACATTCCAAAACCAGTTCAACACCTCTTTCTGCGTATAACCAAGTGCTTCTACTTTCTGTAAAAACTTCTCATCGATCAGGTAGGTCCATGAAGTATCGTCAATCTGCAGATAACGGCATCCATGATCATAAAAATCCAAAATTGCCTCCTGATAAGCCTTTGCAATATCATCAATCAAAGCTTTTAAATCTCTTCCATAATACGGAGTTTCTTTGTTGCCAAGCTGAAGGAAGTGATCGATCAGAATCATATTCGGACCGGAAATACATTTCTTCGCAGTCACGCCTTCATACTGGGATGCCAGCCTGTGAAGATAATCCCATGCTTCCACCTCCGGGTGAACCTTATTCTTGTCATAGAAAATCTTTCCTGTCACTGTTCCAAGCTCGATTTCATTACTCGTTCCATTGATTTCCTTCGTAAAATGAATTGTATCAAATCCATCGAACTCTTTCAGCCAGTCCAGATGCCACCAGCGGCGGCGGAACTCTCCATCTGTGATAAATGGAAGGCCATGCTCCACTTCTTTTTTAACCAGCTTTGCAATCTCCTCGTCCTCAACCTTTTTCAAATCTTCTCTTGTGATTGCACCACTTTTAAACTCTGCTCTCGCTTTTTTAATTGCCTCCGGACGAAGGAAAGAACCTACAATATCATACTTTATCTGAATCATATCAAAATCTCCTTTTCCCATGTTTTTTGTTATCCTCTTCATGCATTACACTATACAAGAGAAAAGAAGATTTGAAAAATACATAAAAAGCGCAGTTTGTCATAACTTTAAGTTATGGCAAGGTGCATTTCTTAAGAAATCATTTTTCCATTGTGTCTGTTGGTCAGTATCATCTAAATCTTCCTGATTTTGTGAAATATAATTGTCTCGAACAATATCTGCACTTTCTTCATATAAATGTTCCAGCGCCTCGAATTTTTCTTCAAACTGCCCGGAAAATTTGTTCCAGATCTGTGCACGATATTTCTGAAACCCGAAAAGATCTGTCAGATAACTAAACCGCTCCAAATCCTCAAATGTCATTTTTCTATTTTCAAGTAAAATATCTCTGTCCTTCTCTCCACAAAAATACAAAAATGCATATTTTTCAATATCTGCCTGATTCATATTCCGCCTCCTCTTTTTTGTTCCGTTTTGCCTCACTTTTACAACCGATTTTATCTTGATTCAACTGCAAAATCAATAGAAAAGGTGCAAAAAACGAGACGAAATTTGAAACCAATAAACGATACATTACAGATGTCGAAATCAATGCATTTCCTATATATTTTGATACTTATCCTCGTGGTGCTCCAGCCAGATAAAGACACCAACACAAATCACTACAGAAATGAGTGAGCCTGCCGGAGATGCACATCCCATTGGGAACAGCGTATCCTTAAAATGCACTGACGCATAGTAGGATAGTGGGATTCTCGCACACACAATCGATATCGAATTATGAATGAACGAAATCACTGACAGACCATATGCATAGAAATATCCACTCAGGCAGAAATGAATTCCTGCGAAAATGCAGTCTGACGCATAGCTGCGAAGATATCCGGCTCCACTTACTGCAACTGCACCATCATTTGTAAATAATCCTACCAGCGGAACTGACACAAACTGTACGATAATCGTCATAATTAATCCATATGTCACCGTAATCATCAGCACATATTTTAATGTCAGCTTTGCACGGTCGTGTTTTCCCGCTCCGATATTCTGCGCCACAAGTGCTGAAATTGTAGACATCATAGACGATGGAACAAGGAATAAAATACTGATGATCTTCTCCACAATTCCAACTGCTGCCGCATCTGTCAGTCCTCGCTGGTTTGCAAAAATCGTGATTACAACAAAAGATACCTGGATGAAACCGTCCTGCAGGCACACCGGAACTCCGACCTTTAAAATATTTTTCATGGTCATGCGTTTCGGTCTGAAATCCGATTTTTCCAAACGAATTCCACCCTTTCTTTTCAAAATCACAACCATCGATACAACTACACTGATTGCCTGTGCGATCGTCGTTCCAAGGGCAGCACCGGCCGCATCCAACCCCAGCAACCCAATAAACAAATAATCCAATCCGATATTGGCCGCACATGCCACCGCAATAAAATACATCGGACTCTTAGAATCCCCCATCCCACGGAAAATGGAGCTGATAATATTATAAGCTGTGATAAAAGGAATCCCTATAAAACAAATAGTCAGATAACGAACTGTCCCTTCTACTGCCTCCGCCGGAGTAGACATTATTCCCACAATTGGTCGGACAAGCACAAGAAGGACTGCCATCAGAACCATAGCTATTCCCATAAACATCGTCACCGTATTTCCGATACATTCCGCTGCCTGCCGTTTATTTTTTGCACCGATACTACGACCGATCATCACTGTCGAACCCATGGCAAGTCCCACTATCATTACCGTTAACATATGCATGATCTGACTTCCGATCGACACTGCTGTCGTACTGCTGACTCCTCCGAACTGCCCTACAATGAACAGATCTGCCATTCCATATAATGTCTGCAAAAAGTATGACAGCAAGTACGGTAAAGAAAAATAAACTACCGTCTTGAACACACTGCCACTCGTCAAATCTCTCTCCATAATAAAAATTACCTTTAAATCCTACTTCTGGATTTTCTCCATTTTACATATATTCTGGATTATTTCTTTCCATACTTTCTCTTTAAGCCCGGCATCTTTTCTTCCATCATTTTCAAGAACCTGTCTTTTTCTCCTGAATCCATTCCATCTTTCGCAATAATTGTAATCTGCCACTCCTTTGTAAAGAGAAGGAAATAATGCTCTGTCTCAATTAATGTATCCATAACTTCATATCTGACTGCATTTTTCCCACCGGAAAGCGGATTCTGGATCAGAATATCTGCATCACGAAATACAATTGGTGCGATCACTTCTTTTTTTCCATAAAGCTCATCCAATTTTTTTAGGAATCCTTTAATCTGTTTGCTCTCGATCATTTTTAATTCCCCATAAAAAATGACAATTGCAAATACTGCCAGCAACATCGTAGACGGTCTTCCTGCCAACATACAATATGCTGCCAGCAGCACAAATGCTACACTGGCAATTGCACTGATCTTACGGATTCCCGGCTTGATCAGATATTTTCTCGCCTCTTTTAATGCTGACTCATTAATAACCGACTGTACTTCCATTTTAACCTCTCCTCATATTTTATTCCTTATCACTTTTCAGATATTACAGCATATTTTCCCAAGCCTCAGGCTGCCTCTGCCTCAGACTCGATTATTTCCTTGAAAAAATGTGTTTTATAAACACATAGAGTACAATTACAGATGCGCCTAAGTATCCAATTGCACCAAGTGCCGGGATGCCCAGAATCTTCGGCTTCATATCTGTCGTGCAGATAATGCTGGAACTAATAAGTAGCGCCATGACCCAAAGACCCATGACCACATTTCTCGTGACGCGGCGCAACAAATTCGCCAGGTCTTCTCCTGCATGCAGATCCAGATTGATCCTCGTCTGACCTTTCATGTAACCGTCTAAAAGATCTGCCACAAGAGCCGGAATATCCACTGCTTTTCTCATAGACAGATAAATGCTCTTCGCCCCGGATTTTGCTTCTTTTTTCCAGTCATGATTCTGGATAAACTGACTTTTCAGCCGGGATGCTGCAATCTCTACCATATTAATCTGCGGACTGATATCCGCAAGCACCCCCTCTACATGAGCAAGTCCTCTCGCCAGCATAGTCAGTCCGTGGGGCATGGTGATTTTATTTTCCTTCATGACATCCATGAGATCCTGAAGGACTTCTGCCACGTCAATATTTCCCATATCTGCCGTTCCATACTTTGCCATCAAACCTCGAATGTCCTTATAAAGCTGGCTTGGATCTGGCTCTCCGCGAAATTCTCCAAGCGCCAGCACAGCATCCTGGATCATGCCGATATCATTAAGGGCAACACCTTCCACTGCCTTGGCAATCTGTTCCCGGTCGCGTTCTGTAAGTCGTCCCATCATACCCATGTCGATCCAGACAATCTTACCATCCCGGATTCGTACATTTCCCGGGTGCGGATCCGCATGAAAAAAGCCGTCGTCCATGACCTGTTTGATGAAATTGTCCACATATTTGCTTCCTATTTCATTCATATCATAGCCATCTTCCAGCAAATGTTCCTTATCATCAATGGCATAACCATCAATGTACTCCATCACAATAACCGAAGACGTGGTGTATTCTTTAAAAAGAACCGGCGTATCCACAAATGCAACGTCCCTGTTCTTCTCTTTGAACTCTTCCATATTCCCGGCTTCAATGATGAAATTCATTTCCTCTTGAGTGACCTTCCACAGCTCATTCAATACCATTTTAAAATCCACCATGTCAGTGATACTGATTGGTGGAACAAGGGATACCAACTTGTGCATGAGTCCGATATCTCGCGCCATGGTCTCATAAATACCTTTTCGCTGTACCTTAATGACCACTTCTTCTCCAGTTTTTAACCGTGCCCGATGCACCTGCGCGATAGACGCTGAACCAAGCGGTGTCTCATCGATCCACTCAAATTCTTCCTGCCACTCATATCCAAAAGAGTCCCGAAGCACCTCCTCCACCTCATAAAAAGGCATCGGAGGTACATCGGAACACAACTTCTGCAATTCATCACAATAATTCTTCGGTAAAATATCTGATCTCAGGGACATCAACTGACCGACCTTAATAAAAGTCGGTCCCAAGTCTTCCAAAATCAACCTCAACTTTTCCGGAGTGATTCCTTTTGAAATTTCATGCTTGTGAAGAACCGCCGCTATTTCTCGAAATCTTCCTTTGTATCCATTTTCATTTTTCTTTTCGGACACGTTATTCTTCCTCTGTCTCAGTTTCTTCTACAGTTTCCATCTTACTGTCAGTTTCAGCTTCTTCTGTCTCCGTTTTCTCATGGTCATCGACATCTTCCACCTCAGTTGCTGAACCTGGAATATCATCGTCCTCTACGACCTCCGCTTCCACAACCTCTGCCTCATGTACCGTATGCATCTTTCCATTGGAAGCTTTGTAATCTTTGATCGTAGACTTCACATTATGCTTTAACTCTTTGTTGAGCACCTTTCCCTGCTCAACTGTCTCCTCACCTTTTTTTGCAAGAGTATCCAGAATATCTGCAGATTTCTCCACTGCATACGCTGCTGTTCCGATTCCTGCAAGTGCCAGTTTCTTTAATCCTTCTCCTAATCTTTCCATAAGTCATATCTCCTTTACGTCTATTCTAAAACTTCTATATCACGGAAGTCTTGTTCTAAATTGGATTACTGCAATATCTGCGCTATCTTCGGCAAAAATATAATGCACCCTGCGATTGCTGCCATAATTGCAGCAATGAGCACTGCTCCTGCTGCGGTATCTTTCGCAACTTTCGCCAACGGGTGATATTCTTCTGTCACCATATCCACCACCGCTTCCACTGCCGTATTCACATGTTCCAGCGCCATGACCAGTCCGAACAGCACCATACAGATGCACCACTCAATCGCTGAAATCTTCAAAATCACACCCGCAATCACAACAAGCACTGCCGCCACACAATGAATCTTCATATTCCGTTCTTTCCGGACACAAGTAAAAATTCCCTGAAAAGCATAGCCGAAACTTCGATATAGCGGATCTTTCTTTTCCATTTTCATTCGAATCACCTGCTTTTATATGTGTCACTATTATAACAAATTTCATTGATAATATCCAGTATGCCTGCAAGTTTTCCCTTTCCAAAATGTGTACCAAAATTGCACAATTCAAAAAGGGACAGGTTAAAGTTCAATTGGGGACGGGGTTTTTTTGAAAAAACCCCGTCCCCAATTGAAATTGTATTAATTGTCTTATTTATTTTTCCACGGCCACCGTATCTCTGCCTTGAACAAATCTGCCTCTGTCTCAACATGGAAGTGTCCACCTTGCAGTTCTGTAAAGCTTCTTACGATTGCAAGTCCCAGACCGGAGCCCTCTGAATTTCTGGATTCATCACCGCGTACAAAACGCTCGGTAATCTCCTGTGGATTGAATGTCAATTCATCTTTCGATACATTTTTCATCTGTACTACGATTTCATTTTCTTCTCTGAAAATATCCACAAATACCCTTGTATGTGGCATTGCGTATTTGGTAACGTTCACGATCAGGTTTTCAAAGATCCGGTATGTCTTTTGTCCATCCAGAACAGCCGTCATCTTTTCTTCAGGATAATTGCATTTGAATTCCAGATCTGTTTTTTCGATTTTTTCATCCAGTTCCAGTTTCACCTGCTTAAACAGGTTCACAACATCAACATCTGTCAGATTCAATGTTATATTTTTGCTGCTTGCCTTACTGATATCGAACAAATCTTCAATCAGCACTTTCAGGCGCATAGATTTTCGTTCCAGCACATCGACATACTCTTTCTTTTTTTCTTCGTCTTTTTCATCTTTCAGAAGATTAACATAAGTAATGATTGCTGTCAGTGGTGTTTTCAGATCGTGGGACACATTTGTAATGAGTTCTGTCTTCATACGCTGGCTTTTTATTTCCTCTTCCACTGCTTTTTTGTAGCCTTCCTGAATCTTTTCAATCTCTGGTTTAAATGGATTGAACATGCCAAGATCTTCCTTGATTTCCACATTCATGTTGCCTTTTGCCAATTCTCCGGTTGCTTCTAAAAGTCTGGCGTATTTTCGCTTTATGTCTTTGTAATATTTCCGCAAAATAAAGAATAATATAATGGAATATATGACAAGTGCCTGCATGCGATAATCCCAGAAGAGACATACTAAAAATAATACGGCAAAGTTGCAAATAACGATTCTGAGTAAAATTTTGTTGCTCTTATCCGTCAGATCTACTTCCTGCAGCGATTTCCATACTTTTGCAACAAATGCTTTAAATCTTTTTCCAAGGGATTTTGCAGTATCTTCTCCGTTGCTCCCTATCGTTTTGATTTTCTTCCAATGGCGTCCGACCATAGTCTGCTGTTTCAAGTATCCTTTTATTCCCAGCGGTATGACTCTTCTAAGGCTCGCTGCGATCCAGTATGTGGCTGCAAATATTCCGAGCCACACCATCCAGTCTAAGAAATCCGGATACCCTTTCGTCCGGCTTAACAATGCTCCGCTTTGATTCATCAAGACTTCAATCAGCACAAAAGCTGCAATCACAGTCACCTCCAACGGAGCATGGAAGATTTTTTCATTTCCCGTCTGAAAAGTCTTGAAGCAAGGATATAGCCATGCCGCAGCCGCTACGACCAGCATCCACAACAAAATTGTATTATTCATTTCATCTGGTGCGTAATACGAATCCGGATTTCCGATTTTATAATCATTGATATACTCCTTCAAATTCTCCGTTGACATTGCAAACAAGTATGTTCGGTTTTTCGGTGTCTGCAAGGATACTTCCTCATAATCCTCATCCGTATCAGGATAAATCGTCACTTCACAATAAGACAGCCAGCTGTCCTGAAAATAATTCCCGATAAGCTTTCTCATGGTTACTGTCTGTTCTTTTGCATAATCACTTTTCTTAATGTTGACACTTGGTTTCCCATTTGCATCATACGAAATGATCATTCCAAGAGCATAATTTTTTAGATTGCTTTCTGTCAGATTCTTTCCTGAACTGACCGTACTTTTTTCAACATCACCGCCATTTTCATCAAGCACCCGATAGTCCAGATAAGAATTAAAATGTGAATACTCTGACATTTCTGCATTGTAAGAATCATACAGAGATTTTTCAACATCATCTGCGTACTTTCTTCCACTTTCTGTATTATAGAGCAGATACGTACTCTCCAGAAAATGTCCCAGAAAATCTGACGATTTTTCTGCATTTTTAAATGCTTTTGTCTTCGTCTCAGTTTTCATCTGATACCAGCTAAAATACCCGGTCATCATTGCCAATGATGGAATCAATATTGTAATCATGATAAAAAATATAGCTAATTTATGCCTGTTTTTCAATTTTGTATCCAACTCCCCACACCACCTTCAAATATTTTGGTTCCTTCGGGTTAATCTCAATTTTCTCACGAATATTCCGCACATGCACCATGATCGTGTCTGTGTTGACTGCACGTTCATTCCACACACGTTCATAAATCTCGTCTGCAGAGAACACCCTTCCAGGATTCTTCATTAACAATAATAAAATTTTATATTCCATCGGAGTTACTTTTACAAGCTCCCCATCCACACGAACTTCCACTCGTTCTTCATCTAGTTCAAGACCTCCGATCACGTGAATGTTCTGCGTCTTTTCTTTGTCTCCTAATTTTTCCATAAATCTCCGGTATCTGCGAAGCTGTGAATTTACTCTTGCAAGCAGCTCCAATGGAGTAAATGGTTTTGTTACATAATCATCAGCTCCCATATTAAGCCCCATGATCTTATCCACTTCTTCTGATTTTGCAGACAGAAAAATCACCGGAAAATCGTATTTTTCCCGAAGCTTTACCGTCATCTGGATCCCGTCCATTCTTGGCATCATCACATCCACAATTGCCAGATGGATTTCTTCCTTCTCAATTACTTCCAGTCCCTCAACTCCGTCTGCCGCCTGGAATACTACATATCCCTGGCTTTTCAAATATATCTCAACACCCTCCCGGATTTCCTTATCGTCTTCAACGATCAGCACATGATTCATTTCCATACTCTTATATACCTCTCACTTTCTCATACTTTTGCTGCCTTTCCAAGTATACCATATCCGGCACCTCCTTTTTCACTTTTCTTCAAGATTTCAAGAATGCCTCGGCATTCTTGCTGCGAGGTGCGCGTCATGCAATTGCATGACATACTTCTACTGCGCACCTCTGCAAGTCTACACTCCGTTTCGGTCGGCGCAAAACCATTGTCCACCGGACAATGTGCGCCCTGCCGGAGGCTATATCAGCTGGAAGATGACTCCCACCACTGATACCAGCTTGTTTCTCACCACCTATAGAGGACGCCACTGAAAAAGTGGTCGTAAAATCATATATCTGATATAATTAAGGTAT
>ERZ1673739.1306-NODE-1306-length-28472-cov-11.518176_pt1 | contig 28472 bp, 33 predicted proteins | sample MGYA00580210_ERZ1673739 | MGnify/ENA primary metagenome ERZ1673739 (study PRJEB41218, sample SAMN15661749) | gut metagenome | host: Homo sapiens | place: Canada: London | collected 2015-08-20/2019-03-30 | study: EMG produced TPA metagenomics assembly of...
ACGATGGAAGAGGAGGTAGAAGAAATGAGTCATATATGTATGTATTATGAGCAGGAAGGTAAGAAAGCAGGATTGACGGAAGGCATGTTGATTGGAGAAAAGCGAGGAATGCTTATCGGAGAACGACGTGGAAAGATTTTGACACAAACAGCAAATGTAGAAAGATTGATGAAAAAGCAATTAAGTATGCAGGAAGCTTTTGAATTGCTTGGAATAGAGAAGGGTATGCAAGAAAAGGTAATACAACAATTTAATCATAGCAATACCACAGAAAACAAAAGTAATATATAGGATACAGTCGTAATTTTAGGATAGTTATTAAAAATAGATTTCTATATAATCGTTTCATTTACTTATGCTTGAAATCTATCATTCTATTTTTATCTACAATTAAGGAAGAATTATGATTATTTACTCTTGTAATAATAAATAATGACAAAGTATAAAATTCAATTCCCTAATAAAAGAAAGATCAATCGAACCAAAACTTGATGCTTTAATATGATAATAAAGGGGTATGAACATTGATTGAAGTCATTATTTTGGTAAGCGCCTTAAGTATTGACAGTTTTTTAGCATCATTTGCATATAGCAGTGAGGGCATACGCATTCCGTTTCGTTGTGCATGCTTAATTGCAGGAATAGGTGTTGGATTCTTAGGAATTTCGTTATACTGTGCAGATATTGCAAATAATTTTTTATCACCTATGCTATGTCGCAGAATATCTTGTATTATTTTTCTCTTAATGGGTTTTCATGCTTTGTTTGAGGGAGCGATTAAACGATTCCTTCGTCATCGCCGAAATAAAGCAATGACTCTTTCTTTTCATAATATTCGTCTTGTTTTTGATATATATTTAGACGAAACGAAAGCTGATGTGGATAAAAGTAAGTATTTATCTGTTAAGGAAGCGGTGTATTTAGCAATCGCATTATCACTTGATGGACTTGTGAGTGGCTTTGCTTTTGGTATTCAAATTACACAACCGGTCTATGTCTTGGTAGTTAGCTTTAGCGTTGGACTGATTTCGCTTATTGTCGGCTTTGCGATAGGTGAAAGAATAGGTAAAAAATATAAGCTTGATTGCTCGTGGTTGAGCGGTCTGCTTTTCTTGTTTTTGGCAGGGACACGCTTTTTATCCTAAGGCTTGAGGATTTTTATTACCAAGCTGTAAAATCACATTGTACGAAAACATGGCTTTTCCACTGTTTTAAATTGCTAATTTTAATGGTAAGTGTTATATTTATAGAGGAAAATAGGAGGTATTTATAGTATGGGTAAACGACCTGTGGTACTTGTCGTTATGGACGGCGTAGGTATCAATAATTCAGAATATGGAAATGCTGTTAATGCAGCATATAAACCAACCTTAGACGAGCTTTGGGCAAACTGTCCGAATACGGAAATCAGCGCACATGGATTGGCTGTTGGCTTACCAAGCAATGAGGATATGGGAAATAGTGAGGTAGGACACAATGCACTTGGGTGTGGACAGATTTATTCACAAGGTGCGAAGCTGGTAAATGAAAATATCGAATCCGGTGAGATTTTCGAAACGGAAACATGGAGCGGACTTGTTAAGAACTGTGCGAATGGGAAAATGCACTTCTTAGGCTTGTTATCCGATGGAAATGTTCACTCTCACATCAATCATTTGAAGGCATTGATGAAGCGTGCCAAAGAAGATGGTGTAAAGGAGGTTCGTCTACATATTTTACTAGATGGACGTGATGTTCCGGAAACCAGTGCTTTGATTTATGTAGAGGATATTGAAAACTACATGGCAGAATTAAACGATGATAACTTCCATGCATGTATTGCAAGCGGTGGAGGTCGTATGAGCATTACGATGGATCGCTACGAAGCAAACTGGGCAATGGTAGAAAAAGGTTGGCATGTGCATGTATTAGGCGAAGGAAGAGAATTTGCTAGTGCAACCGAAGCAATCGAAACATATCGTGCAGAAACCGGTGTTGTCGATCAAGATCTTCCGGGCTTTGTAATCACAAAAGATGGCAAAGCGGTAGGAACGATCGAAGATGGAGACAGTGTTGTTTTATTCAACTTCAGAGGGGATCGTGCACAGGAAATTTCTTTAGCATTTGACGGTGATGATTCTTTCGATAAATTTGATCGTGTTCGCAAACCAAACGTAATGTATGCAGGTATGCTTCAGTATGATGCTGATTTGAATATTCCACATAACTTCTTGACATATCCTCCAAAGATTAAATATACTTTGACAGAAGAGCTATGCAAGCATGGTATTCGTGAATATGCAATCAGTGAAACACAGAAATACGGACATGTTACGTATTTCTGGAATGGAAACCGTTCTGAAAAATTCGATGAGAAACTAGAGGATTATGTTGAAATCAAGTCTGATGTAGTACCTTTTGAACAGCGTCCTTGGATGAAAGCTGCGGAAATTACCGATGTGCTATGCGCAGCTATTGAATCCGGAAACTACGATTTCTTACGTACGAATTATCCAAACGGTGATATGGTTGGACATACCGGAAACTTTGAAGCTACGGTTATCGGTGTAGAGTCTGTGGATTTACAGCTTGCACGTGTGAAGAAAGCGGTTGATGCGGTAAACGGTATCCTGATTGTTACTGCTGACCATGGTAATGCCGATGAAATGTATGAAAAGAAGAAAAAAGAAGATGCACCGATTAAGGCAAAAACTTCTCATACGTTAAATAAGGTTCCATTTATTGTTTACGGTGCAGATGTAGAGTTAAAACAAGACGAAAATTTGGGATTATCAAATGTTGCCGCTACGGTTGCGGACTTGCTTGGTATTGAACCGAATGAACATTGGAATCCATCAATCATTAAGAAATAAAAATGAACCGAGTGTATGCTCGGTTTTTTGTTGTATCAAGTGGTCTTTCAATTACAAATGCAAGGATTATAGGCTATTGGATACTTTATCTATATGTTTTAAAATAATCTATATGTTACAGTGATTGCATAGCTAAAAGATAAAACACGCTGATCTAGCGTGTTGAGTTTTTAATAAATATAATCAACCGTAGCAGAAGCACTGCGTACCTTATGAATATAGGATTTTACTTTATGAACGTGATAGTCATTGCTTTGATAGCGTTCTAGATCCTCAGGACTATCCACCACCAATTCAAGAACGACATCATAAGAGCGTTCAGAGTGTAAATAGTCAATTCCTACTTGAAGCTCACGAATGAAATCAATATGTTCTTTCATAGATAAGAAAAGCTCTTTCACTGCTTCACAGGAGGCAGGACTATTATCTTTTAATTTTACAAATAATACATGTTTTACCATTATTTATTCCTCCTTTTGCTTTTTTTTCAAAGCACAACTGTTTTTTGCTTGTTCGAAGTGAAATTGTGGAATGTGGCAATAACCATTGGGGTTTTTATCTAGATATTTTTGATGATACTCCTCAGCAAGATAAAAGCTTTGCAAAGGAAGAGCCTCTACCGCAATCGCTGCTTCGTATTGCTTCTGTAATTCGTTCAATGTTTCGTGAATGATGAAGCAGTCAATGTTTGTTGTATAATAGATACCGCTTCGATATTGCAGTCCTTCATCGTTTCCTTGTTTATTGATGCTTGTTGGATCAATGATCGCAAAAAACATATTTAACAAATGACGCAGGGTAACTTGCTCGGGATCAAAGATCACATGCACACATTCCACAAAGCCACGGGTATTTTCACAGACCTCTTCATAGGTAGGTGCAGTTCCGCTTCCGTTAGCATAGCCGACTCTTGTGGATACTACCCCGGAAATTAAAGAAAAATATTTTTCAACGCCCCAAAAACAGCCACCGGCAAAATATATATCATGTCTTCGCATAGTATCAGCTCCGTTTCATTGGCAATTATAGCGACTTTCCTATGGAAACTCCAGCCATATACCTAGCTTTTTTTAGGAGGATTAGGATAGCGTTTTTTCAAGGCAGCTAAATCATCAGTTCTTGTATGAGCCTTGATTCGCATAAGATTTTGTGCCAAGATCTTTTCATAAGAGCTGTTGATATTCGGCGTATAAAATTGTGCGTTTCTCAGCTTATTTGGAAGGTATTGGATTTTATCCCATAAATCAGATCGATTATAATCATATAGATCTTCTTCCTTCATATTAACGGGAGTTAAACGCAAATATTCCGGTACACTGTAGCTGCTTTTATGAATAGTGGATAGGGCAGCATCAATCGCAGCTTCACCGCTTTTGGATTTCGGTGATAAGCAAAGGTCGATGATCGCAACCGCTAAAGGAATTCTTCCTTCCGGGAAGCCGACACGACGGGCAGCATCTATTGCTTGGACACAGCGTGCAACAGCAGCAGGGTTTCCTAAACCGATATCCTCATAGGCAGTTACCAAAAGCCTTCGTTCAATGCTGTCTAAATCGTTAGCTTCAATCATGATGCCTAAATAATAAAGAGCTGCATCGACATCACTGCCACGTATAGATTTTTGAAAGGCACTTAAAACATCGTAATAGCCATCACCATCACGGTCCATGCTCATATTCGGAATAGAGGAATACTGCATAACCAAATCCTTGCTGATTATGCCATCACAGGCAATTGCACAAATTTCCAAGATATTTAAAGCATAGCGGATATCCCCATTGCAATGACGGGCAATAATGTCCAAAGCATCTTCCTCAATGTTTACTTCATTTTGTAATCCCTTTGGAGATTGTATGGCATTTCGTAAAGCCTGCTTAATATCCTCTTGCGTCAATGCCTTGACTTCGAATAAATGACAGCGGGAACGAATTGCAGGGTTAATGGCATGAAGGGGATTGGAGGTGGTTGCACCAATCATAATGATAGAGCCATCTTCGATATGAGGCAGCAGTAAATCCTGCTTATCCTTATTTAAACGATGCACCTCATCGACAATGACAACTAAGCCGGGAAAATATTTGGCTTCTTCAAAGATACGATCCAAATCCTTTTTGTTTCCGCTCACAGCATTGAATAGACGATAGGGCTTGTTTAAGGTATTGGCAAGCACCATAGCTAAGGTTGTTTTTCCGGTTCCGGGAGGACCGTGAAAAATCATAGAAAACAACATATTATTTTCTACGCACTTACGCAATACTTTTCCTTCTCCGATTAAATGCTGTTGACCGATGATCTCATCTAAGACACTTGGTCGCATCGAGAATGCTAGGGGTTCTACTCGTTTTTCCATAACTCTATTTTAGCATAATCCCTAACCGAAGAAAATAACATTGTGGTATATCCCCTATGGTATGCCGTAAATGGCTTACATAGAGCTATCTTTTTTCTTTACTACGATATATAGGCATGAAAGCACAACATTGCTTTATGGAATGATATTCTTCTCAAATAAGCAAACCTTTTTTTGACTTCGGGAATATGTGGATAACGAGTGAAAAGTAATGAATATTGGTAAGGAGTATGCTATCATTGTTTTATAAAATTGTCAGACAGCTTTTAAATTTTTTGTTTGTTGGAAAGGAGGAATTTTATGTTTGGTTTTAAAAAGAAGGAGAATAAGCCTTTATTGATAATGGGAACTGATGTTATAGAGATTATCAAGTCCGATTATGAGGAGGATATGGCGTTTGCACTTATTGAATTTTTATATGATGGGAAACAATATACAATGGGTTCTTGTGTGTTGCCTGCGAATGCTGAGGAATGCAAAGAAAATATATCTTTTGTCTTTCAGGATAGAGTATTTAAAAAATTTGATGAATTTCAATCTGCCGTTTTTATAGATGGCAAACATATTTTTCAATTGGATAAACCACTTGAAGTTATAAGAGCGGGAATTATCGATCATGAAGCATTGTTGAAATCACCATGGGGTGATAGACGATTAGCGGATAAAGCGATTAACAAATAGTTTGTCTTATTAGAAAGGAGCGGCTTATTATGGCACTGTTAATGTTTCGAACTTTTGGTATTATTCTTATCTTTGCGATTGTTTTGGTTATGTATCTTTTGCATAGAAAGAAAAACGGAAAATTTATTAAGCGAAAGGCTGTTAATGAGGAAGAAAAGCGTAAGTATCAAAAGTGGGAGAAAAGAATCAATGTCATAGTGATCGCAGGTTTGGTAGTGATGGGTGTTTTGGTAACAATTCCTTGCTGTTTAGATATTCCTTATTTGTTATCGAATAATCTGATTGAGGTTACAGGCGAGGTAACACAAGGTGCTATGACACAGGAGGGTTCAAGTAGTGAAAGAAGAATCCATGTGAGAGATGATCGAACAGGTGAGGAGCATTCCTTGAAATATTGGGGGAGTGGCAGTGATGTGGGAGAGCGGATAACCGTACGCTATTTGCCACATACGGAATATGGATATATTGTTGAATAATGGTAAGCATATAATCATGTATAGGATATGAAAAGAGCATCTGTTTTATGCGAACAGATGCTCAATTAGTATTTTCAGACCGATAAAAATAAGAATCGATCCACCGAGAATACCGGCATATTTCTCTAACATATCACCTAAGCGATTGCCGATATACACACTGATAAAGCTTAGTACAAAGGTAGTGATGCCGATAATACTAACGGCGCTCATAATATCTACCTTTAAAAAGGCAAAGCTGATACCAACTGCTAAGGCATCAATGCTGGTAGCAATGCTTAATAATAAAATGGTTTTAAAATTCAAGACAGTGGCTTCTTCGTTTTCTTCCGGGTGTAGGGCTTCCTTAATCATGTGAAAGCCGATAATTCCAAGCAGCAAAAATGCAATCCAATGGTCGATCGAGGTAATAAAGTCTTGAAAATAGCTGCCTGCCCACCAACCGAGAAAGGGCATAAAGCCTTGAAAAAAACCAAAGGCTAAACCTAAAGAAAGGGCATAGCGAAATCGCTGTGATTTTTCCATCGTCATACCTTTAGCCATACTAACGCAAGATGCGTCCATCGCAAGACCGATACCTAATAATACCAAAGAAAGAAAATTCATTGCAGTACCTCCTAGGGAAAGGAATAAAAAAGACCTACATACGAAAACATCGTATGCAAGTCTCGTCATTTCATGCATAAGCCAGATTCAAATAAGAACCATTGTGTTGACTTAGCAGCTCCAAAGAGCCGACTACTCCCTTACATTGTCCTTATTCTAACAAACTTTTTAGTCTTTCGCAAGATGCAATGAGTTATTCCAATACAGCAGTATCAGCGGCATCGGTATAATCGGAGAAATCAGGGAAATCAATTTCCTGATCGGTATTGACCTTATCAAGAGCAAAGCTCATCGTAACGGTTGCACTTTCGGTTTCTTCTTTTAAGGTAGCACTTACTCCAAGGGTAAGCTCGGCTTTCTCAATGTGCTTATCCTTTAAAGTAACCACAACCTCTAGCTTACCAAGACGTACACTGTCTAATCCATTGGCTTTTGCCATTTCCTTTAGCTCGGACTGATCGATTTTCGTTGTATCAAATTCTAACGTAATGACATTGTCATCTAGGGAAGCCTTTTCCAAATATTCCTTCATTTCTTCCTTTGGAAGCTCGAAGGAATCCTTTTCAAGACTAATCTGTGGAGCAGTTTCGGAAGTGCCAAGCGATTGTTTTTGCTTGATCATATCCATCATGTTCATATATAAGGTATTATCCTTAAGATACATAGCCATGAACGGAATCTTTTCTCCCTCTGCCTCCATTTCCATTTCCATACTTAGCATCGGGTTTGCGGTTCTTAGATCATAAGCACCATGAATCGCAAATACACTTGCATTTGCTTGTTCCTCCGTAATATCCGGTGCATCTACCTTCATGTCGATATGGAATGTTGAAGACTTCATTTCAAGAAGATTGGCAATCGAAGTTTCCAAAGCATCTAATGCCTCATCTTCAATCTTTGAACCACAGGCAGTTAATCCAAATAGCAACGCAACACAGAAAACCAAACTTATCAACTTTTTCATCGTTGTTTCCTCCTTTTATGTATCATTTGTTAATATCATAGTAACATATCTTCCATAGTGTTGTAAACGCTTAACAACGGGATATGTAAGTTTATTAAGATAGGATTTTATAAGCAAAAGAAATTGATTTTTGATGTTGAATTATCCATGGTTTTATTTGCTTGTGATATACTATGAGTAGAAAGTCAAAAGTGTGAAAGGAGGTTGTCTATGAAAAAAGTCGCATTATTGGTATATGACGATTTTAGTCTGCGTGAGGTAGCGGATCTCATGTATTTATTTCGTTGGTCTTATGAGATACAGACAGTTACCTTTGCTTCTTCTAAAAAGACGGTAGTTTCGGAGGAGGGCATACAGGTTCAGCCGGAAAAAACATTCGAGGAATTTCATAAAGAGGAATATTGCTGTTTTATCATACCAGGCGGTGCGGAATTAGCCTATGCTTTTGCAGATGAGAAGCTTTTTCAATTTCTGCGTTCATTTAAGGGAGAAAAAGATTTTCCTATCGGTGCGATATGTGCAGGACCATTGTTTCTTTCTATGAGTGGCTTATTAAAAGGAAAGAAATTTATAAATTCCATGGGTGATGATTTCAATGCACGCTTTCATGGGGTAGAGTATGAAAATATTGTGTATGCACCTGTTGTGTGTGATGGAAATATCATCAAAGCGCTAGGAGAAGCACCTCGTCGTTTTGCGATTGCAATGGCAAGGGCTTGTGGCTTTTCCTGTCGAGATGAGGCAATGAAGGAGCTTTCCGATGATTATTGCCCAGAAGATTTTGTGTATAAACGAGATAAAGAGGATTTACTTTGCTTAGAAAATGAAATACTCCCTTGGTTTGAGGCAGAGTATCAAAGGATAAAAGGTCAGGAGGAATAACAGAATGTTTCGAATAGGACAATCAACAGATATTCATCAGCTAAAAGAAGGACGTAAAATGATTTTAGGCGGTGTGGAAATCGAACATGAAAAAGGTCCATATGGGCATAGCGATGCCGATGTTTTGGTTCATGCCATTGGTGAAAGTATTTTGGGAGCATTGGCATTGGGGGATTTAGGAAAGCATTTTCCGGATACCGATGATACTTATAAAGGTATGGATTCGATGAACATGCTAAAGGAAATTTATAATATGATGATTGCTAAAGGATATGTCATCGGAAATTTAGATGCTTTGATCATGATTGAACGACCGAAAATGGCACCGCATATTGCAACCATGCGAGCCAATATTGCACAGGCATTATGCTGTGATATCGAGCAGGTCAGTATCAAGGCAACACGAGGGGAAAAGATGGGTTTTGTCGGACGTGAGGAAGGTGTTTTGGCACAGTGCATTTGCCTGTTACAAAAAAGTGAAAATGCGTGAGTGTTGTGATTGACAAATGAACCCAAGGAAACTATAATAAGAATGGTTCTTAATTTGGAAGGGTGATCCCATGCGAAAATCTTCAAAGCAACGCGATATGATTATGAATTACATGTATGGAGCATGTGAGCATGTCAGTGCGGAACAGATTTTCAAAGACTTAAACGCCAGTGGTCAGAAAATCAGTTTAGCAACCGTTTATCGCAATTTGAATATTCTTGTGGAAATGAATGAAATTAAAAAGATTGCCCATTCTAATGAAGGATATCGTTATGATATCACTTGCCGACCACATTATCATTTGCACTGTATCAAGTGTGATCGCATCGTGGATTTAGAGATTCCCTACGATGAGGAATTACAAAAAATGCTGATTGCTAAAAGCGGATTAGCTATTTCCAGTCATAGCGTTATGGCGGAAGGTGTATGTGAAAAATGTGCAGGTAAGAAAAAGTAAAAGATGGAGGAAAAGAAAATGGAATTAAAAGGAAGCAAAACAGAACAAAATTTGATGGCAGCATTCGCCGGTGAATCACAGGCAAGAAACAAATACACATACTATGCACAGATGGCTCGTGAAGAAGGTATGGAACAGATTGCAGATATCTTTGAAGAAACTGCACGTAATGAACAGGAACACGCAAAGCTTTGGTTCAAGGCTCTACATGGTGGAAAAGTTCCTACAACTGCAGTAAACCTAGAAGATGCAGCTGCTGGTGAAAACTACGAATGGACAGATATGTATAAGGGATTTGCAGAAACAGCAAAAGAAGAAGGTTTCACAGCAATCGCTTATCAGATGGAACAGGTTGCGAAAATCGAAAAAGCACACGAAGAACGCTACCTTGCTCTATTAGAAAATGTTAAGAGCGGTAAAGTATTTGAAAAAGCAGAAGCTACTACTTGGGTATGCGATATCTGCGGTTATCGTCATGAAGGTACATCAGCTCCTAAGGCTTGCCCTGTATGCGGATATTCAGGAGCTCACTTCGCTGAAGAAGCTAAAAACTACTAAGATGCAAAAAGCTGTGGTTGATAAAGAGCCACAGTTTTTTTAATCACGATGGTAAGATATAAATAAGAGGCAGGCTTTTAGAAGTTTACCTCTTTTAATCTGTCTTGCTGAATATGAGCAGATTATGATTGCTATGACCTAAAAAAGAAGGCTTTTCACATGTATGGAGATGATACTTCATGTATATTTCAAATTCCTGTTTGCTAAAACGATCGATACGCTCTCGCATCAGCTCCGCAAGTCCATCGGCAGCAAGATGCTTTTCTTTTCGCAAAGGGAATGTTTGGAATAAGGCTTCTATTTGTTGTTCATCATGAAAGATGAAAGGGTTGTTTTTCAGCTGTAAGCTTTCTTGGCAAAGCTCTTCACTCAATAAAAAGTTAGGAACGTGGAAGGTTTCACTGGCAATGACCATATCATGAGGGATATAGGAAAACATTAGAATACCTTGTTTTTTACATAGTCTACAACAGTTTGCGATAGCAGTAAACTGTTGTTGGTTATCTTCGATATGGTAAAGCGGACCAAGGCAAAGTACCATATCAAATACTTCATTCCATGCTTGTGGTAGGTCTAAGATATTTCCTTGTATAATCGTAATATCCGTGTCTTTTCTTTTCTTTGCTTTCATGATTTCGATATGTCGTTTTACCGGATCCATTGCGGTGATGTGAAATCCTTCCTCAGCTAACCTTAAAGAATATGCTCCACAGCCTGCACCGATTTCTAAAATACGCATAGAGGGCTTTGCATAGGTGTAAATATAATGTAATGTGGTTAAATATTCTACTTGACTGGCATATCCGTGAAACAGTCGTTCCTCCTCGTGAAAAGTATTATAAAGTTCATCTAAATTCATATCAGTTCCTCCATTAGTTACCATTATTGTATAGGAAAAACTGATAAAAAAGGAAATCTTGCAGATAGGATAAGAAAGCTAATTTAAAGCAGGAAAAAAGCTATAAGCTGCAAAGAAAAACAGCTTATAGCTTTAAATATTTCATGTAAAGCAGTAAATCTTTGTAATTTCTTGTTTTGATAATTAAAAGCTGTAATTCATGTAGAAATACTATTTGAAATTCCACTGCGAGCGTAGACAGAATAGGTAAACAGGTTTTCATTAGATATTGTTGAGCGATTTTGGCTTCTGCGTTAGGCAATAGTTCATAAAATTTCCATAGATGTTGTAACTGCTCACTACAATCGTCTATCTGATAGTTCTTCACAAGTATTGTATCAATGGGTTTATTTTGTAGGCGTTGGTTGTGGATATACCAAAATAAGAAAGGAAGCAAGGCATGTTTACGTTCCTTTAGAAATGCTTGCAAGTAACGCTCCTCTGTTTTGTAATCTTTCTTTCTATGATAAACAATGGATAAATTAAAATAATAGGTAGATCTTCGTTCCAATGGTATGTCATGCTCGTTTAACAGTTGTTCGCAGGTAAGCTGTAAAGTATCAAATTCCGGAACATTGATATCGGCACTGATTAAGCATAACCAATGATAAATATCGAATAGAGCTGTCCAATTCTTATCCTTCCAAGCCAGCTTTTTGAATTTTTGCAGTTGTTTCCAAGCGAGCAGATCGTTATGTTCAATATTGGTTTGATGCAAAGCAAAGGTGATGCAGTTTCTTACAGAATCGGGGTGTGCAAGCATTGGGAATTGTTTCAGTAAATGGTGAAGCTTTTGTGAATCATGAGGAAAATTATACTGATAGGAATATAAAACGGTTGCAAGAATGGATTGTATGGTATTTGGGAAAGCCAAATAAAAGGATAAGAGCCAATCATATTCTTGTGCAGAAAGTTCAATCTCATTGTTTAAATTTCGTTGTAGAATTTGACAACAGGTAATCATGGCAGCTTCCCAGCTGTATCGTTGATAAGGAGTTAGCATTTGAATAAGTTTTTTATAACAGGCTTCACATAAAACTTTGTCATAGGTATTCCAACCATGAAACAGTTTGGATAATAGCGGCTCTAACTTAGAATCTAAATCGCACTCGTAGTTATATTGTATATGGAGAATAGCAAAGAGCAGGTCATAATTTTCCATATCCTGTAAGACTTTGCCATTTTCCAAAGCAATATAACTTCTTATCGAGATTGCATGATTTGTTTTTTCAATCAAACGCTTTTGTGTCATACCAAGCGCTATTCTTTTTTGTCGGATTAGATAGCCATAGCGTTGTCTGTGTGTTTTGCATATATCTAATAGCATAAGCATTCTCCCTTAAGTAGTGTTCGTATTCATATAGCATAGAAACTATATAGGACAAACAAAAAGAGTGATTACCGCCTGTTTATAGGAATCACTCTTTCATGTTGTTATGCGTGTATGAAATGCTTTCCCATATATACACCTAGTAAGCATAATAGCACAGAGGCAAGGATATAAGCAATTCCTGTTTGTATTTTATGCTGTTCCAGTAATGTGAGAGCTTCTAAAGAAAAGGTGGAGAAGGTCGTAAAGCCTCCGCATACCCCACTCTTTAGCAGCAATAAGCAGTGATCGGATAAAAGCGTTTGCTTTGTGGCAAGTGCCGCAAGCATACCGATTGCCAAAGCTCCGATAAAGTTAATGAGCAGTGTTATATAAGGAAAATCGTATTTTATCGGAATCAAGGTTATTCCATAGCGCAGCATTGCACCGATGGCACCACCTAGTCCAACGAGTAAAAATTCTATCATAGATATTTCTCCTACTATTGTACAGTATATTTATGATTAGGTTAAAAATCATTATCGAGGAAGGGTGCGTTTGTTCCCTCGATAATGTAGGAAGTATCCAAGCGTACAGCCGATGATGGCAGGTAGCAGCCAACCTAAACCAACAGAGAACAGCGGCATATTTTTCATAAGATCGGAAAAGAACGGAATATTGATATGGGCGGTTTTCATGCCGTCCATAAAGGAAAACGGTAAAACAAAGAGCATTCCGCATTTCATGGTATTGGCTGTATGTTCCTTTAAATAAGGGGTAAGCAAAGAAACAAGTGCCAGAATCGTAACGATCGGATAAATTGTTACCAAGAGTGGTTGAACGATGACAATCAATTGATTTAAACCGACATTGGCAATGATAAAGGAGAATAAGCAAACACCGATGAGAGTTGGCAAATAGCTTAGCTTTGGATATTCATTGCATAGATAATCGGAAAAGGAAGTAGATAAACCAATGGAGGTGGTTAGGCAGGCTAAGGTAACGGTTAAGGCTAAAATCAAATTACCGGTTTTGCCGAATAGGATGTTTGTTACATAGGTCAATAGATTACCACCGTTAGCAAAAAGCTCCATGGAGGAGGTTTGAATGCCGATGATTAGTAAGATCGTATATACGGCAATGAGTAAAACAGCAGCAATCGAAGTACAGATAATTGTATATTTTACAACCTGTTTATGTTCGCTGATTTGAAATGCTTTTAAGGAATGAACGATCAAAATGGCAAATACCAAGCCGGCAAAGCCATCAAGTGCCAAGTAGCCCTCAATGACTCCCTTAAAAAACGGAATGCTTTGATAATCACCACGAGGGACACCGACCTCGCCTAGTGGGGATACGATGACACCGATAAAGAGTGTAAGGATACATAGTAATAAAATCGGGGTTAAAACCTTACCGACAATATCCACAACCTTTCCTTTTCGCAATGATAAAAGTAATGTAATTCCGAAAAAAGCAAAGGTAAATAAGAATGATGCAAGCTTTGGATCGAAGCCATCAAGGAAAGGTATGATGCCGATTTCAAAGGAAACACTCCCACATCTTGGCAATGCGAACAAAGGACCGATACAAAGATATACCGTTAAGGATAGGATTTTCGCAAAGCGTGGAGATATGCGTGAGGCTAGTTCATACATACTGGTACCGGCAAGTACGACCGCTAAAACACCGGCAACCGCAATACCGACATCACTTAAAACAAAGCCTAGCAAAGCGATTGGTGCATTGGTTCCTGCCTGTTGTCCCATGGAAGGTGGGAAGATCATATTTCCGGCACCGAAAAAGATAGCAAAAATCATGCAGGACATACCTGCGATTTGTGATAATGATAGTTTTTTCATAAGTCTGTTCTCCTTTTTAAATATTTGTTGTGATATGATGAGTAAAAAGAGAATCGCAGACTCGATAAACGAAAGCATAAGAAAAAATCATAATGTGAATAATGACGTTTTGATGCTTGCGATACATGACTTTTTCCATACGTTTCCCTCTTTTTGATATTTTAACATACGAATATCCATAATGAAAGAATAATTTATTTATTTTTCATGTTTGCAATTATCCTTTCAGAAAGAATGTGAAAACCGCCGAGGTGTATCGGCTGTTGGTAAGTATAGCTATGTTCATTCGTATTTTGGTTTATCTGTTTTATCAATGGATAGCTTATTTAGGCATATCTACTGAAAAGCTTAGAAAATCGCCTCTTTTATCGCTTTTTAAGTCATTGTAATACCATAGATACATGATTCTGTCATATACATTGATTTCAATTACACCATCCGGTTTTTGTCCTTCTACTTCCAACGAATAGATTTCTTTATCATGTGCATAGCCGTAAACAAAACGCTTGCTTGGATAATCGGGGTTTAAGTCTTGTTGGAAATCACTTAATTTCAAAGAAGAATGAATAAGCTCTGTAATATCATCTAACAAAATTCTATCTCGTTTCGTTGTAACCGGTGTAGCATTTATAAATGCGTATTGTGTATGCCCACTCTGTATTTGTTTTTTACAACGAGCCATTACTAAGCCTTGAATATCATCGTTATCATTTCCTGCCCGATAGAAAATCGTATCATAATTTACACCTTGCCATATATGCAAGGTTTCATCAACATGATTAAGAAAATCAGCAGGAACCGAAAGTTCCTCATTTTCGGCATGCAAAGGAGAATGTAAAATAGCTTCTTCGATCGTGTCATAATATACGAGCTTGGCATTATTTTTATCATAATCATTTATCGTAAATTCCACGTATTCATTATCTTTGTTTTCTTCTTTTAGAACATAAGTATAACGACCATTTTCGATATGATCATCATATTCGACATCAACAAATAATCCAATCCCTATCAGAAGTACAAAAATCAAAAAAAACTATTCCGATTATGATGAGTACGATCTTTTGAAATTTTTTCATAGCATATCGCTTCCTTATTGCATTTCATCAATTATTTTCTATTGTATTATAGCATTTAAAAAGATATACGTCATTGATTCTTTTTGTTTGTGAACAATGATTCGACATAAGAAATAAGTTATTGCTTTTTAAACTTGATAAGTTTTAGCTTCTAAATTATAAACATGTTTTTGGCAATAATGCTATAATGATAAAAGCTAAGGATTTGCAGGTGAATAAATAATGAAAGATTACAGAGGTTTCTTGATTAGAAATGAAAGAAAAAGGTTAAATATATCATTAGAGGCTTTATCACATGGTATTTGTTCGCCATCATATTTATCAAAGATCGAGAATAACACCTTAATAGCGAATGATTCGATTTATGATTTATTGCTTGAAAAATTGGGAATGCAGTTGCTTGATAAAGTTGAGGAAGAAAAGCTTCGCTCTATGTTGGATTTGTTTTTTAAATATTATATGTCGTCAAATCAACAGCTCTTGAAAATTAAGAAAGCATTACTGGAATATAAAGATAAGGTTTCTTCATCGACTTTGTTTATTCAATATCAATTATTTTTGTTGTATGCTTCGGAAATGAACTTACAAGTTACTGTTTCGGTAAAAGAAGTAGAAAAATATTATCCTTACATGGACAATCAACAAAGAGAGTATTTTCATTTATTTCGATTATCTTCGGGAAATATTGTATTATCTGAAAATGATGATTGGATTTATGTGAGAACACTGAAAGCAAAGGCAAATTTATATATGTATCAAAAGCATATCTTTAAAGCCTATGATTTATATAAAACATGCTTAAGCTGTGCAGTTGAATTGGGAAACAAGAATCTGATTTCCGAAATTCTTTGTTCTCTTGGGTGGGTGTGTTTGAATGTTGATATAGAGCAAGCAGAGAAATATTATCTGAGCGCTGTCAGCTATGATTCGGGGTATCAGCAATTAGCCTTTTATAATTTAGGAGCAACTATGCTTCAAAACAAAAAGTATCGAAAGAAAGGTAAGCGGTACTTACAAAAAGGCGTGAAGCATTGCAAAGATGAATTTATGAAAATAAAATATAAAGAAGCTTTATTTATCTATACGGTTTTATATGAAGATAAAAAAGATGCAAAAAGCATCATAAAGGATTTAAGTGATTGTGAACATATAGATGTTTTATCCATGATGTTAAAGGAGCATTATCAGTTAAATGTCGATTATCAAAATGGGTTAATGAAATTAAAGGATACATCTGTTCTGTTTAAGTTTTTATATTGTAAAAATTGTGAGTTTTTACGTAAATATAAAGATATTTGCAGTCTAAATGAATGGATATAAAACTTGTTTTTTGTGCAAAACGTAATCATAAGTAAGCTTTAAGGTAGGCAAGAATCGAAAATATTTCTCAATAAGCGATTCTTGTTTTTTCTTTCGGTGTGGAAAATAATATAGACGATATTATGAAACCGAAAGGGGCGCTAAAATATGTCTAAGCTTATACGAGGCTGTAAAGCATTATATGGGATATCACTTGTTTTTATCATTTTATATTCTGGAGTCAGTGTTTTAAAGTCAATTTTAATGAGCGTTATATTCGATGAAAATTCATTAAGTTCTGTACGTATGCTTGTTTGCATTGTTATCGGCTTCTTAATTATATATTTGGTTGTCATTACCGTACAACAATATGTCGTAGAGGTATTGAAAAATAAAATTCGATACCATCTTAATCGAAATTTATACCAAGCATATATTTCAAAGAATATAGCTGCGTTTCAGGAAAAGGATAGTAGTGAAATATTGAACGAGTTTAATAATGAAGTGAATATAGTAGTAGATAACTACGTTTCCGCGAAATTAAATATTTTTTCACTCACAGTATCATTATTGCTTGGTAGTATCTATATTGCCAATTTAAGCTTTGAAATATTACTGTTTTTACTTCTCTGTGCATTTCTTACACTTTTTATAAATAATATCTTTAAGCATAGATTAGAGAACAATCAAAAGAAGTATTTACTTGCGATGCAGCAATGGTTGTTTTGTATCAAAAATTTTTGCCGTAGTTTTAAAGATATAAAAATTTTAAGCTTAGAAAAGACTTTTTGTGATGAATTGGACAATGAAAATGAAAGCTTAGAAAGCGGTATTTTGCAGAATAACGGACTCGTAAAGCTTATTTCTGCTTTAAATTCCTTTATTTCTGAAATTATGTTTTTTGTAACCTTGCTTTTCGGAATGGTTTTGATTTATTACAACCGATTATCCATTGGTGAATTGTTGGGGATTGCCCAAGCAAGCAATATGGTAATTATGCCGATTATGAATTATGCAAATTTAAGAAATACAATTATTTCTTCCAAACCGGTTTTAGAAAAGTTGGAAAAAAACTGTATTTTGCATAAGAAAAAGGAAATTATTAAGCTGGAAGGAGATATTCATGCGATTAGACTTCAAGATGTAAACTTTGATTATGGCAATCATAGGATATTTGATCATACGAGTTTAGAAATAAAACAAGGTAAGAAATATTTGATCATAGGAAAAAGCGGAGATGGGAAAAGCACGCTTTTGGAAATTTTAACAAAGCAAAAATATGCAGACGGTGTATATGTGAATGAGGAGAATTTACAGAATATTGCATTTGACACATACGTGGATAAATTTTCGTATGTAAATCAAAGCAATGATTTGTTGCCGTTCTCCTTTGAAAAAAATATAACATTGGGAAAGACTGAATCAAAATATACTTTGCAGGAACTGATTTCAAGATTTCATTTGGAAGCGGTCTTTCATAATAAAAGAGATGGATTGGATATTGAGCATTTAAATCTAAGCGGAGGAGAAAAACAACGTATCTGTTTGGCAAGAGCCTTGTATAGAAATAAGAAATGGCTTTTTTTAGATGAAGCATTTTCCGCAATCGACAAAAGCTGTTCCGATGAAATTCATCAATATATTTTATCCGATCCAAGCATTACGGTGCTTTCTATTGAGCATAAGATATCCAAAGAAACGGTTTCTTTATATGATGAGGTATTGCTTTTTGAAAATAAAAGGATTCTCTCTATGAGTACTAAGGAATATTTAAGCAGTAGCTTCTATACCAAGGAATACGTATTATGATGGGGAAATCAATGTGCTTTATATATGGAGGCTAACAAGCCTTTCGATAGGAACTAAATAAAAAGCCGAGTAGTATGGTTAAGACTGTAACCAAGGCTAGTCGGCTTTTTTCATTATGATATTTTTATCTATTATGAAGAATTTTATACTTTCGATTATCTTTTCATAGTATTTTATAGTTATGTGTTTCTTGCCTTCCAAACAGTTGCGAGAATATCTTTAAGAACTAACATAGAGTTTAGCTTATTATAGCCATAAGTTTTTTCCAACTGTAAGAATAGGGAAAGAATTTGAGAGGCATAATAGGGAATATCAACCTCTTTTTGATATTCGTTAAGAATCGGATATTTCTTGCGCCAAAGCTTTGTCCAATCTATTTTATTGGTTAATTCTTCGCTTGTGCGCTCAATAATATCCTGTAATTCCTGAACATCACTGTCAAATGTGATAAGCTCATCTAGGGAAATACCGTAGATTGTTGCTAGGGTTTTGGCTTGGCAAATATCAGGTAGAGTTTCGCAGGTTTCCCATTTAGAAATCGTTTGACGACTGACACCGAGTTTCTCTGCCACACTTTCTTGTGAAAGACCTTTACGTTTACGTGCCATCATTAAATGATTGCCGATATTCATCACGTTTCCTCCTTTTCAATGCCTTTTTATTGTATCGAAAAACAAGAAGAAATACCACCAAGAAAGGCTTGCAATTCAGCCCGTAATTTTGACATAAAAAAAGTGTTAATGCTATCGGTTTGATTTGGGGGAAGAAATCTGATTTACTCATATTTATGTGGGGGAAGAAAGAGTAAATTAGAAGGGATAGCATTAACACCTTTAGTGTATCGTAAACGGGCGAGGAAATCAATAATTTGTAGCTATTTCTATGCAAATAAATACATGAAAAGTCATACGAAAGTGTTTTAAAGCGATAGAAGCTCCTCTAAGGAATGTTTACGGTAATCGAAAATCACCTGTTTGACCTGTGGAAAAGATTGGTAATTCAAGGATTTATTGCTGCCGCTAACGGCAATCAGCTTTGCCGGATTACATTTTATAGCGCTTTGAATACCGGAAAGAGAATCCTCGAAAATCAAACAATCCTCAAGCTTTACACCGATTGCCTGCGCTGCCTTTTGATACATGGTCGTTTTATCGGCATGTGTACCGTCATCATAAACGATTTTTGCCGGATCAAAAAAACGATCCAATTGAAAATGCTCCACAAAAAAATCAATATTAGGCTTGATGGAGGCAGAAGCAATCGTCATTAAGATACCCTGCTGCTTAGCTTCCTCTAAAAGCTCTTCCAAGCCGAAAACCAAATGATAATCCTTTCCTTCACTACGACATACCTCACGATACATCGCCTCCTTTTCCGATGACAGCTTTTCACTTTCGGATTCACTCATATCACCGAGAATAAGCTGAATGATTTGTTTATTGGGGCGACCGTGTGCCTGTTCCATTTCTTCACTTGCGACCGGTTTGCCGCGATATTTCATACTGAAATGATCCCATGCCTGCTTATGTTCTTTATCATCAAAAACCATTGTTCCGTTAAAATCAAATAAGATTGCTTTAGCTTTCTTCATAAATGTCCTCCCTTTTGTTATAATTATATTACTTTTTGATGAATGCACAAGCAAAAAGATAAAATTTAGATATTGTTTATAGGTGTGAAGAAAAGCATACAGCCGTCTTGATAAGAGAAAGGATTGTTTTTATGGAAAAAGAAACATTGTTTTGTAGCTTATCACTACTATCCTATTTTGATTATGATAAAACCGATGTGAGCGTAGAGGTCATGCTTAAGGATATTGTAAACGATCAACAGCTGCGATTGGATTATGCCGCGATGCCGGAATTTGAAGGCAATATCAAAATGCTAGAGGAACTAGATGGCAGCGATTATCGTGATATTCGAGTGAAGGCATGTAGAAACGATAATGCAAACAGCGGTGTAGTTTTTTATGTGTTCGCAGATGCTCTATACGATTATTATGTATTTCGTGGAAGTGAAGGCTTGGATAGTGTCAATCATCGCACCGGTTGGCAGGATTGGGCAGACAATGTTCGAATGTTTCGTGATGAGCCGACACTTCAACAGCTAATTGCTCTGCATGAGTTTTACAAGATAGAAAAAAAGCGGCCGTTTTATTTAGCCGGTCATTCCAAGGGAGGAAATCTGGCACTGTTTATCGCCTTAGCGATGCGAGAGGATCTTATGGACTTACTTGCAGGAGTATATACCTACAATGCTCCCGGTATTACCAAAAGTATGATGAAGCTATATACACAGCGAGCAAATGATGCAAGTTTTCAAGCCTTACTTCATATTTATGAAAATGAAAATGATACGGTATCCTCTTTTTTTGAACATTTAGTACCACCCTGCTATTATCAATCAAGCCTTTCCTGTACGAATTTTACACAGCTGTATCACAATCACAACTTATATGCGATTCGCTTTGAAAATGGAAGGCTGGTACCGACAGCGAATAAAAGTGCCGTACCTCGCTTGGTGCATATCTTTTTATACAACTTTTTTGCCGGCTTGAAAAAGGAGAAACTGGAAAAAATCCTCGCGGTTTGTGATGATTATTTTAACAGCAATCTTTCCATGCAGGAGCTATACAAGGTCATGATTTATCACATCAGCAATTATATTTCTTTGTTTGATGATATTAGCTATGACGAAATTAAGACGATTACCTTTCAGGATTTGATAGAGCGAAGGAAAACACGCCACCTTAGTGAAAAGTTGGCAGAGGATATCGGACGTTTGCACATTCAAGAGCTGACACAACGTTTTGTTGATGGCTATGAGGCAATGATGAAAGGAAAGGCCGGAGAGCTTCAGCAGTTTATTCGTGAAAACAATCAAAAAATCATACAAATGATTCAGTCGATTCATCAAGGAAAGGAAGAACAAGCGGAAGCAAACGAGGACACACTTGCATAATGAGGCTATCTATTGTATTCTAATAGTAGAATATTAAAACGATGTATAGAAAAGAGGGAAACTATGCCTTTAAAACATGCGATTTTAGGACTGTTGAATTATGCCGATATGTCCGGTTATGATATTGATCGCTTCTTTAAAAGCTCGATTGCTTTTTATTGGCATGCGCAAACATCACAGATTTATAAGGAACTGAACAATTTAACTGCCAATCATTATGTGGAAAGCGATATTGTTTATCAAAGTGATAAACCGAATAAAAAGCTGTTTCATATTACCGATGAGGGGAAGGTGGAGCTGCATCGCTGGCTTGCCGATGCCAACATTGATGATATTATGAAATATAAAAATCCTTTGTTGATCAAGATTTTCTTTTCCGGAAATTTAGGGATTGATCAAACGATGCGCCTATTGGAGAAATATATTCAAAGTTGTGCGCAGATTATCGAGGATATGAATGCCGATATTAACAAGATTTCGGAATTTGAAGCACAAATCGAGCAAAAAGATGAATCGTTCTTTTGGAGCATGACGATGACCTATGGCTTTATGTATTATCAAAATGAGATCAAATGGGCGAATTGGTGTATTGATAAGCTGAAGGAAAGAATTTCATAAAAGCTTAAAAATATTGAATTATAAAGGATTGAAAGCGGTTTTGAAAAGAAAGTGAAATCGCTTTTGTGATTTCTTTGACTATCTATATAAAAGTGCTATAATAAGCCCATAAATGATAAGGAGGAGAATCCCATGGCAAAATTGGAAATGCAGGATTACATAAACTGTTTACAGGCTAAAAAACAGGAAGCGCATGACAAGCAGTGGTTGTATATTGAGGTAAATGCGAAGGATTTATTGGAAGAATGTGAGCCGGGTGTGAAAAACCAAAATGTTTGTTGCAAGGCGATGCTTGATGCAATGCTTGAGGGAGATGGCTTTATCGTGGAGCCTAAAAATAAGAGTAAGTGTGCAGCTAGTTTAACGATTCGCTATTATGTAGATAATCTAAGTCCGGAGCGTAGAAAATACTCAGAAGTAAAATAAACAAAAGACCTGTTTGGCAGGTCTTTTCGTTATCAAGGATAGAAAGGAATAAGCAAGATGAAGAAGATTACAAGCTTTTGTATCGATCACGATATATTAGGAAAGGGAATGTATATCTCACGCATTGATGGGGATATCATTACCTATGATTTGCGTATGGTTGTGCCTAATGGGGGAGTGTACTTGGAAAATGCCGGTTTGCACACCTTTGAGCATTTATTTGCAACCTATGTTCGCAACTCAAAATATAGTGAGGATATTATTTATGCCGGTCCGATGGGCTGTCGTACAGGATTCTATTTCCTTACTCGTGATAGCATAAGCAAACAAGAAGCGATTGCTTTGGTACAGGATACCATGAAGTTTATTGCGGAATTTGAAGGCGATATTCCCGGAGCGCAGGAACCTAAGGAATGTGGTAATTATTTAGATCATAACCTTGCACAAGCAAAGGCTTATGCAATGGATTACAAAGAAGTGATACAGGAGTGGAGCGTTGAGAAGCTTCGCTATCCGGAATAGTTATTTTACGAACAAGAGGCTGTAATGGTCTCTTTTGTTTTATTAAAATAGGAAAAAAGTGCGCATATAAGCGCACACGAAGGGAAGGATTAGGGTGCAGTCTTAGCTTTGGGACGATAGGTATCTAATAAAGCACGCAAGTCTTTTCCTTCTTTGTTTAAATCATCTATGAAAACATCTTCTTTGATACTTCCATTATCCAAAACAATACAGCGATCAATAACATTTTCGATTTCTTCTATGTTATGAGTAGAAATTAAAATAATTACATCATCTTTTAACTGCTCAATCAATAAGCGAACAGTATCTTCTTTGGCATAAATATCTAGGGTAGTAAAGGGTTCATCTAAAATGATCAGTTTGGCATTCGTCGCAAATCCGGCACTGATTTCCACTTTTAACTGCTGTCCTTTGGATAAATTACGAATATGTGTAGTGGTATCCACTTCGAATTGTTCCAATAATTTTTGATAATCGTCTTTTGAAAAGGAAGGGTAATACATAGCAAGAAAATTCCCGTATTCTTCTGCACTCATGTAAGGAAAAAAACTACCATCTTCACTGATAAAGGCAATCTGAGCATATTGTTCTTCTATACTTTTTCCATTGTAGGATACTACACCGCTGTCGATTGGCACTAGGTTTAAAATAGCTTTTAACAAGGTGGTTTTCCCACTTCCGTTTCTTCCAAGGATACCGGTAATTTGACCTTCCTGAAATGTGATTGAGGTTTTTTGTAATCCATGATTATTACGATATAATTTACTTACTTGTTCTAATTTCAACATAGCTTTAACCTCCTGTATGTATATACTGTTTTAAGCTTTATTATAAATACTAGACTAAATGTGAGTGAAGCGATGAAAACAAAGGATCTCATATTTACTTCTACAAGCATGATTGTCATGATTGTGATATAAGCGATTATTGACAAGGCTTCTTTTAATTGTACATTCTCTTTTAGGATATGAAGTGTATAAACTTCTGCAAGGATAAAGGAAAGAAAACAGCTGATAAGGTTTAATAAGCCTACAAAGCTATTGGGATAGAATGTGTGAAATAGATATGCTTCTTTGGGTGAGAGCATATATTCTATGTAATTATTAACATAGAGGGTTTGTGATAGATTTTCTTCTTGTGTCGAAAACATATAGGAAAACGATTGGTAGGTAGTAGGGATCGAGGAATGACTTTCAAGTGAATCCAGCAAACTTACAAAATATTGAAAAGCTAGATACATAACCATAAGACTGAGGATATAGAAGGTTATTGTTATGATTGAAAGTATGATGATATCCGCAAGCATACGTTTCTTTTGTGTATGTGCCAACAGCAGCCATCTTGTTTTTCCTTGGCGATAGTCAAGGGCGATACGTAAGATATAGTAGAAACCGGAAATGATTATAAAGAAGTAAGTGAGTGTATATATCCGGTTAAAATAATCGGATATATGTTGTGTCCATGTCCATAAAGGTGTAGTATAGTTTGAAATATCATACGCTATTTCATGTGTCGAAGAAATACTCAATAAAAGAAATGCGCATAGCAGTAGCATATATACGATGAAGATACGTTTAAAATGATATTTTAGCTCTTGTTTTAACATATAGATCACCTCTTAAATCGAAATGGGGCTAGGAATGGATAATAAGATTGAAAGTTGCTTGATGAACTGTAATTTTCTGCGGAGAAAACGGAAAGTGTGCCGGTATAAAGGATCTTTTCATTATCAATGACTTGAATAAGGGTATCGTAAGCTTTGGGTTCCTTAAAATTGTGCCATAAAGTATAAATAATCCCATCTTGGTATAGGATATCATCAATACCATGCTTCTTTTCGATATTTTGTATGAAATCGCTAGCAACACTTTCTTCTATTCGCATAGTGGCAGTATTGATGATATAGAGCTTTCCGTTATGGATAAAGCACATATAAGCGTCATTTTGAAATACCTGTTCAATCGTTGAATCTCCCTCAAGGATAAGTTCATCTATTCTATTGGCGCTATGATCATATTTTGTAAGATAAAGCTGATGATTTTTCTCACTGAATACAAGAAAATAGTTAGGGAATAAGTGGACACCTAAATAGTTATAAGACATATCCAACTTTTTAAGCTTTTCGATTGTATAGGCTTCCGTAAAGTTTTGATAAGCTTGCGAACGAAGCTCACTTAGGGAAACATCTTTTTTGCGTTTGACATGGTAGATATAGTTTTGTCCTTTCATATTTTGATTGCTGAATGGAACAGTAAAGAAATCATCTTGTTCGAAATCAAAATTGCTTTGAATTTTTGAAGGTTCATCGAATGTTGTGGTAAGAGGGTCTGATGAGTGAATTTCTTTATTTTCACTTGCTATGGTATCGCTCGATTGAATGATTTGATGCTCATTGTCAGCTGTATAGTATAAATCGGTTTTCAGGGAAAGATATTCATAAGGAAGCTTTGAGCCTTGTAAAGTAAGATAAATATCGGCTTTATCAATCTGTCTTGTATATTCAACATAGTCATTTGTTTCTGTTTCCTCTTTTATTTTCCAATCGGTAATAGCCTTGCAGTTATCTTTGCAGTAATATTCTAAATAAGCAGTCGATTCGCTATCCTCATCATAATATTTTTGTATGGAATGATGTTCTTTTGTGTTTTCATCAAAGGAAATGAGAACGTAATTGTTATGGATATTAACATAGCTCGCAAAAGAAATTCCTTTTAATATATTGCGATCACCTTCGACATCTTTAATGGAAGAGATCGCTTGCTTTGTGTAAAGCAGTGGTGTAAACACACATACGACACTGCATAGAATAACTACGCTTAAGAAAATAGATGTTTTTTTCATTTTGGCTTCCTCCTTTTCCATAGAAAGCTGGATTTTAAAATCAGCGGGTGTAAAGTGAGAAGGACAAGAGCAGAAAGTAAAGGCATGATTTCAAATAACTCTGTTAATTGATTTTCTATTTTGCATATCCAATTAAATAAGAATATGAGTGCAAGCATGCTTATATAAAGGAGGCTATTGCGTTCGTATTTGTCAGAATCCTTCCCTAGTAGTAAAAAGACACTGATGCAGGTGAGGTTGATTAAGGTTAAAAGATCAAATAGAAGGGTGTTCCAAGTCATTGGAAGATAGGTTGCGCTAGTAGTATTTGAAAGCATAAAGAATAAATAGGAATGTTCTTGAAAAGGTTGTTGATTACGAAGTAAAAAATACAAAAGGGTCCAAGCAATGATATTTGCACAAAATAACCCAAGGTAACTTATGAATTGAAACAGCAGCTCGCTATATAGGAAAGAGGTTTTAGCTATTGGAAGCAAGCGAATCCTAGTCAATCCACCTTTGTTCATAAATGTTTTATAACGCTTATGATGAAGGATAAACAGAGCGAGAAAGCCGAGGTATAAGATAATCATCATAAGAGGATTAGGAAATCCTACGTTTGTATTCATGACATTGATGTTCATTAAGACAAGAAGTGGCTGAAATATGAGAATAAAGAAATATAAAATAAGAATGTGTTTGATATATGGTGCTGAGGTATTTTCTATGAATAATCGAATTTCTTTCATACGATTCTCCTTTCTGTATTATATGTATAATACACTAGATGGAAATAAAAAATCAGTTATTCCATGCTTCCGTTAGTAACGAAATGGTTTGTTGGAAGTTCAATCCACTGCTTTGGCATTCTTTTACAAAGCGGTGAACAGTTTCTTTGATCATTTCCTCATGCAGCTTTTTCAAGACTTCTTCATTAACGATTGCAACGCTTTTAACATTGCTGATGGTCTTGATGATTCCTTCATCTTCTAGCTGTTTATAAGATTTTTGTACGGTGTTTGGATTGATGGATAGCTGCATGGCTAATTCTCGGCGGCTAGGTAGTTCTTCATAATGTGTAAGTTCATTTGATAAAATTGATTTTTTGATATAGCGGCTTAACTGTGGATAGACCGGTTCTTTTTTATTAAATTGAATATCCTTGAAATTCATGCGCAACCACCTCTTTCTAAGTGTATTATATATATAATACACTAGAGTGTCAATAAAAGGGATATATTTTATTTAAAATAAGGAATAAAGGAGGATTTGTCATACATAGTGCTTGATTTCAATAGTTATTTTTATACGTAATTATTACATTACAATGCGAAAATTATATAAAAATTAAAAGTTTTCGCATTATAATGCAAAAACTTTGGGATATTACGCTATGATTGTGTATTATAAAGAATAAGGAGATACGGTTGTGATTATTCAGCGTGAACAGTATTTCAATAAATTGAAAGCATTGAAGGATAAAAAAATAATAAAGGTAGTTACAGGTATTAGACGTTGTGGGAAAACAACCTTACTAAATATTTTTCAAGACTATTTGCGTTCAAGTGGTGTAACTGATGAACAGATAATATCAATCAATTTCGAAGATTTGGACTTTGAAGAATATCATGATTATAAGAAACTGTATGCTTACTTAAAAAGTAGGCTTGTCAGTGGAAAGATGACATATATATTTTTAGATGAAATTCAGCATGTAGAGGATTTTCCTAAAGTTGTTGATAGCTTATATATTAAAGATCATGTAGATTTATATATTACAGGTTCGAATGCTTATATGCTTTCCTCAGAGATTGCAACGTTAATTTCAGGAAGATATATTCAAATTGAAATGCTCCCATTATCGTTTAAAGAATATATGATAAGTACGGGGGATATGACCAATAAGGCTGAAAAGTATATAGAGTATTTAGAAAACAGTGCATTTCCCTATACGATTGAATTAAAGGATCAGCCCGAGCAAATAAAGGATTATTTGGAGGGCATTTATAATACGATTGTGTTAAAGGATATTGTTAATAGGAAAAAGATAACAGATGTTATGATGTTGAAAAGTGTTTTGCGCTATGTATTTGATAATATAGGAAATCCATTATCTTCAAAAAAAATAGCAGATACAATGACTAGAAATGGAAGAAAGGTGGATTCTCGGACAATTGAGAAATATTTGGAAGCTTTCATGGAAAGCTATATTGTTTACAAGGCAAAACGCTATAATATTAAGGGAAAACAATATTTGAAAACATTGGAAAAATATTATGTTGTAGATATCGGCTTACGCTATATGCTGCTTGGAAGTCGGAAAATGGACGCCGGACATATTTTAGAGAATATTGTATATTTAGAACTGCTGCGTCGAGGATATGATGTCTATGTAGGCAAAATTGATACTTTTGAGGTCGATTTCGTTGCCCAAAATCAAAAAGGGAATCATTATTTTCAAGTAGCGTTAAGTGTTCGTGATGAAAAAACGCTCGAACAATGATATGTACCCTCTTTACTGGACAAGCCAGTAAGGAGGGTATTTTTATATGC
>ERZ1673739.1309-NODE-1309-length-28440-cov-4.951911_pt1 | contig 28440 bp, 19 predicted proteins | sample MGYA00580210_ERZ1673739 | MGnify/ENA primary metagenome ERZ1673739 (study PRJEB41218, sample SAMN15661749) | gut metagenome | host: Homo sapiens | place: Canada: London | collected 2015-08-20/2019-03-30 | study: EMG produced TPA metagenomics assembly of...
GTTTTCCCTCCAAAATGCAAAATCGTACCCAGAAATTGTGCAGAAATCGCCGTTTTCCCTCCAAAATGCAAAATTATGGCCAGAAATTGTGCAGAAATCGCCGTTTTCCCTCCAAAATGCAAAACCAGGCCTTGATATTATGCATAAAACCCATCCCATTAGGCGGACACGTCAAATACGCATTTATATAAAAACAGCGCTGCTCCATAGATGCTTTCTCATCTACTTCGCAGCGCTGTTTTTTCTTCCTTTTAAAGTATTTGCTCTGTCTGGCTGACAGGATGTTACATTGTCATCTTTAATCCGCAGTTAAGTTTTTCTGCGCGGTTGCCAGCATCAGCTTAATCCGGTTCAGCTGGTTCACCTCACTGGCGCCGGGATCGTAGTCTACAGCAATGATGTTGGCGCCGGGATTGGTCCGGCGAAGCTCTTTGATTACGCCTTTTCCGACAATATGGTTGGGCAGACAGCCAAAGGGCTGGGTGCAGACAATATTTTCTACACCAGAGTGAAGCAGCTCCAGCATTTCTCCGGTCAAGAACCAGCCCTCACCGGTTTGATTGCCCAGGGATACATATTCCTTGGCCATGTCAGCCAGTTCCCAGATGCGGGAGGGGGGCGTAAAGTGTTCGCTGGAATCCAGCTCCCTGCGGGCTACTTTCCGGAAATATTCCAGAAGAGCAATACCCAGATTGCACAGGCGGGCAGTGGAGCGTTTTCCTCCCAGATGATCGGCCTTAAAGTTGTTATTGTAGAAACAGTACAGCAGGAAGTCCATTAGATCCGGAACAACGGCTTCAGCGCCTTCGGCTTCCAGCAGCTCTACAATATGGTTGTTGGCCAGAGGAGAGAATTTTACAAGAATCTCGCCTACAATACCTACGCGAGGCTTTTTGACAGTAACCCTTGGAAGACGGTCAAAATCACGGACAATGCCTCGAATGTTTCTTCTAAATTCGATCATGCCGGCTGCCCTGGTAGAAAGACTGGCAATACAGCGTTTTTTCCACTTTTCATGGAGCGCATTGGCAGCGCCCGGTTCCTTTTCATAGGGACGGGTAGCATAGAGAACCCGCATGAAAATATCACCGTAAACCACAGCCTGCATGGCTTTGGTGATCAGTCCCGGCGTCAGGGTAAATCCGGGATTGGTTTCCATGCCGTTGGCATTGACAGAAATAACAGGAATCTGAGGCATTCCTGCTTTTTCCAGCGCCCGTCGGATAAATCCGATGTAATTGGAGGCGCGGCAACCACCTCCGGTCTGAGTCATAAATACAGCTGTTTTATTCAAATCATATTTTCCTGATAAAAGGGCAGACATGATTTGTCCGATTACAATCAGGGAAGGATAGCAGGCGTCATTGTTGACGTACTGCAGCCCAGTATCAATGGATTCCCGGCTGTCATTCTGAAGGATTTCTATGCGATATCCGAATGCCCGGATGGCAGGCTCAATCAAATCAAAGTGAATGGGCGACATCTGAGGACATAACAGGGTATAATCCCGCTTCATTTCCTTGGTAAAGACAACTCGGTTGTAGGCGCTGGAAACCACTCTCTGCTCCAGAGATTTTTGTCTCCGGACACGAAGCGCCGCAATCAGGGAGCGGATTCGGATCCGGGCAGCTCCCAGATTGTTGACTTCATCGATTTTCAGCACTGTATAAATTTTCCCGGCGCTGGTCAGAATGTCATGAACCTGATCCGTGGTGACTGCGTCCAGGCCGCAGCCAAAGGAGTTCAGCTGGATCAGATCCAGACAGTCGCAGGTTTTTACATAGGAGGCCGCCCGATACAGCCTGGAGTGGTACATCCACTGATCCGTGACAACAAGAGGCCGCTCCACCTGACCTAGGTGACTGACAGAATCCTCAGTGAGAACAGCCAGTCCATAGGACGCGATAAGCTCCGGAATGCCGTGGTGAATCTCCGGATCCACATGGTAGGGACGTCCGGCAAGAACAATGCCGTGGCGGTCATGCTCTTTCAGCCATGCAATGGTTTCCTCACCCTTCTTCTCCATATCCCGTCGGGATGCCAGAAGCTCCTGCCAGCCTGCATGGGCAGCCTTCTGAATCTCGATGGAGGAAATCTCATATTCCCTGCCAAATTCCACAATCAGCTGTTTCGTAAGAATCTCTTCGCTGGTAAAGGCAAAGAAAGGATTCATAAAGTGAATATGGTTTTCAGCCAGCTCCTCTACGTTATTTTTTATGTTTTCTGCATAGGAAGTAACCATGGGGCAGTTGTAATGGTTTCCGGCATCGGGAGTTTCATTCCTCTCGTAGGGAATACAGGGATAGAAAATATCCTGAACGCCCTGCTTAATCAGCCAGGTAATATGGCCGTGAACCAGCTTTGCCGGATAGCACTCAGACTCACTGGGAATAGATTCGATACCCAGCTCATAAAGCTGTCTGGTGGACTGAGGGGAAAGCAGGACGGAAAAGCCCAGCTCCCTGAAAAATACAGCCCAGAACGGGAAATCCTCATACATATTCAGAACCCTGGGGATGCCGATAACTCCGCGGGGGGCCTGATCAGCTGTAAGTGGTTCGTAGCCGAAAACACGGCGGAACTTGTAGTCAAACAGGTTTGGAACCTCTTTTTTTGATTTTTCCCGGCCGAGACCGCGTTCGCATCGGTTTCCGCTGATAAACTGGCGTCCCCCCTCAAAACGGTTGACGGTGAGGACACAGTGGTTGGTGCAGCCCTTGCACCGGGTCATCGAGGTTTCATATTTTAACTGCATGATCTTGTCCAGAGGCAGCATGGATGAGGTTTTCTGGCTGGTGTACCGTTCTCTGGCAATCAGAGCAGCACCGAAAGCGCCCATGATTCCTGCAATATCAGGACGGATAGCTTCGCAGCCAGATATTTTTTCAAAGCTTCTCAGCACAGCGTCATTATAAAAGGTTCCGCCCTGAACCACCACATGAGAACCCAGATCGGATGGACGGGTAATTTTGATTACCTTAAATAAAGCATTTTTAATGACAGAATAGGCCAGTCCTGCAGAAATATCTGCGACAGAAGCGCCTTCCTTCTGAGCCTGTTTGACATTGGAATTCATAAATACCGTACAGCGAGTGCCCAAATCCGTAGGATTCTTGGCAAACAGCGCTTCTTTGGCAAAATCAACTACGCTGTAGTTCAGGGATTTGGCAAAGGTTTCAATAAAGGAACCGCAGCCGGAGGAGCAGGCCTCGTTCAGCTGAACGCTGTCTACGGTGCTGTCCTTGATTTTAATACATTTCATATCCTGACCGCCAATGTCCAGAATACAGTCTACATCTGGCTCAAAAAATGCAGCGGCATAATAATGGGAGATGGTTTCCACCTCTCCCTCATCCAGCATCAGGGCAGCCTTTAAAAGAGCCTCTCCATAGCCGGTTGAGCAGGACCAGGCGATTTTTGCCGTGTCTGGAAGCTGCTGGCGGATTTCACCGATGGCCCGTATGGCAGTGGCAATAGTGCTGCCGTTGTTGTTGTCATAAAAATGGTAAAGAAGACTTCCATCCTCTGCGACAAGGGCCACCTTGGTTGTGGTGGAACCGGCGTCAATGCCCAGAAAGCAGTTTCCGCTGTAGGTGGAAAGCTCCGCTTTTTTCACACAGCTTTGACGATGACGGCTGCAGAAATCTTCATATTCCTCCTGTGAGGCAAACAGCGGTTCCATACGCTTAACCTCAAACTCCATCTGAATGCCGGAGGAGAGGCGCTTGCTCAGCTCGGTCAGGGAACTGGAGATATCGTTCTTTGCATTCATAGCGGCTCCAGTAGCAGCAAAAAGATGAGAGTGTTCTGGCGCTACAATATGCTCTGCATCAAGATTCAGAGTCCGGATAAAGGCATGTCTTAACTCTGGAAGAAAATGAAGAGGTCCGCCCAGAAAGGCAACCGTACCACGGATAGGCTTTCCGCAGGCCAGTCCGCTGATGGTCTGGTTGACAACAGCCTGAAAAATAGAGGCAGCCAGATCCTCTCTGGTAGCCCCTTCGTTGATCAGCGGCTGTATATCAGATTTTGCAAATACTCCGCACCGGGCTGCAATCGGGTAAATCATCTGATAATGTTTTGCATAATCATTCAGACCGGATGCGTCTGTCTGCAGCAGAGAGGCCATCTGATCAATAAAAGAACCGGTGCCGCCAGCACAGATTCCGTTCATTCGCTGGTCAATTCCTCCGGTAAAGTAAATGATCTTTGCATCTTCCCCGCCCAGCTCAATGGCTACATCTGTCTGAGGAGCATACGCCTGAAGCGCAGTGGCTACGGCAACAACCTCCTGGGTAAAGGGAATGTTCAGATGTCTGGAAAGAGTCAGACCGCCGGAACCTGTGATACTGGCCCTGACGGTCATTTCTCCCAGTTTTTCTTTTGCCCGAGACAATAAAAGAGCGAGCGTCTCCTGAATATTGGCGTAGTGACGCTCGTAGTCGGCAAATAATATATGGTTATCGCTGTCTAATACAGCGATTTTGACAGTTGTGGAACCGATGTCGATTCCTAAAGAGTTATGTAATTTCATGTTTTCGGGAATGTTTTTCCCCGCCTCCTTATCTGAAACACGTAAAATAGCATTTTTACACCTCAGTTTAACATAAAACATGAGAAAATACAATTTTCATACCTGTTAAAAAAAAGTTAAGAAACTGTATAAAAACTGTGAGATTTGAAAAATTAGGTCTTTTGGTTTGACAAACAGGCTGGCAGAAACTATAATGATATAGCAGTAACTCTGAAAATATGGAAAAGAAAGGATGGATGGCAGCTATGGAGGGTGGCTCGTGTTACCACGCGGAAACAGAAGATGGACGAAAGCGCATACCTGCATTGCATTCTTAAATTCAGAGAGGAATCAGAAAATTTTCTTTCCTGAAGAACCGCGGTGCAGGTATCTCCAGCGCTGTGGCAGACAATAATATTATAAGGAAAGGAATAATCTGACATGGTTCGTATTTTTAAAACAGAGGAAGGCGTAGTTCGCCAGATTGAAGAGATTGAGAGCGGATGCTGGGTTGCACTGACCGACCCGACAGCTACGGAAATTCTTGAGGTGGCAGAACGGTTTGGAATTGATCCGGATGATGTGAAGGCACCGCTGGATGAGGAGGAGCGATCCCGTATTGAGAGCGAGGATACCTACAGCCTGATTGTTGTGGATATTCCGCTGATTGAGGAGCGCAACGAAAAGGACTGGTATGTGACCATCCCTATGGGTATTATTATGACAGAAGAGGCAATCGTGACTGTCTGCCTGGAGGATACCCCGGTGTTGACAGCCTTTATGGACGGCCGGGTGCGGGATTTCCATACCCATATGAAGAGCCGTTTTATTCTGCAGATTCTGTATAAGAATGCTTCCTTGTATCTGCAGTATCTGAGAATTATTGATAAAAAGAGTGAGGTAGTGGAGCGTGAGCTTCACAAATCCCAGAGAAACCAGGAGCTGATTGAGCTGCTGGAGCTGGAAAAGAGCCTTGTGTACTTTACAACCTCCCTCCGCTCCAATGAGATGGTGCTGGAGAAGCTGCTGCGCAGCGAAAAGATCAAGAAGTATCCGGAGGATACGGATCTTCTGGAGGATGTTATCACAGAGAATAAACAGGCCATCGAGATGGCCAATATTTACAGCGGTATTCTGAGCGGAACCATGGATGCCTTTGCATCGGTTATTTCCAATAATCTGAATATCGTAATGAAGTTCCTGGCTACGATTACGATTGTTATGTCGATTCCGACAATGGTAGCCAGCTTTTATGGAATGAACGTCAATTCAGTGGGAATGCCTTTTGCTTCCAGCCCCTATGGTTTTGTGATTGTTCTGGGCTTTGCAGCCCTGCTGTCCGGCCTGGTAGCGCTGATTTTTTCCAAGAAGAATCTGTTTTAATTGTTGGCAAATAGGTTTCAGAAAGGAAGATTCATGGAGTTTTTCAGAAAATTAGAAAGAAAGTATCAAAGATATGCGATACCGAATCTGATGTATTATATTACAATTCTTTATGCAGTTGGACTGGTAATCTGGCTGGTAAATCCGATTCTGTATTTTGAATATCTGAGTCTGGATGTGGGGGAAATTCTCCAAGGACAGGTTTGGCGGATTGTGACATTTTTGCTGTTTCCGCCGGCATTTGGAAACTGGCAGTTTTCTACCGTGTTTTTAGGTGTTTTAGCCCTGTTTGTATACAATAATCTGGGTCAGACGCTGGAAAATGTTTGGGGTTCTTTTCGATTTAATGTATTTTTTTTGATGGGTGTGGTAGCTCAGGTTCTGGCTGCCTTTGTAGGATATTTTATATTTAAGGAAAATTGGATGCTGACAACAGGCTTTCTTAATTCTTCGGTTTTCCTTGCATTTGCCATCTGTTTTCCGGATGCGCAGTTCCTTCTGTTTTTTGTATTGCCGATTAAAGCCAGATGGCTGGCAGTGGCAGAGGGAGCGGTGTATCTGTTTGACTTTATCAACGGCGGAATGAATACAAAAGTGGAGCTGGCAGTTTCTTTGCTGAATATCCTGGTATTCTTTGCTATGACCCGCAACTACAAGCGGTATGCGCCTAAGGAGATAAAGCGGAAGCAGGAATTTAAACGGGAAATGAAAATCATAGCGCCTGGACAGGCAAGACATCGCTGCGCAGTATGCGGCAGGACAGAGCTGGATGGAGAAAATCTGGAATTCCGCTACTGTTCCAAATGCGAGGGAAATTATGAATACTGCCAGGATCACCTGTACACCCATCAGCATGTTACAAAGAATTCTGGACAATAGGCTGTAAAAAACGGAGGACAATTTTTTATGAAAAAGACAAAAATCATATGTACCATGGGACCAAATACCAACGACAGAGATCTGATGAAGGCTCTGGCTCTTCATGGCATGGATGTTGCCAGATTTAACTTCTCTCACGGCGATTACGAGGAACAGAAAATGCGTCTCGATATGTTGAAAAGCATCCGTGAAGAAACTGGGCTTCCCATTGCCGCTCTTCTGGATACGAAGGGACCGGAGATTCGTACCGGACTTCTGAAAGATGGAAAAAAGGTAACTCTGGAAGCTGGACAGACCTATACTCTGACAACCAGAGAGATTGTGGGAGACAATCAGATTGCTCATATTAACTACAGCGGATTAAATGAAGACGTAGCAGAAGGCAACCGGATTCTGATTGATGACGGACTGATTGAGCTGAAGGTACAGGAAGTAAATGACACAGATATTGTTTGTCAGGTTATAAATGGCGGTGAACTGGGAGAGAAAAAAGGAGTTAATGTACCAAATGTAAAAATTAAGCTGCCGGCTCTTACCGATAAGGATAAGGCAGATATTCGTTTTGGTATTGAGCAGGGCTTTGATTTTATTGCTGCATCCTTTGTACGTACAGCAGATGCAGTTCGTGAGATTCGTGAAATTCTGGATGAGGCTGGTTCTTCTATTCAGATCATTGCAAAGATCGAGAATGCAGAGGGAATTGAGAATCTGGATGCGATTATTGAAGCCAGTGACGGTATTATGGTAGCCAGAGGCGATATGGGCGTAGAGATTCCGGCAGAGGAAGTTCCCCACATTCAGAAAATCATTATTTCCAAGTGCAACCAGGCCTGCAAGCCGGTTATTACTGCAACACAGATGCTGGATTCCATGATCCGTAATCCGCGTCCTACCAGTGCAGAGGTAACGGATGTGGAAAATGCCGTATATGACGGAACCGATGCTGTTATGCTGTCCGGTGAGACTGCTATGGGTAAATATCCGGTGGAAGCTCTCAGCATGATGGCTCAGATTTGTGAGTCTACAGAGAAATATCTGGATTACGGCTCCTACCGCAAGAGAAAGGTTTCTGCTGAGAATGAGCAGAATATTTCCAATGCAGTGTGCTATTCTTCAGTTTCCACTGCACATGCACTGAATGCCAAGGCAATTATTGCTCCGTCCATCAGCGGCTTTACAACAAGAATGCTGTCTAAGTGGAGACCGGGCGTACAGATTATTGGTCTGTCTCCCAGCGCTTCTGCTGTGCGTCAGATGCAGATTTACTGGGGAGTTCGTCCTTTCCAGGCAAAGCGTGCTGAATCTACAGACGTGCTGATTTGGTCCTCTCTGGAGCTCCTGAAGAATAAGGGAATTCTGGAGGAAGGCGATGTTACGGTTGTAACTGCAGGCGTTGTCAGCAGAGCAAGCCGTCATGAGCCGGCTGCAAACACGAACATTATGCGTGTAGTTGTTGTTGACTAAGAACAAAATTTAGAAATTGTTATGAGATAACAGAGACAAAGAAGTCTGATATGGCAGAAAAATGTCATTCAGACTTCTTTTTGTATCATAGGAAAGTTCGCTCTATGATACAAAAACGCTCCGCGAGGAACGCCATGCGGCGGAAGAGAAATTTTTCTTGTTTTAGAAAAAGTCAGTATAGGAGGTTAGTATGGATAAAAAACCATTTGTTACAAAGGAACAGCTGGAAATCATTACAAAGAAATATCCGACCCCTTTTTATCTTTATGATGAAAAGGGCATTCGGGAAAATGCAGAACGTCTGAAAAAGGCTTTTGCCTGGAACTCCGGATACCGGGAATATTTTGCCGTGAAGGCTACGCCGAATCCCTATCTTTTGCAGATTTTGAAGGAGGAGGGCTGCGGAGCTGACTGTTCCTCCGCAACAGAGCTTATGATGGCAGATGCCGTGGGATTTTCCGGCCATGACATTATGTTTTCCTCCAATGAAACTCCTCCGGAGGAGTTTGCTTTGGCAGAAAGACTGGGAGCTGTCATCAATCTGGATGACATTACCCATATTGAATGTCTGGAAAAGACTCTGGGCTATATACCAGAAACCATCAGCTGCCGCTATAATCCAGGCGGTGTATTCAAAATCAGCAACGAGATTATGGATAATCCGGGAGATGCCAAATATGGGATGACAACGGATCAGATTGTTGAGGCATTTCGTATTCTGAAAGCAAAGGGGGCCAGACATTTTGGAATTCATGCCTTTCTTGCCAGCAATACAGTAACCAATGAATATTATCCCATGCTGGCAAGGATTCTGTTTGAGCTGGCTGTAAGGCTGCATCAGGAAACAGGAGCTCATGTGGCTTTTATTAATCTCTCTGGAGGCGTCGGTATTCCTTATCGTCCGGATCAGGAGCCCAATGACATTATGGCTATAGGAGAGGGCGTGAGAAAGGTATACGAGGAGGTGCTGGTTCCGGCGGGGATGGGAGATGTCAGTCTCTGTACGGAGATGGGACGGTTTATGACAGGACCTTATGGGTGCCTGGTTACGAGAGCTATTCATGAAAAACATACCTATAAAGAGTATATCGGCGTAGATTCCTGTGCGGTTAATCTGATGCGTCCGGCTATGTACGGCGCCTACCATCATATTACTGTGGCTGGAAAGGAAACAGCTGTCTGTGATCACAGATATGATATCGTGGGCTCTCTCTGCGAAAACAACGATAAGTTTGCGATTGATCGGATGCTTCCAGAAATAGAGATGGGAGATCTTTTGGTGATTCACGATACCGGGGCTCACGGATTTTCTATGGGGTATAATTACAATGGAAAGCTGAAATCAGCAGAGCTTCTTCTGAAATCAGATGGAACGGTACAGAAGATACGAAGGGCAGAAACGCCGCAGGATTATTTCGCTACCTTAGATGAGTGTCCTATGATGGAAAAATACAGAAAGCACAGCGAGGTATAGGAGAAGGGAGAGAAAAGCAGGAGAGAAGGGAAAGTTTAGGGAAAAGAGCCTGAAAAAACGGAAAAAACGCCGGAAAGCTGCAGAATATCAGCTTTTCCGGCGGGGGATATTAATCGTTCTAATGGAACCTATACGTTAAAGCGGAACAGAATAACGTCTCCGTCCTTTACCACATAATCCTTTCCTTCCAGTCCAACCAGACCCTTTTCCTTTGCCTTGGCATAGGTTCCACAGTCCAGCAGATCCTGATAGTTTACAACCTCAGCGCGAATAAATCCGCGTTCAAAGTCAGAGTGGATTTTTCCGGCAGCCTGAGGAGCTTTGGTTCCAACTTTAATGGTCCATGCTCTGGTTTCATCCTCTCCGGAGGTCAGATAACTAATCAGACCCAGAAGTCGGTAGCTGGCAGCAATGAGCTTGTCCAGACCAGATTCGGAAAGACCAAGAGCCTCTAAGTATTCCTGCTTTTCATCATCGTCCAGCTCAGCAATTTCCTGCTCAATCTGAGCGGAAATAATAAATACCTCAGAACCGTTTTCAGCAGCAAACTCTCTTACAGCAGCAACATGGGAATTGGAAGCTCCGTCGTCTGCCAGATCTTCTTCACCTACATTGGCGGCAAAAATAACCGGTTTGCAGGTAAGCAGATTCAGGGAATTGACAAAAGCCATAATATCCTCATCATCATTTTCATAGGTGCAGGCCAGCTTGCCGTCCTCCAGAATTACCTTCAGTTCTTTTAAAACGTCCAGCTCTTTTGCCAGAGACTTATCATTCATAGCAGAGCGGGCTGTCTTTGCAATCCGGCGTTCCAGAATCTCCAGGTCTGAGAAGATCAGCTCCAGATTGATGGTTTCAATATCGCGGAGGGGATCAACACTTCCTTCTACATGAATGACATTTTCATCCTCAAAGCAGCGTACAACGTGTACAATAGCATCTACCTCACGGATATTGGCCAGAAACTGATTGCCCAGACCTTCGCCCTTGGATGCTCCTTTTACCAGACCGGCAATATCAACGAATTCGATAACAGCCGGAGTTACCTTTTTGGAGTGATACAGATCGCCTAACAGCTTTAAGCGCCTGTCAGGAACAGGAACTACGCCTACGTTGGGATCGATGGTGCAGAAGGGATAGTTTGCAGATTCTGCGCCTGCCTTGGTCAGAGAATTAAACAGTGTACTTTTTCCTACGTTGGGAAGTCCCACGATACCTAATTTCATTTTTATCTTTACCTTTGTCCAGAAACCCTGCAGATTTGCGGGCCTCTGCCTTTCCTTATATTTCTTTTACGCCCTTTTTATGCCGTTTTCATCGTCATAAAGTATAGCATAAGGAAGCTGCTTTTTCAATCGTATCGGGCAAATAGATTTCAAATATAGTGTTTTGGAAAACTAGGTATTAATATATTTTGAGGATGTAGGTATCTCGCTTATGAAAAGTGCATAAAAATGCCTGTCGCGAGAATTTATTTTCCCAAAGCACAAAACATCCATTTTTTGTAAGCCTCTACACCGGGCTGATCAAAGGGATTGATACCCAACAGACAGCCGGAAATATAACAGGAAAATTGGAAAAAATAAAATAACTGACCGAAATTGTAAGCATCTAGTGTTGGTATTTCAAGGATCAGACAGGGAAGTTTTTGACTGTGGGCTGTAAGTGTAGCTGAGAAAGCAGCTTTATTGATATCAAAAAAGTCTTTTCCATTAAGATAGTCAAAAAAATCTGCTTTTTGATCAGACATTACAATTAGACTGTCTTGACGAGCTTTTACATCCAGGAAGGTTTCGAACATAAGAGGTGCACCATCTTGGATATATTGTCCGACTGCGTGAAGTTCTTCCGAATACTCGGCTGCAATTGGAAAGAGTCCTTTTCCTTCTTTTCCTTCACTTTCTGCAAATAACTGAATCCACCATTTATAGAAAAATCGGAATTGAGGTTCAAAGCTTGCAAGCAGTTCCATGGTGTAGCCGCGCTTATAATATAAATTTCTCAGAACAGCGTAACGTAGTGCTATATTTTCAGCAGGAGCTCCAGTGTGCAAGGCATTTTCCATGTCTTTGGCACCACGTACCAGAGCGCGTATATCAATGCCAGCTATAGCCATGGGGAGGAGTCCTACATAGCTCATAGCACTATAACGCCCTCCGATATTGGTTGGGAAGGGAACGAATGTATAACCTTCATTTTCACAAAGCTGTTCCAGAGAAGAACCGTAAGTACCAGTACAGATAATACGTTTAGCAGTTTCTGGAGCAGTGTATCGGGAAGACAGCACTTGACGCAGAACCCGGAATGAAATTCCAGGTTCTAAAGTTTCAAAGTTTTTGGCAATACAGTTAATGGAAAAACGCTTATTTTCTAATTTTTTTAATAAACGATTCATTGCGTTTGCTGACAAAGTATTGCCGGCATAAATGATTTCAGGTCCTTCCTCGTTACTTAAGGCTTCAATAACAGAACGAGCAGCGTTGTTAGAACCACCGACACCGATGAGAACAAAGGCATCACTATTTTTTCGTATTTCGTCTGCTAATTCTTCAATATGCGTCAGTATCTGATCATTTGCCCATTCGTCTACATGAAGCCATCCTTGGCTGTCTTTATATTGAGATTCTCCTAGTTGTACACATTCTAATGTAGAGCTTCCTTCTAGGATTGCAGCAGAAAGTTCATCTTCATTAATCAAATTCTGCTGATCACGGATACTTAATTTTAACATGAAATTCACCCTTTCCTTGTTTTAAGTTTCTGAATTGTTGATCTGAACCTCACATCTATAACTTCGTTTTCCCATTAAATTAACAGGATCACCAGTGATGTTAAAGAACTGAGTAGAATAAATATTATCACTGCTAACTCCTATTTTGAGTTCAGCAGGACCTGGTTCCACAACAAAATCCATGTCTTCATTATAATAACCAAGAGCAGCAGCATTTAAGGTGAAGATTACGCGTTTGCTTTCTCCAGGATCCAGATTTATTCTGGTAAAGCCTACAAGTTGCATGCATGGTCGAATCACATGAGCTCCAGAGAAATGATAATAAAGCTGAAGAACTTGATCGCCATTTCGTTCACCAGTATTGGTAATGCAACAGCTAGCCTGAATGGAACCACTTGTTGAAAGCGTGGAAGAAGACAAGATAAAATCCTTAATTTCAAAATTAGTATAGCTGAGACCATGTCCAAAGGCGAATAACGGTTTATTTGTGTTGTCTACATAGCCTCCGGAAAAAATGAGACTTGCAGAGGAATCATTTGCTGTATGGTAACCACTTCCCATACGGTGATTATAAACAAGTGGAAGTTGACCGATATGGTGGGGAACTGTAAAGGTCAAGTGACCACCAGGATTAATAGTTCCGTCAAGAACATTGGTCAGAACAGTGCCTGCTTCGGCGCCAGGCATAAAAGCCTGAATCATGGCTGCAGTATGTTCGGCTGCCCAGGGAAGGGAAAAAATACCGGGACCATATAAAATCAGAATAACAGGTTTTTTAGTAGCGCATAGAGCTTCCAGAAGCTGCTGTTGAACACCGGGAAGTTCTAAGCTGCTTCGATCCTTGCCTTCACCTCCAGTTACATTGATCCAGCCACAATTACCGCCCATAGCGGCAATAATGACGTCACCTTGACTTGCAGCTTCCAGTGCTTCGGAAAAACCAGAGGTATCATTTCCGATAATTTTGCATCCTTCAGCATAATGAACCTCAAAACGTTCATTTAAAGCACTTTTCAGACTTTTGCTTCCCATTTTCGAAAGCAGGGTAGGAAGATCATCTAACATAGCCTGCTCTTTGACAGAAAACATAGCCAATGTATCTGCAAAGAGATTAGAGGAAGCAACACCGTCATCCTTCTTTTTGGCAGCAACCTCATCAGTCATACCCTGAATGGAGATAGAAGAACTATCTTCCGCTCCGGCTTTCATCATTTCTATATATGCAGGATAGGTATAACCACTGATAGGATATCGGAGATTATCTGCATGGGGACCTATAACTGCTAGCTTCAGATTTTTTTTCAGAGGAAGGACACCATTATTTTTTAAAAGGATAATAGATTTTTCAGCAATGGTACGGCTGAGATCCTGTTTTTGAGGATTCGTCATAGAATCCCGTACTTTTTCGACATTTACATAAGGATGTTCAAATAATCCGTATTCAAATTTAATCGTTAATACACGGCGAACTGATTCATCCAATAAGGCTTCGTCAAGTTTTCCTTCCCGTACATAGTCAGGAAGTTGTGCATAAGCTCCTCCAATAGGAATTTCAGTATCCAATCCGCCCTGTTTTGCTAATAATCCAGCTTCTTTGTAGGAGCTTGCAATATGAAAATAATTATACATTTTCATGATTGCAGCACCATCAGAGGTAAGCATTCCGCGGAATTTCATGGTATCACGCAATAAAGTTCTGGAAATTTTTTTGTTGGCACCAACACATTGTCCATCGATTTCACCGTAGTTGGCCATCATACCAGAAACATCAGCTTCATTAGCAGCCGCTTCAAAAGGAGTTGCAAAAACTTCATATAATTCACGATCTGTGATACGGGCATTAGCACAGTTTAATCCACCTTGGCTATCAGCATATCCGAGAAAATGTTTTGCAATACAGGCAACTCCTTGCTTTTTCTCTCCTTGCATGCCCTTAATATATTCGACACCCATGCGGCTAGTCAGAAATGGATCTTCACCATAGGTTTCATAGGTACGTCCCCAACGTGGATCTCTGGAAACGTCGATAACGGGGCTCATAGCAGAGTTGATTCCAACAGAACGGCTTTCTTGACCGATAATTTCAGCCATTTTTTCAGCTAATTCAGGCTCCCAGGTACAGCCTAAGTTGATTTGAGCGGGAAAAAGAGTTCCGCCGGCTGCAGGATATCCACATAGATTTTCCGTTTGGAGTGCAACAGGAATTCCAAGACGGGTTTCTTCAACAAAATAGTGCTGTAAAGTATTGGAAATTTCTGCGATTTGGACAGGATCAACAATACCTACCATAGAGTATTGCGTGAATCTTCCATGACCGTTGGGGAATTTTTTTCTCAAGGTATCAATATCTACTTTGCCATCTTTTAAAAATGACGCCGGAAGATTTCCGCACAACTGAGCTGCTTTTTCCTCAAGTGTCATGCGAGAAAGTAAATCTTCGACACGTTTTGATATAGGTTGGGATGGATCTTTATATAATTCCATAAGAGAGTCTCCTTTCAATATAATAAGACCTATAGAATATGATTAAAGTTTTGTAGTTTGTTAAGCAGAGAGTTTATTTATTAATTAAAATAACAAATTAAGATAAAAAAGTCAATAACAGAATGGATGTATTTCTAAAAAATACAATATAAAAAACTAGAAATATCAATAAAAAACATCAAAACAAACAAAAATGGAGAAGGTTGGATTAAATACATTTGGTAAAAGTAAAGATTTCGTGAAAAAATTACTAGTATTTTTACATTGTTTTTGTTGAAAATGTAAAATTAAAAAGCGCTTTTTTGTAGAGTATGCATATTGAAAAAGAGTACTTTTTTTTGATTTAATTAAACTAAATAATAAATACACCCAAAAAAGTGTATTTTATAGAGCAGAGGGTACTATGAAAAAATAACATTATTATGGAGGTATTATTTATGAAAAAGACGAATGAAATTGGTTTGCGCAAGGTAGTTAGTGTTAGCCTTTGTACAGCAATGCTTCTGACTGCATGTGGAGGAGCTACATCTAACACAGGTGCAGCTGGAAAAAACGAAACAACTGTATCAGTTGAATCAGATTCAGCACCATCAGAAGCACCTGAACCTGCAGCTGATGCAGGACTCCACAATTTGGAGGACGGTATCTTAGATGTTGGCACTACAATTAAATGGGATAGTTTAACACCATTCCGTACCCAGGTGGGAAACAATGCTCCATGGGCAGCTCAGGTATATGAAACTCTAGCTCGCCTGACTTATGATAAGGAGTATGTTCCGTTAGTTGCCAAGTCCTGGAAGGGAGAGGACGACGGTGTTACATTCAATGTGGAAATTTATGATTATGTCTATGATGCAGCTGGTAATCATATCACGGCTGAAGATATTGTATGGATGATTGAAAAAAATATGGAAGCAGCTCTGAAGCCTTCTTTTGGCAAGGTGAAAAGTGTAGAACAGACAGGCGATTATACATTAAAAGTAGTGATGAAGCAAAATATGGTAGGAGCCTTTGAACAAATTCTCACTTCTGGTTATGTTGTTTCTAAGAAAGCATATGAAGAGAGTAAGGATGAATTTGCTTCTGAGATTGTATCTACAGCACCGTATAAAATTACAGAATTTACACCCGGAGCTACTATGACTTTGGAGAAGAAGGATGATTATTGGCAGAAACCAGAGTTGATACATCCTGCATGTTCAGCTAATGTTCAGACATTGAAATATCATGTAATTACTGAAGCATCACAGGCAGGGATTGCACTGGAAACTGGTACATTGGATGCATTTTATATCCTGGATCAGAATACAGTTGCCCAGTTTGAAGGAAATGATAAATTTACTTATGTAGCAACTCCTTTCATTAATGGAAGCCAGATGTTCTTCAGCGGTCATGATAGCCGTCCTATTGCAAATGATGTGAATCTTCGTCAAGCTATTTGCTATGCGATAGATGCAGAAGGGCTTTTAAATGCAGTATATGCTGGTTTTGGACAGACTATGAAGGATCCTATAGCAGATACTAGTGTTGGTTGGCTGGATAAATGGCATGACGAAGAATATTATGAATATGATCCGGCGAAGGCGGCAGAGCTTTTGAAAGCATCTAATTATAAAGGAGAAGAGTTGATCCTTTTATCCGGCTCTAACTCTCAGACACAGCGTCTTTGTCAGATGATCCAGTCCTATTTACTAGCAGTAGGCATTAACGTGAAGTTAAATATGGCGGATCAGGCACTGTTGACATCCATTCGCTTGGATGGAAGCCAGTATGATATGTTTATTAATACTGTGGGAGGAGATAGTCTGCCAGATCATTGGTCTATTCGTTACGATATGAATGCATATAAAACTGGAGACGGAACCTCTCGCCATGATGAGGTTTTGGCAGAGCTTTTATACTCTACCTGGACAAAAGATGGATTTACAGAGGAAAATATTGATAAAGTACATAATTACTTAAAAGAAAATATGTATGCTTATGGTATGGTGCAGCCTTCTAATGTAGATATCTGGCGTAGCGACTTGGGAATGACAGAAAGTGTACGTGTCAGTCAGGGAAGCCACAACTTTGCGGCATGCTCTTACCAGGAATAAATCAGGAAAGGTAAATCTTGAACGGAGGACAGCTGCAGCCTATACATGGCCGCAGCTGTCCCATCTATAACAAAGGAGTATAATATGGGTAAATATGTTGTAAAACGTCTTTTGTGGATGATTCCCATTGTCTTGGGTGTAGCAGTTTTAGTGTTCACTCTGATGACTTTTTGCCCAGGAGATCCAGCAGAGATTATTCTGGGAAGTACAGCTACGGAAGAAAGTTTGATGTTAAAACGTACAGAACTGGGACTGGATGATCCGTATCTGGTACGTCTAGGTACATTTTTAAGTGATACGTTTCTTCATTTTGATTTAGGCGAGTCTTGGATGAGTGGTGTTAGTATTGCTGATTCAATTAAAGAATATCTGCCTCGAACTTTAGTGCTTAGCATTATTATGATTTCAATATCTGCTACAGTAGGAATTCCTTTAGGGGTAATTGCAGCAGTGAAACAAAATCAGTGGCAGGATAATTTATGTATGGTACTGGCCTTAATAGGTATTTCCATTCCTAGTTTCTGGCTGGCACTTTTACTGGTAATTTTGTTTTCTGTAAAACTTAATTGGCTTCCTGCAATGGGAATTGGTGGATTTAAATATTATATTTTACCAGCTTTGGCAGGATGTACGGGAGGAATTGCTGCTCTTGCACGTCAGACCCGTTCATCTATGTTAGATGTAATTCGTTCTGATTATATTATTACAGCCCGGGCCAAAGGTGTTCCAGAGGGACAGGTTATTATAAAACATGCATTAAAAAATGGCTTGATTCCTATTATTACAGTTCTTGGAACACAGTTTGGAAGACTTCTTGGTGGAACAATGATTCTGGAAACCATTTTTGTAATTCCGGGAATGGGACAATTTATTATTACGGCAGTTAATAGCCGCGATTATCCGGTAGTTCAGATTGGTTCAATTTTTCTAGCTATTTCCTTCAGCTTTTGCATGTTAGCAGTTGATTTATTATATGCTATGGTGGATCCACGCATTAGGGCAAAATATTCCGGTAAATCTCCACGGAGAAAGAAGGTACAGGCAAATGGATAAAATAAAAAAGCAAAGTGAATATGTTCGTGTGTTAAAGCAAATGAGCAAAAATAAGCTGGCAATGCTGGGGCTAATTATTCTTTTAGCTGAGCTTGTGGTGGTACTGCTCGCACCAGTTATTGCTCCCTATGAATATGCATATATGGATGTTATGGCTATGCAGCAGGGACCTTCTGTAGCACATTGGTTTGGAACAGACGAACTGGGAAGAGATATTTTCAGCCGTGTATTGTATGGTGGACGGTATTCAATTACAATGGGGTTATTCGCGGTTATGATCAGCCAGGCAATGGGAATGACACTGGGAGCAATTGCAGGATATTTCGGTGGCCAGGTAGATAATGTTATGATGCGTACTTTGGATATTGTTCAGTCTTTACCGGCAATGCTTCTTTCAATTGTATTATCAGCTGTTCTGGGACCTGGTTATTTAAATACAATTTTGGCACTTTCTGTTAATGGTATGCCAGGCGCAGCTCGTATGCTTCGGGCTCAGATGATGAAAGTAAGAGATAATGAATATATAGAAGCAGCGCAGTCTATTAACTGTAGCAAGGTAAGGATCATTGTGAATCATATGATTCCAAATTCATTTTCACCTAATATTGTGCAGGCAACTATGGGAGTGGCACACATGATCACAATGGCAGCTTCATTGAGCTTTATTGGTTTAGGTGTACAGCCTCCGACTCCAGAATGGGGAGCAATGTTAAGCGGTGCACGCCAGTTTATTCGTCAGTGTCCTCATATGGTTATTTTCCCGGGCCTTGCAATTGCGATTACAATTCTGGCACTAAATTTGATGGGTGACGGTTTACGTGATGCATTAGATCCAAAGTTGAAACGATGACAGAAAGGATAGGTACAAAAATGAGTGAAGAGAAAAAAGACCAAACTTTTCTGGAAGTGAAGAATCTGAAGGTGGAGTATTTTTCAGATGGTCATACGGTACACGCAGTAAATGGCGTTTCTCTGAAAATTGAACAAGGAAAAACTTTGGGATTGGTGGGAGAAACTGGGGCAGGAAAAACGACCATTGCAAAAGCGATTCTTCGTATTCTGCCAGATGTAGGTTCCAAGGTATCAGAAGGACAGGTATATCTGGACGGTAAAGAATTATTTTCCCTTCCAGAACAAGAAATGAGAAAAATTAGAGGTAATGGTATCTCAATGATTTTCCAAGATCCAATGACAGCATTAAATCCTGTACAGACAGTTGGAGATCAGATTGCTGAAGTGGTGAGACTACATAACAGTGGAAATAAAGAAAGTTATGAAAAGAGAGCCAAGGAAATGTTAGAGATGGTTGGCATTCCGGGAGAACGATATCATGAGTATCCTCACCAGTTTTCTGGCGGTATGAAGCAGAGAGTAGTCATTGCTATTGCTTTGGCTTGTAATCCAGGACTTCTTCTGGCAGATGAGCCTACCACTGCATTGGATGTGACAATTCAGGCACAAGTTTTGGATTTAATTGCAGAATTGAGAGAAAAGTATAATACAGCGATGCTTTTGATTACTCATGATATGGGAGTAGTAGCTCAGGTATGTGATGAGGTAGCAGTCATTTATGCAGGTCAGATTATTGAATATGGAAGCAAAGAACAGCTTTTTGATCATCCGTCTCATCCATATACAATTGGTTTATTTGGAGCAATTCCGAGTATGAAGGAAGATGAAGAATGGCTACATCCGATTGAAGGACTGCCGCCGGATCCGTCAAATTTGCCAGAAGGATGCGCATTTTATCCTCGTTGTCCTTATGCAATGGAAAACTGTAAGAAGGAACCGATTGATATGTATTGGACACCTGATGGACATCAGTGCCGTTGTTGTCATATAGACAATATCGAAAAGGGGGAGTAAGTGTATGCAGCCAGTAATTGAAGTTAAAGGATTAAAGAAATATTTTTCAACACCACGGGGGCTATTGCACGCTGTAGATGATGTAACACTGAGCATAGAGAAGGGGAAAACCCTTGGAGTGGTAGGAGAATCCGGGTGCGGAAAAAGTACGCTGGGGAGAACAATTATTCATCTTCAGCCACCTACAGGTGGTCAGGTTTTTTTGAATGGAAACGAAATTACAAATGTAAAAGGAAAAGCATTAAAAGAAGCTAGAGAAAAAATGCAAATTATTTTCCAAGATCCATATTCTTCTCTGGATCCTAGAAAGACTGTAGATGCAACAATACGGGAACCGCTGGTGGTATCAAAGCGTTATAAAAAAAGTGAAATCGATGATGCTACGGCAGAATTGATGGAATTTGTAGGGATAGATGCTCGCTTACGTATGGCATATCCCCATGAGCTAGATGGAGGACGTCGTCAGAGAGTTGGTATAGCAAGAGCATTGGCATTGAATCCAGAGTTTGTGGTTTGTGATGAACCAGTTTCCGCACTCGATGTGTCAATCCAGGCTCAAGTATTAAATTTGCTTAAAAAATTACAGCAGCAAAAAGGATTAACATATATGTTTGTCACACATGATATGAGCGTCGTACGTCATATTTCAGATGACATTTGTGTTATGTATTTGGGGCAGGTGGTGGAAAAATGTCCATCAAAAGAATTATTTAAGAATCCTCTGCATCCTTATACTCGTGCACTTTTATCAGCAATTCCTTCTGTAGACATTCATAATCCTACGAAGCGTGAAGTACTCCGGGGAGAAATTACAAGCCCAATCAATCCAAAACCAGGCTGTCGTTTTGCAGCGCGCTGTCGTTTTGCAACAGAGGCATGTCTTCAGCCACAAAAGCAGGAAGAGATTACTCCAGGTCATTTTGTTCGATGCTGCAGAGTGAAAGAACTGTAGAAAAATTTTTTAATGGAAAAAGAAAGTACAGGTGACTAATGATGAAGGATATTTTAGTTTTTCTTTCTGATCAGCATTCCTATGCACAGCAGGGCTATGCAGGAGATCTGGTAGTACGTACACCAAATCTGGATAGGATTGCAGCAGAAGGAACAGTAATGGAGAATAATTATACTGCGTATCCCCTGTGCGTACCAGCAAGAATGGCAATGATGACAGGACAGCAAGCTAGTAATTGTGGAGTGATGAGTAATTTTACAGCCTTGGACTCCAATCGCGCAACATTTGCCCATTGTCTGAATATAGCAGGATATGAAACTGTATTGTGCGGTCGAATGCATTTTGTAGGTGGAGATCAACGGCATGGTTTTTCCTATCGAATTGCTGGTGAAATGACACCAATTTATGCCAACCGCCCAAAAGCTATTTCAGAGGAACGAGGAGCACATGATCGTACTCCGCAGGGAGGACCTAGTTGTTTAAGTGCCATTGGAGGCGGAAATTCACCAACACTGGAATTTGATCGCTATGTGATTGAACACGCCTTAGAGTATCTGGCAGAGGATCACGAAAAACCTCAGCTTTTATTTGTAGGGACCTACGGACCGCATCATCCTTATGTAGCACCAAGAGAACTTTATGAGTATTATCTAGATAAGGTCGATATTCCAGAGGACAGCTTTGATTATTTAGAGCATCCTGCATTAGAAGGAAAAATTTTGCGTGATACAAATCCGGAAGTTGTACGGGCTGTGCGGGCTGCGTATTATGGAATGGTAGAATTTGAGGATCAGCAGATTGGCAAAGTGTATGATGCATTTCAGGATTATCTGAAGCGTACAGGACATGAAGGAGTATTTGTGTATGTATCTGATCATGGAGACCATATTGGTACACGTGGTTACTATGGAAAGAGTACCTTTTATGAACAGTCTGCGCATACTCCGATGATTTTTGCAGGTGATGGGATTACACGTGGGAAAAGGATTAAGGGAGCGACATCGCTGATTGATTTGGGACCAACTCTTTGTGAATTGGCAGGGGCACCAACGATACCAGAAGCTGATGGAATTAGTTTATGCAGGCAGTTACAGGGAAATTTAGATGATACATCGCGTATTGTTGTTTCTGAGCTGGGGGGAGAATTTGGACTTCGCAGTGGAGTATTCAGCTATGGTCAGATGGCGAAGCAGGGGTCTTATAAATTAATTCATTTTGATGGATTTGACAAACAGGATGTATTGTATGATTTAGATAAAGATCCAGAGGAAAAAGACAATGTTATTTTAAAGCATTTGGATGTTGCAAATCGTTTGAGAGATGCTATGCAGAATGCCTGTGAGTCGCGCGATCAGATTTATAGAAACGCAGAAAGATTAGCAAAAAATCTTCCTGTTTTGACAAAGTGTGATTTGGATGTTCCAGAAGAGCGTTGGCATGCACCTGAGTGTGCGCGCCATTTGCCGGAGCCAATCGTAAAAAGCAAACTTGCAATAAAATAACAATTGCCGGAATGATACAGAACTATTTTTTGAATCATTCCGGCTACATTTGATATTGCTGTTAAGATAAAGCATCACCAATATTAAAAGTTTGGATATTTTTACCCCATAAAAGTTGTACAGTAACCAATCGTTTCTTGTTAAAAATCATATATAGTGTGTTTTTTGATGGTGGCCACCGAAGCATTAAATCAAAGCGTTCATTTTCGCTGAGAACTTTTGGCGAAAAATACAAATAAAGGGAACCAGTACGTTCTGGATTATTGCAATTAAAAACTTTTGTTCCAGCGACTCCGACTTCCTTAATATCTGACCAAGGGATTGTTTGCAGTTTAAAACCAAACAGAGTTTTGCAAAGTCCAGAATCATCCAGATGCAGGATACATCCAGCGTTTAGGCCGATATAAGCAAAGATGAGAGCAAGAAGACTAAATATGATTACCGAAAACCAGCGTCCCGTTGGCAGCATAGAAAAAGCTAAGGCTGTAAACAGAAAGCTGCTGGCTATAGCAGCATAGCATTTAAACGGATTTATCATAAATTTGGAATGGTTCATTCATACACCTCAATTAAAATAGAAAGTATTATGCCTGCTATTATAATATAACATAAGGAGGGAAGCAAGTATGAAAAAGGATATTCTCTTATATATGTCAGATCAGCATTCTTATCGGCTTCAAGGATATGCTGGCGACACGACTGTTCGAACTCCAAATCTAGATAGGATTGCATCGTCTGGTACTATAATGACTCGTGCCATGACAGCCTGTCCACTTTGTGTACCAGCACGGGCAGCAATGATTTCTGGTCAGCTTCCGAGTAATAATGGAGTATTATTTAATTTTAATTCGCTTCATTCAGACAAGGCTACATTTCTGCACAGTTTGAATGCTTTTGGATATGATACAGTATTGTGCGGGCGTATGCATTTTGTTGGACCAGATCAGCGTCATGGGTATTCGAAACGGATTGCAGGAGATAGAACACCGGTATTTCATAATGGAGTAGGCCCTTTAGTACGGTCGGATGGAACAAAATCAAAGGTCACAGGATTTGATGAAAATGGTTCTGTTAAGTATATTGGAGCTGGTGATTCACCTGTGCTGGCTTATGATCGCTATGTGGTAGAAAATGCATTGAAATATCTTGCAGAAGATCACGAAGAACCGCAGTTTATTACAGTTGGTACTTATGGTCCTCATTTTCCCTATGTTGCGCCGAAAGAGCTTTATGAATATTACTATGAAAAGGTTAGTATTGAAGATATAGATGAAAATTTTAACGGGGGAAAGGCACTGGAAGGAAAACTTCAGGAGTCAGATCCAGAAGTGGCACGAGCAGCACGAGCAGCCTATTATGGATTGGTAGAACAACAGGATCGTCATATTGGACAGGTCTATGACGCATTTCGTACATATCTAGAGCGTACTGGTAGAGAAGGTATATTTATTTATATATCAGACCATGGAGATATGAATGGTACTCATGGGTACTATGGAAAACAGGTATTTTACGATCCGGCTGTACATATTCCGTTTATTATTACAGGGGATGGAATTCCTAAAGGTCGAAAAATTGAAAATCCAGTTAGTCTCTTGGATGTTGGTCCGACGATTTGTGATATAGCAGGAGCAACGATATTGGCAGGTGATGGGAAAAGCTTGGCACCTCAGCTGAAAGAGCAGGAACTCACAGACGATGGTCGTATGGTGATAAGCGAATTGTATACATATCTTGCAGATGGAAATACATCTCTTGGTCGTATGGTTCAGTGGAAAAACTGGAAATGGTTTGCATATTCAGGGTTGGAAGGTGATGCAAGATTATATAATATGGATGCAGATCCAGGAGAACTTTCAAATGTAATCGAACAATATCCGCAAATTGCTGCATATCTGCAATCCCACGCTTCACAATATAAAAGTTATGACGAAGTAATGATCCATGAATGCTGGGTGATGGAACAATTGAAAATACTAATGCAGTGTCATTATGATGATCCTCAGGAAAGATGGCAGTGTCCGAATGATTTGGAGGAGTTGGAAGAACCGATCTGTACAAGAAAAAATGTGGGACCTACAGAATGGGTAATTCAGATGTTTAAAAAACTACGGGAGGATAACAATGATGGGAAATAAAACGAATGTATTGTTAATGTTGGCAGATGATATGAACTATAATACGATAGGCTGCTTTGGAAGTCCGGTGGAGGATATATCCCCTAATTTAGACAAACTAGCTTCCGAAGGAATTCGTTTTGATCATGCGCATGTAACAATTGGCGTATGTCAGCCATCTCGCCAGTGCCTTTTGACAGGGCTGTATCCTCATCATAACGGAGCACTTGGATTTGATCCGATTCGAGAGGATGTGACTACGCTTCCAGAAATATTGAGGGAACATGGGTATTATAACGGTATTATAGGAAAAACAAAGCATTGTATGCCAGTACATAAATTTGCGTGGGATTATTTTGAAGATACACAGAATGCTCAAAATTGTTTTGGGAGAAGTCCGTATATTTATGGAAAGGATGCAGCTCAATTTTTTCAGAATGCAAAAGAGGAAGGAAAACCGTTCTTTTTAATGGCAAATTCTCATGATCCTCATCGTCCATTTGCAGGAAGCGAGGAAGAATTAACACGTTTCTTTGGTTTTCATACATATGCAAGCCGTATTTATCAACCGGAGGAGACATGGGTACCTGGTTTTTTACCAGCTCTTCCAGATGTACGGAAAGAATTGGCACAATACTATACCAGTTGTCATCGTTGTGATGAAACAATGGGAGCTGTTTTAAAAGCTTTGGAAGATTCTGGAATGGCAGAAAATACTCTGGTTATTTTTATGAGCGATAATGGAATGGCATTTCCATTTTCAAAAGCCAATTGTTATCTGAACAGCACAAAAACACCATTTATTGCTCGTTGGCCAAAGCATATTAAAGAGAATTCTTGGAATAAAACAGATTTTATTGCGGGAGTAGATTTTATGGATACCATTTTAGAGGCATTGGATATTCCAAATCCTATTTCTGGGGATGGACACAGCTATTTGAAGTTATTGCTAGGAGAGCAGCAGGAGGGGGGAACTAGAGTATTTACTCAGTTTACAAGTACAGCAGCCCGTCGTTTTTATCCAATGCGATGTGTACAAAACAAACAATATGGATATATTTTTAATGCCTGGGCAGATGGAGAGACATACTATCAAAATGAATCGATGATGGGATTAAGTTATAAAGCAATGAAAAAAGCTGCAGAGAATGATGAGGAGATAGCAGAAAGGGTTCGTATGTTCAATTATCGATGCAGAGAGGAATTATATGATTTTGAAAAAGATCCAGATGCATTATGCAATCTCACAGAGAATCCTGAATATAGAGAGATACTCGTTGAGCTGCGAAATGAACTGGGACAGGAGATGAGAAGAAGTAAGGATCCAGTGATGCCAGTATTTGAACAGATTTTGCCTCAGTGGGAAATAAAGTAGGAGGAATATTTAAGTTTGAAACAAATAAGCAGAAGACAGCCAAGAAATAAAGGGCATAGCAAATAAACCACTTTTCGGTGGTTAAAAAATCAAATATAGACACAACACACTAATCAGGAAACTTTGCTTTGTGCATTTTTAATTCATCGATGTGGTTCAGGCATTAAAGGTTCCCCGGGGTGTTGTAAAATCTGTTCTGTAATAGAACGCGAAGATTTACCAAATACATCAGAAAAGACTTCATCCGGTTTTAGGTTAGACACGGTAAGACAATTTTGGGCACGATTTTTTTCACTGGTAATCATACAGGTGAGTTTGTATCGGTATCTTACCAAATCCCTTAATTCACGGATGTCAGCAGGTGGAATAAAGGAAGGCTTTACCATTCCGCACAATATATAATCACACATCCACCAGGCATCCTTGCGGTCAGTCTTATAAAGAAATAATATCAGAAGGAAAATAGATTAGAAAAGTGAAAGGTAGCCAAGCTGTTTCATGACGCATTGGTGCCTTTCGTAGAAAGGCGGATTTAAATATGGAAAATAATACAAAAAGGCCGAATATCCTTATTATTAATCCAGATGAAATGCGCTGGGATACTATGGGACATATGGGAAATTCAGCAGCATTGACTCCAAATTTAGATGCATTTTCCAGTACAGAGGCAGTATCTTTTTCACATGCCTTTTGCCAAAATACGGTTTGTGTTCCAAGTAGATGCAGCTTTTTTACGGGACTTTATCCTCACGTTCATGGTCATCGAACGATGAGCTATTTGTTACATCCAGGAGAAGATACTTTATTTAGTGAACTAAAAAGGGCAGGATATTATGTATGGATGAATGATAGGAATGATCTGTTTGCAGGTCAGGTACCAGGATGGATGGAATCAAATGCAGATGAAATCTATTATGCGTCGAAAGGAAATAGCCCGGGACCAGTCAAAGACTTGAGGGGGGAACTTGGAAGCAAAAATTATTATTCCCATTATGAAGGTTGCTTAGGTGTTGATTCGGAAGGTAAAAATATAAGCAGAGATGATATGACTGTGGATGCAGCAATTCAGCGTATCATGAATCCGATAGATGAAAGACCGCTCTGTATGTTTCTTGGACTGATGTGGCCTCATGTACCTTATGGATGTGAAGAACCTTATTTTTCATCAGTGGATCGCAATAAGATTCCTTCTCGTATTCGTTCCGAACAATGTAGTGGAAAGCCACAAATGGAAACTCTTCTTCGGGAATATATTGGAATGGAGAATTATACGGAACAGGAATGGAATCAACTGCGAGGTGTATATCTTGGAATGTGTCAGAAGGTAGATATGCAGTTTGGAAGGGTGATTCAGGCATTACAGGATGCGGGAATTTATGATAATACTCTGGTTTTGTTTATGAGTGATCATGGAGACTACGCAGGTGATTTTGATTTAGTGGAGAAAGCACAGAACTGTTTTGAGGATTGCCTAACAAGAGTTCCATTTTTGATAAAACCACCTAAGAAAGACGGGGTAGATGCAGGTATAAGCTCAGCTCTTGTGGAATTGGTTGATTTGTATGCAACAGTTATGGATTATGCTGGCGTTACACCTTCTCATACTCATTTTGGTCGTAGTTTGCGTACGGTTTTAAGAGATCGCAGTTGTGTCCATCGAGAAGCGGTATTCTGCGAGGGTGGACGTATGCCAGGAGAGATTCATTGTGACGAATATCACATTGACGGACCTTCCGGAACGCAGAGATCTTTTTTATACTGGCCTAAGAAGAAAGCACAGTCAGATGATCTAGCACACGGCAAAGGAATTATGATGCGTAATCATCGATATAAATATATCAGTCGTTTAACAGAATCAGATGAGCTTTATGATTTGGAAAAGGATCCCGGGGAAAGGAATAACTGTATCGATGATCCTAATATGAGAGAAGTTGTAATCAGAATGCAGAAAGATGTTCTGAAGTGGCTGCAGGCGACAGCGGATGTGGTTCCTTTCCACTATGACTCTCGTTTTAATCCTCAGATGATGTGGGAAATGGTAAAACATAAAGTCTCGGAAGAAAAAGAGGATCAGGTTCGAAAAATGATAAGAGAAGGTGCAACGTTACCAGCAATTATGCGTTTTTGTGATGAATAATTGAAGAGTAAATGGAAAAGAGCGGTACATATCAATGAGTTTTTCGTAAAGGTCAAACCACTCGCCTTTCACTAAATCCATTTTTAGTGCATACTTGAGAAAAACAATAGATTTTTTCAAGGGAGGACTAAACACTATGGATCAGTGTACTCATGAAGTCCGTGCAGAGTACTGGAAAAAGATCATTCAGGCCTGCGGTCAGAGACCGGCAGGCCAGTCAGCCAAAAGCTGGATGGATGAGAATGGCATTAGCGAACAAAGCTATTATCACTGGCAGCGACGGTTCCGGAAACAGGCGTATGAAGAAATGAAGGGAAACGCATCTGTTCCTGCTGTGGCAGAGAAAACAGAACTGACTTTTGTTGAAATTCCATGCCACACTTCTGCGGAAACAAATACATACATGGTTTCCGA
>ERZ1673739.1312-NODE-1312-length-28288-cov-22.441823_pt1 | contig 28288 bp, 20 predicted proteins | sample MGYA00580210_ERZ1673739 | MGnify/ENA primary metagenome ERZ1673739 (study PRJEB41218, sample SAMN15661749) | gut metagenome | host: Homo sapiens | place: Canada: London | collected 2015-08-20/2019-03-30 | study: EMG produced TPA metagenomics assembly of...
ATGGTCTGAATGCAGTATATATTGATAAAGTAGAGGCTTCCCACAATTCCGTGCGTTTAGTCTCCATGGTCGGAAAATCGATCCCTTTATACTGTTCCGGGGTCGGAAAAGCTCTGCTGGCCGATATGAAAGATGAAAAAGTCAAAAAAATCTGGGATCACAGCGAAATTCGAAAGCTCACCGATTACACCGTTGTCGATTTCGTCAAATTTCAAAGTCTGATCGCAGATGTCCGCAAAAACGGCTATGCCATGGACAACGAAGAAAATGAACTGGGTGTGCGCTGTATCGCCGTCTCATTGAAAGGTCTTCACAGAAAACCCTCGTATGCCATTAGCGTATCTGCACCGAAAGACCGGATGGACGATGCCAGAGTGGAACAGTTTACCCATCTGATCCTGGATACCAAACAGCGGATCCAGAATGAACTGGGAAATTAGATCGAATCTGAACTTCACAAAAAATGAGGAAAGAACCTGTTTTGATTCTTTCCTCATTTTTTATCCTCTCTGAAATTTACATTTAAAATACTGAAACGCTGCTTCCCCGCACTCTGCAAACATGGCGATATAAGTTCCCGTAAATGTCATGGTACAAGTCCCTTCTGATGCCAGACCGGATGGCAGTGCTGTTCCAAGCAGCTTTCGTTCTTGTTGCTCCAGACCATAATAAAAACGATACTGCTGTTCATCCGACTCAATCCATAAATGTATCTTCTGGTCAGATTCTATTTTTCTTTTCTCTGTTACCACAAAAATATCATGTACATGTTTTGCCAGACAGACAAAACAGCCTTCCTGTTCTCTTGTCAGATAAATTTCATAATGGTAGTTTTCATTATAAAACGCAGTCAGACCTGCCAGTGCCTTTCCCGTTTTCTGTTTTAAGGACAGGATGGTCTCTGCGCACATGTTAAATTCGCGCTGCCGGATTCCAAGCCAGGTCGGATTTTTCCCGTCATTTAAGGATATGCCATTTCCTTTTAAGAGCAGCTCACCATGCTGAGAATCTCTTACATACTGCTCCATCTGTGGATTTCTGAGAAAATTATAGCAAAGATCAAAGTTTTTTTCTTCAAAGCAATCCACAAATTCATCCTGTTTTCCAGACTGCCCCGGAGCCGGAAGCGGTCCATCCATCACCGGAGAAATTTTGCCATTTTCCCCCACTTTTGGCCAGCCATCTTTATCCCACATCACAGGAGCCAGAAAGGTCTCTCTTCCAAGATGGTGCTGCATCAATGGTGCATACGCCCCATGCAGGCAGCGGGTTCCAAGGCAGACCATCCACCAGTTTCCGTTCTGATCTTCCACCAGATCTCCATGTCCCGTACAGAAAATTTCTCCTCTGCTGTCATCCCGATGTGTGAGGATGGGATTGTGAGGACATGGTTCATATGGACCATATGGAGTTGTGGCTCGCTGAATCGTCTCCATATGCCCGTACTCTGTTCCGCCTTCTGCCAGCATCAGATAATAATATCCATCTCTTTTATAAATATGCGGTCCCTCCGGAAATTTCCCGCCGCAGCCAAGGCTGATTTCTATGCTTGGTGTCAGCTGTTTTCCGGAAAATGGATCCACCTCACACATCTGGATCATGCACGTACCATCCTGCCTGTTCCCCGTGGATAAAAAATATACCGTTCCATCGTCATCAAAAAACAACGACGGATCAATCCCTCCCTGCTCTACCCAACATGGCTCTGACCACCCCTCAGAAAGATCCCGGGTATGAACAATAAAATTTCCCCGATCAGATACATTGGTTGTTGTCATAAAAAATACACCTTCATGCCACCGGATCGTCGGTGCATAAATTCCTCCGGAAGCATGTGCCTCTTTCAGATTCAGCTGTTCTTTGGTTTTCAGACAGTATCCCAACAGTTCCCAGTCTGCCAGGTTCCGGCTGTGATACAACGGAACTCCCGGGAAAAATTCAAAACTGGAGTTGACAAGATAAAACTCTCCGCCCACCCGGCACACTGACGGATCCGGATGAAATCCCGGCAAAATCGGATTTTGATATTCCATACGCACACCTTCTTCCTACATTGTCAGCCGGATATCTCTGGAAGAACTTCCGATCCAGATCTCATACTCATTTACACTTCCCGTTATAGAAATCACAACCTCTGTCTGTTCTCCTGCTTCCAACGCCACTTTCTCAAATCCTTTCAATTCCTGAAGCGGCTGATTTTTTCTTCGGTCCTTCGGCGCCAGATACACCTGAACAGTCTCTTTTCCAAAAACAGTTCCCGTATTTTTTACTTTACAGGAAATTTCCATCTTCCCGTCTTTTTGCTCTACTTTTGCATCCGAATACGCAAATGTTGTATAGGAAAGACCGTGTCCGAAACAAAACTGCGGTTCTATCTCAAAGGTATCATTATAGCGATAGCCTACAAACACACCTTCCTTATAATGCACAGATTTGCCTCCCGGAAATTCTCCGATGGCGTGTGCAGAACAGTCTGTATGTTTCTTATAAAAGGTCTCCGGCAGTTTTCCGGACGGATTGATCCGGCCAAACAACACTTCTGCCAGTGCTCTTCCGCCTTCCATTCCCGCATACCAGTTCCATACCACCGCAGATGCATCGTTGATCCATGTCCTCATTTCCACCGGACTTCCGCCCATCATAACGATGACTGTCTCCGGGTTTGCCAAAAGCAGTTCTTTTATGAGAACATCCTGCTCATATGGAAGCTTCATGTCTGCCCTGTCATTTCCCTCACTGTCATGTTCATGATTCAGTCCGCCCACGAAGATTACGTGATCATACTCTTTTGCCAGCTGCACGGCTTCTTTTCGAAGTGCGGCTCTCCTGTCTGACATTTCTTCTGACTCCCGTAACTGAGCAGTCGAACCACCGCCGTTTTCCAGACTGGTTTCCTGCCAGTTTGTATCCGTCATATCATTCTTTTCACTTCGCTCGTATCCCTGTACAAACCGAACCTCGGCATTGCCTCCAAGCAGTGTCTTGATTCCCATTAACGGGGTGATTTCATACAATGCCTTAATTTCGGCGCTTCCTCCTCCGTTTGCATGAGTACATTCTGCATTTTCCCCGATCACCAGTATTTTCTTTGCTGCAGGATCCAATGGCAGGATCTGGTTTTCATTTTTTAACAGAACCACAGATTCTCTGGCGGTCTCCAATGCTTTCTGACGGTGTTCGGGAGTATTATAGCTTCCGGCTTTTCGTTCTTCCTCTCCTATCATATGAAGACGCATCATCAACACAAGAATACGTGTCACCTTCTCATCCAACACTTCTTCTTTGATCTCTCCGCTTTGGATCTTTTCTTTCAACGGATCTGCCATAAAATACTCATCAAAGTTATCTGTTACCGACATTTCAATATCCAGCTGGGAATTTGCCGCCAGATCTGTATCATGTACAGCACCCCAGTCTGAGATAACGACACCGTCATACTCCCATTCTTCTCTCAGAATCTTTTTCAGAAGATACTCGCTTTGACAGCAGTGTTCTCCCTTGAGCAGATTGTAGGCTCCCATGATCGTATAGGAATGTCCTTCTTTTACTGCCTCATAAAACGCCGGCAGATAGATTTGGCGCAAAGCCTCTTCATCAATCTCTACATTCACCCAGAGCCTCTCTGTCTCCTGGTTATTGACTGCAAAATGCTTGATGCAGGCTGCCACATCCCAGGTTTGTACCCCCTGGATAAACGGAATCGCCAGCTCTTTTGTCAGATATGGATCTTCACTGAAATATTCAAAATTCCGTCCGCAAAGAGGACTTCTTTTGATGTTGATCCCCGGAGCCAGAATGACATCCTTGCCTCTTCCTCTGGCTTCTTCACCCAGTACAGATCCGGTCTCAAAAGCCAGGTGCCGATTCCAGGTTGCCGCCAGTGCACTGTTGCAGGGCAGATATGTCACATAATCATCGGAATACCCCACGGGTTTCCAACCTGCCGGATGAAATTCCTGACGGACTCCCATCGGTCCGTCAGACATTTTCAGCGGTGGGATTCCCAGACGTTCTGCCCCTTTTGTCTGAAACAGCTCTGCCCCGTGCACCATGCCGATCTTTTCATCCAGTGTGAGCTTCGCCGTCAGTTTCTCTGCTTTTTCCCACATTGCCTGTTCTTTTTCTGTTCTCATCTTACACCTCACACACAAATTTTCCTTCTTTCATTGTTATGACCGTATCCTTTCCATCGATCTTCATATCAGCTCCCTGTACTGCCCGAAGTTTTCTGTTTACGAAACGAATTTTCACCTCTCCGTCTCCCTGCAGTATTCCTTCTGTTTTTTCTCCGTTTTTCTTCAGAGACAGACTGCATACCGGCTGTCCGTTCTGGTATACCACAGTTTTTGCCTCTGTCTGCAGTTCAAATACCTGAAGCTCCAGGTTATTTTCAAAAGAATAAGATGCATTCTCTGCCTCGATCCCCTGTGCAACAATACTGTTTTCTCTTACCCACAGTGGAACAGAAAGATAATCATGCCGTTCTTTTCTCCAGCATCCGCCCTCTGCCACTTCTTTTGTCAGAAGATTCGTCCATCTTCCCTGCGGCAGATAGTACTGTGCAATTCCTTCCTCATTGAATACCGGCGATACAAGCAGACTGTCTCCCAGCATATACTGTTTATCCAGATATCTGCAGTTCATATCCTCTTCAAACTCCAGCATCATACTGCGCATCATCGGAATTCCTGTCTCTGATGTATGCACCGCGCTGCTGTACAAATATGGAAGAAGATGAAGTTTTAAACGGGTAAAGAATCTCACCACATCCACAGATTCTTCATCGTATACCCACGGCACACGATAGGAAGTGCTTCCATGCAGACGGCTGTGTGTGGAGAGAAGTCCAAATGCTGCCCAACGCTTGTAGACGTCCGGTGTAGACTGGCTCTCAAATCCGCCGATATCATGACTCCAGAATCCGAATCCGCTGCTCGTCAGAGAAAGTCCGCCCCGCAGGCTTTCTTCCATGGATTCATAATCGGACCAGCAGTCTCCGCCCCAATGTACCGGGAATTTCTGACCTCCTGCTGTCGCAGAACGTGCAAAGAGAATTGCTTCTTCTTTTCCCCTCTCCTGTTCCAGTACTTCATAGACCGCTTTGTTATACAGATATGTATAGTAATTGTGCATTTTCACCGGATCTGCACCATTATAGTAAACTGCATCTGTCGGGATCCTTTCGCCAAAATCGGTTTTGAAGCAGTCGACTCCCATATCCAGCAGCATTTTTAATTTACTCTGATACCACTTTGTTGCCTCCGGATTTGTGAAATCCACAATGGCAAGCCCCGGCTGCCACATATCCCACTGCCATACATCTCCATTTGCACGCTTCAGGAAATATCCTTTTTGCATTCCCTCCTCAAACAGTGCTGATTCCTGACCGATATAGGAGTTGATCCATACACAGATCTTCACCCCTTTCTCTTTGATCCGCCGAAGCATGCCTTCCGGATCCGGGAACACTCTCTCGTCCCAGATAAAGTCTGTCCAGTGGAATTCCCGCATCCAACAGCAGTCAAAATGGAACACACTCAGAGGAATCCCCCTCTCAAACATCCCGTCAATAAAGCTCATGACTGTTTTTTCATCATAATCTGTTGTAAAGGATGTAGACAGCCACAATCCAAAGGTCCACTGTGCCGGAAGAGATGGTTTTCCTGTCAGATCTGTGTAGCGTTTGAGAACATCTTTCATCTTCGGACCGTTGATGACAAAATAATCCAGACTTTCCCCTTTGACACTGAATCCGACTTTTGTTACCTGCTCTGTTGCCACTTCAAACTCTACTTTTTCCGGATGATTAACAAACACTCCGTACCCTCTGTTTGTCAGATAAAACGGAATGTTTTTATAGGATTGCTCCGTGCTTGTTCCACCGTCTTCATTCCAGATTTCCACGCTCTGTCCGTTCTTCACAAATGGAGTAAAACGCTCTCCCAGTCCATAGACCAGTTCATCTACAGAGAGCCCCAGCTGCTGACGCATATAAGCATCTTCGCTTCCTTTATCATAAGCAAACCCTTTCCAGTCTGTTTTCAAATAGGAAAGGTCTCTCCATCCGCTTTTTGTCAGAAGTTCTCCGTCTCTCTCATAGCGCATAGACCAGTTTTCCTTATCGATCACAAGACTTAAATGCCCGCTTCTTACTGTCAGCAGATTCTCTGTCTCCTCTGCCTCCAATTCCTCTGCATTTGAAAGCTCCAGTTCAAACTTCGGTCCTCTGTCAACAACTCCCATATGATGGAATGTCTGTACACGGATCACCTCCGGCATCGGCGCCGTGATCCTGACCGTCAGGTTGATTCCGCCCAGAGTATCTCCCTTATGGTTGATCCGGCCGGTTGGCGCACACAGCACAACTTCCTGTTCACTCTTTCTTACTTCATATACATGCTGAGGGGAAAAACATTCATATCCTTCTTTAAACAACCAACATCCATTGTGAAATTTCATTTTCTCGTTCCTCCTGTATTTCCAAAATTCATTACCTCTTTTTCCCCATTATAGGAAATTTATCTCCGTATTCATACCGTACTTTTTGGAACAAAAATACCCAAATTTTCCGTGATTATTTGCACTTTGAAAGAATTATGCTTTATAATAGTAAATATTGTTTCTTTATAGATCTGACAGGAGTAACACTATGAGATTGACGAAATTATACCAGAACTTTTTTTCCAGACAAAATGTAGGCAAACAGCTGATGACGCTGTTTATCTGCACCATCCTGATTCCAATCCTCATGATCGGCGGAATCATTTATCTGTATTCCTATCGGCAGATCACGCAGAACTATGAACATCTCAGTCAGTCGAAAGCCACCCAGGTCCGTTCGGTTCTGGTCAGCACGACCCTTTATCTGAACGAGATCTGTGAATCGATTTCTACAGACAGATATCTCTGGAACCTGCTTGCCTGTGATTATCCGGATTCTGCTGCCGCCACCCGGGCGCTTGACCAGTATGGCCGTTTTGATCAGGCACTTGCAAACATGACTGCGATTTCCAGTCTGAAGCTCTATGTAGATGAAAACGTCCTGAAGCAGGATACCCCTTATTCTTATTTTTATCCTGTAACGGATGATGTGAGACATATGGACTGGTATACACGTGCTGCCTCGACAAAGGGGAATTTCTGGATGTCCGGTCTGCGCACCGGACAAGGCGATGTTCAGTACTGGGAACTGAATTACTACTGCCACATCCCGATTCCACAGACGGGTTCTTATGCTGTTCTTGTGATGAGCGTGTCCAATGATTATCTGCACAACCTGATTCTTTCTGAGGACTATGACATTTATGCAGCCGTCAACTCAGATCCTGTATTTTTCAGTACAGACCGCAATTACACCGGCAATTCATTTCCTCTGCCCATCCAGACAGATGCTGCTTATTATACACAGACCGGCAAGATGCGCATCCTCGGTGAGGATGCCATTGCCTCTGTACAGACGATGCCCGCCTGCTCCTCCCAGGACTCCATCCATATTGTGGCGTCCTCCCGAGATGCACTTTCTTATATACAGAAAGTAAAACTGAGTTTTCTGCTTGCCGGTATCTTTTCACTCTCAATCTCAGGACTGCTGATTCTTTTGTACACCCGATATTTCAGTACAAGGATCCAGACCCTGCGCCTTGCCATGAAAAAAGTGGCACACAATGATTATGAAATTGTCAACTCCATCCAGGGGGACGATGAACTGACAGCTGTTTTTTCAGATTTAAAAACAACGGTCGAAAAATTAAAACGAAACGAAGCTCAGATTTATGAGACACAGATCCGACAGCAGATGATCTCGAACCAACAGCATCAGATGGAACTCAAACTTCTGGCCAATCAGATCAATCCGCATTTTCTCTACAATACGCTGGAAACCATACGGATGAAAGCATTCGCAGAAGGAAACCGGGAAGTTGCCACCGCGATCAAGCTGCTTGGCAAATCCATGCGATATGTCCTCAACAATACGAAGACGACCGCTACCACGCTTGACAAAGAAATTGACTATATAAAAACTTACCTTGCCATTCAGAAAATGCGGTTTGGAGAACGGCTGAATTATACGATCCGGATCGACAGACACCTGGATCTTACGCAGTATCAGATCCTCCCGCTTTTGATCCAGCCGATCATTGAAAATGCAGTCTCCCACGGTCTGGAGGACACCGGAAAGGAAGGACATGTGATCCTGAAGATTTTCAGATCCAAAGATGATCTTCTGATCGCAGATGTATTTGATAACGGGATCGGAATGTCACCGGAAAAACTTAAGGATGTCATTGATCATCTGGATATCCCGCAGCCGGAATCCGATCACGGAGTCGGACTTTATAATATCAATAACCGGGTGCATCTTTTTTATGGAAAATCTTACGGACTTTCCTTGCACAGCCGCCCGGGATTTGGTACTCTGATTACATTGACAATTCCACTATTAAATTTGACGGAGGATGAACCATGAATGTATTGATCGCGGATGACGAGAAAATTGTACTGGAAGGCTTAAAATACATTATTGACTGGAACAGGCTCGGCTTTACCATCTGTCAGACAGCATGCGACGGACAGGACGCTTTTGAAAAGATCAAAAGTCTGAATCCGGATCTTGTCCTTCTGGATATCCGGATGCCTAAAATGACAGGGATTGAAGTTGTACAGGCAGCTGTGGAGTCCGGCTATACCGGAAAGTTTATTATTTTGAGCGGTGTTACGGATTTCAAACTTGCTCAGACCGCCATGCGTTACGGTGTCGATTTCTACCTCACAAAGCCAATCGATGAGGATGAGCTGGAACAGGCGGTTTCTGCTGTCCATGAGCTCATCTTGAAAGAAGCGCAACGTCAGACTTCCTATGAACAGTATCGCAACAAGACAAAACACAGTATTTTAAAAGAGATTCTGCTGGATACTTGTGATTATTATAAACTGGATTCGAATGACCTGCATCTCAATGCGAACATTTATCAGATCGTCTCTTACGAGAACTATAATCAGGAATATTTTTATCAGACCTGGAATTTTGCCGACCTGATGCGTGTTACCAACCAGGACAATCATACCTTTGACATCATTGAACTGGATCAGCGCAAGATCATCCTGCTAAAAGGCGATTTTGCAGTTTCCAAATTTGAAAACCTGCTTCGGCATTATCAGATTGCGCCGCAAAAGGGCTCTCCCTTTGATTCTGTATTTCTCGCCTACGGACAGAAAGTGTCCCGTATCCGGGACATCCATCTTTCGTATCAGGATGTGTGCCGCTTAAGCGACCGGCGCTTTTTCTGTGAAGAGAACCAGCATATTGTAGGATATGAGGAATTGTACGGAGAGCTGCCAGAATCTGTGCCGCTCACACGGCAGACGGCACCTGACTATGCAGAACGATTCGCCAATTATATCCAGTCTCACAACCAGACTCTGCTTGCCGAAACCTTAAAAGAACTGTCACATACCATGAAATATACAGATGCTCCGATCACCTCTATTAAACATATGATGATCGACCTGTATATTCTGGTCAAACAGAAAATCATGCAGACTTATCCAAACATTGATATCCCATTTCTGGCCAATGCCTCTGCGATCGATCTGTTAGAACGGAAGTATTATCTCTATGAAATTATTACGTTTCTGGCAGAGCAGTTTGATCTCTGGATGCATTCTGTGGGATATTCTTCCGGTGAAAATGTGATGGATGAAGTACTCTACTACATCCATCACAATTACCGGGACAATCTGAAGCTGGAGAGTATTGCCCCCTTATTCGGGTACAACAGTTCTTATCTTGGCAAGATCTTCTCCAAAAAACTGGGCATCAACTTCAATGCCTATGTAGATACCGTGCGTATTGACGAAGCCAAAAAGCTGCTTGCAAACAATGCGCTGAAGGTTTATGAAATTGCAGATCTGGTTGGATACAGCAATGTAGACTACTTCCATAAAAAATTCAAAAAATATGTGGGAACCAGTCCTGCAGAATATCGCAAAAATCACTGCTGATCTTTGAAAAATTCGACCATGGCACGACTCCAGTCATGGGCTTCTTTCGAGAAAGCAAGCCCACAGCCATGACCGCCGCTGGGATATACAAAAAGCTCATGTCTGACATGGGCTTTTTTTAATGCTGCTCCCATCCGCACAGCATTGGAAGGCGGCACACAGTCATCATCCGCACAAGTCCACACAAAGGTCTCGGGATAAGATTCTGTCACCAGATTTTCTGCCGAAAGCATCTCCCGAAGTGAAGTATCTCCTCCCGTCAACAACTCTGCACTTCCCTCATGTGGTTCTTCCGTAAAACTGATCACAGGATAGCACAGACAGACCTTATCCGGCGTATCTTCCACTCTTTTTGCCAGAGCTGCCTGCGATGCACATAGATGCCCTCCTGCAGATGCTCCTAATGTCAGGATATTGTCGGGATCTACACCATATTCCAAAGCATGCTCCCTGACATAGCGAATCGCCAGAGAAAGATCTTCCTGCGGCGCAGGGTAGACAGCCGGTGACACCCGATATTTCAGAATAAACGCCGCATATCCCTGCGCTTCCATATAATTCAGGATCGGCGTTCCTTCTCCGCTGAAGCAGACTTCACAATATCCGCCTCCCGGGCAGATAATGACCGCAGGACGTCTCTTTTTTCTGACTTTTTCTGTGATGTTATCCGGCGCCAGCAAAAAGACGGATTCCTTTTCTCCTTTTCGATCCTTTTTAAGGGACCAGTCTTCTGATTCATTCCACAGGGAGATTGCTCTGCGCGTCCCATTTTCCCGCAGATCCAGAATCAGATTCACTGCATCGATCAACTGATCTACTATGATCGAAAACGGCTCTCCCCACGGAGTCTTTCCTATCTGCTCCATACGTGCAAGCGGCAGATGATATGCTTCTTTTGGATACATATCCAGCAGATATTCGGAGTAAAACACGCGCAGATAGTTTTCCATATCCGGATATGCCAAAATGTCATTCATTGAGTTATATTTTGTAATTCTCATGTTCTGTGCCTCCTAACAATTCTTTTGTACACCTTATCCACTGTTTTGCGATCAGACCGTGTCCGTTCTCCGTTGGATGTACCCCGTCCCAGATCCAGTATGAGGATTCACGCTTCTGTAAAGCCGCGTCGAATACCTCCTGAAGCGGAACAAATACTGCATCAAATTCTTCCGCAATCTTTTTTACCTCTTTCTGATACGCTTCCATGCACGTTCTCCACGTTTCTTTATCCGGATCATAAACAGGGCCGTCTGCTCCCATAAACGGCTCACACAGCACGATTTTTACATCAGGCAGTGCCCTCTTTAATTCCCCAAGCATCATCCGGTAGATTGTCCCATACGCCTCTTTTCCTGTCGCATGGCGGGCATGTTCTGCCTGCGGTCCGTCATTGACTCCCACAAGAATACTAACAATATCCGGCTTGATCTCCACCATATCCTCATACATTCTGCCGTACAGATCGATTACCCGGTTTCCTGAGATTCCACGATTCACAAACTGCAAATCCCTTTCGGGATATTTACTTCCCAGAATCGCATTGATCACATAGGCATAGCTGTGTCCGATCTGATGATTTAGATCTCCTCTGTCCTTTTCTTCTTTATAACGATTTCCATCTGTAATACTGTCTCCTGTAAACAGAATTCTTGTTCCCATGATTTTTTTCATCCTTTCCGCTCTTATTTTACCTGAATCCGAAGCACTGCCGGCAGATCTGTCTTCACACCCTGAATCTGCAGGTGCAATCCTTCGCTGTCCGTTTTCCACTGTACATTCGCTTTGTCAAATCCCAGAACACGGATCTGCTCGATCAGACCATGAAATTCCGGCACATTCTGATCTTTGGAGTCTGCCAGGGAACGGATCGTAAGTACTCCATCTTCCGGATACTGCATTACAAACGCATATATGCTGTCTCCTTTGACTGTAAAACGGATGTCCTCTTTTGTATAAGGAAGCTCCAGATTATCTGTAAACTGCCCCTCCGGGATCTGCAGCGTTCCCTCCCCGGATTTTCTCCATGGTCTGCTTCCTGAAACAGCGCTTTCATTTTTCTTCATCCATTCCCCGATTTCTTTCAAGATTTTGATATCCTCTTCCGGAATCGATCCATCTCCTCTCGGTCCTACATTGAGCAGCATATTTCCGTTCTTGCTGAGGATTTCAATAAAATTGCAGATGATCTGTCTGCTCGTCTTGTACTCCAGCGTATCTGTATAGCACCAGGAATTTTTTGCAATCGCAGTATCTGTCTGCCAGACATACGGTTTTGCCTCTGCAAGAGCACCGCGTTCTACTTCCACGATCCCGCTTCCAAACATCATCGCATCATGCTTATAGCAGATCGCAACTTTTTTGCCCCACTGTACCGCCCTGTTATAATAATAGGCTGCCAGTTTTTTGAGCACCTCTTTAAACGCCTCATGCTGCAGCCACCAGTCAAAGTACAACAAAGAGGGCCGGTATTCATCGATGATCTCACAGGTTCGAAGCAGCCAGTCTGTCAGAAATTCTTCTGTCGGATACGGGTTGCTCCTAAGATCCTGATTGTCCGGCTCCGGCATCGCGGGCCAGTAAAAATCCCCCTTCTGTAACGGCTCCCTGATATCGCTGTCAAATTCTTTTCCATGTCCCATAAAAAACCAGTGTTCTGCCCGGTGAGACGATGTACAAAATACTAATCCCTCTTCTTCTGCCGCTTCCTTCAACTCTCCCAGCAGATCTCTGTGGGGTCCCATATCCCATGCATTATATCTGGATATCCTGCTCTTATACATCTGAAACCCGTCATGATGCTCTGCCACCGGAAACACATATCCTGCCCCAGCCTCTTTGAACAGCTTCATCCACTCTCTAGGATTAAACTTTTCTGCTGCAAACATGGGAATAAAATCTTTATAGCCAAACTCCCTGTGGTCTCCGTAGGTCTTCCTGTGATACTCCCATTCTTCTTTTTCCTTGATATACATATTTCTGGAGTACCACTCATTAGCATGGGCTGCAATACTATACAACCCCCAGTGGATAAAAATTCCAAACCGCTTTTGTAAAAACCAGTCCGGAGCACTCCACTCTGTCAGTGAATTCCAATCTGCGTGATACGGGCCTGCTTTGATCACGCGTTCAATTTCTTCCAAATATGCCTGTTCTTCCTGTGATGTCATATCTTTTGCTCCTTTCTTATTCCTGCAGACTCAAAATAAAAACACCTTTCGCCGGAAGCTTTACTTTTTCTCCGGCCTGATACGTATTACCTGAAAGCAGTTCTTTTCCACTGTATTCTAAAATGACAGAAAGCATCTCTTCTCCATGATTGAGCAGAAACAAATATCTTCCGTTTTCATTGCTTCGTATTGTTGCCTCCAGTTTTTTCTGTGGTTCTGCCACCGGCCGGATTCCCGCCTCCTTACAGAGTGTTCCGATAAACTTCTCATAAAACGCTCTGTCAGAACGAGTCGCTACATAGTAGGCTTCTCCTTTGCCAAAAGAATTTTTTGTGATTGCAGGCATTCCCTGATAAAAATCTTTCTCGTAAGTACTCAAAACCTCTGCACCTTCCGGATGACTCAGATCGCAGAGCAGTTTTGCAGGATAAACGATCCCCTGATACGAAAATTCATTCTGAACACCATGCGGAAGCGCATCCGATTCCTCCACCCAGATTCCCAGAATATCGCGCAGCCTGCCCGGATATCCGCCAGTGATCACCAGATCATGTTCATCCACGATTCCACTGAAAAATGTGGTAACGAACACTCCGCCCTTTTTCACAAATCTGCGGATCTTCTCATCATATCCCGGCTTTGTCATATAGAGAATCGGCGCGATCAGCACCTTATATCGTTCCAGATCATCTTCTTCCCCCACGATATCTGCCGGAATATTCAGACTATGCAGCGCTTCATAGTAAAGATACACTTCGTCTTTATATTTCAACTCACAGCTGGGACCTGCAGAACACTCGATCGCCCACCAGTTGTCCCAGTCAAAATACACTGCCACTTCTGCTTCCGTCACAGCTCCCAGCGTCTCCTCTCCGATTCGCTCCAGCTCTTTCCCCAACGCCTGTGCTTCCCGGTACACTCGTGTCTGGTTCGTTCCTACATGATCGATAATGGCTCCATGCAGTTTCTCGCAGGCTCCAATGGAACGGCGCATCTGGAAAAACATCACAGAGTCTGCCCCGTGGGCCACTGCCTGATAGCTCCACAAGCGCATCACACCAGGACGCTTCAGGGCATTGTAGGAGAGCCAGTTGGTCACACTTGGAGTCTGTTCCATCAGCAAAAACGGAGTTCCCCCTTTGATTCCCCGCATCAAATCATGACTCATGGCAATCTGTGCCGGCGTATCTTCATTTGCCGGATAATTATCCCATGCTACCACATCCATGTACTTTGCCCACATCTTATAGTCCAGATTTTTATAAAATCCCATGAGGTTCGTAGTGACCGGGAGATTGGGTGTGACACTTTTGACTGCCTCATATTCCATTTTGTAACATTCCAGCATACTCTCTGAATTAAAACGCTTATAATCAAGAGTCATCCCCTGAAACTGACTTCTGTCATACTCAAAATGCTCGCTCAAAAGATTCGGCAGCACAATCTCATCCCATTCATAAAACGTGTGCCCCCAGAACGAAGTATTCCATGCCCGGTTCAGTTCCTCTATGGTTCTGTATTTTTTCTTTAACCATACACGAAACGCTTTTTCACAATTGTCACAGTAACACTCCCCACCGTATTCATTGGAAATGTGCCATGCAATCAGGTTGTCACAGTCTTTATATCTCTCCGCCAGTTTTTTTGCCAGTCTTACAGAATATTTCCGGTAAGTCGGACTGTTCGGACAGGAATTATGCCGTCCTCCGAATTTTCGTTTCATTCCGTTAAACTCTACCCGCAGGATATCCGGATATTTTTTTGCCATCCATGCCGGATGTGCCGCTGTAGATGTTGCAAGGCAGACTGAAAATCCATGCTCTCCAACCAGTTCCATAATCTCATCCAGACGCGAAAAATCATATTCTTCTTCCGATGGCTGCAGAGATGCCCAGGCAAACACGTTCAACGTCAGAACATCAATATGCGCCTCTTTTAACAGCTTCATATCTTCTTTCCACACTTCTTTTGGCCATTGCTCCGGATTATAATCTCCGCCATAAACAATTTTATTTACTTTATTGCTGTATTTCATTTCATCCTCCATGAAAAAATGTCCCGGGAGAACTGTCTTCAAATCATAACAACTGTGCATTTGTTGAGACATCCCTCTCAGGACATTCCTGCGAAACTATTTATTTACTTTCTTCTGTTTATTTAGCATCACTTTCAGCCGGATATTTTTCTGCGGATGCTTTTCTTGCTGCTGTCTGATCTGCCGCATTTTTCATATCCACTTTCAAAACGTCATCATATCCGAGACCTTTTGCGGTTTTCTGCATGTCTTTTTTCAGACTGTTAAATTCTGCATCATCTTTTGCAAAGATCATTTTCCAGGAACCATCTACGATTGCGGATTTACACTGTCCACGCACTGTTGTGATATTGGAATCTGCCTCCGGTACTGAATAAGAAGAGCCCGGTGCTACTAACAGCATATTGTGATTTTCCAGATATTCCATCGTTGTATCTGCACCCATGTGTGCACTCCAGTCTTCATCCAGTGCAGTCTTATTATTTTCAAGCGTTGTCTCCCATTCCTGGTAGTTATATGGTGCTCCTGTATTTGGGTCAATATCTTCCAGGTTTACTGTTTTGAAGTTCAGTGCAGATACACCGTCTTTCCAGTTTCCGCCGCCATATTCTTCATCTACCGCTACGTCGTTCATCGGAAGGGCTTCTTTTCCGAACTCTGTCAATTCCGGTTTTCCATCTTCGTTCACATCCCATGTCAGCCCTTTGATTCCTGCCGCTCCGTTTGCCTGACCGTTCAGTTCGATTCCTTCCGGAGAATACAGCCAGTCGATAAAATCTGCCATTCTCTGCGGATCTTCTGCATTGCTTCCGATCGCGATCACCTGTGTAGAGTTTCCTTCCGGACAGCTTCCGTAGGAGAAGATCTGCATATCCTCTACAGGAGCCATCATAAATCCTTTTCCGGCCGCTTTATTTTCTGCTGTATTATACAGATTCTGTCCAACCCAAGGCCATGGACAATACAGCACCTTGCCATCTGTATATTTTGCAGACCATGTATCATAATTCTGAGTCGTAGAATCCGGATCTACCAATCCTCTCTGATTTGCCTCATAGAAGAAATCAAGTACGTCCATATAGATCGAATCATCATCAAGAATACTCTGTTCCTCTGTTCCGTCTGCCTTGGAAAGTACAAATCCTACTTCATCATATCCATACATGCAAGCTGGCTGTTTTGCATTGTTCATCATATTGTCATCCCAGTCTTTGAACAGAGAAATTGCATAGATGTCCTCGCTGCCTTCTTTCTCACGCGCCAGCTTCTGCATACCCTCCAGCACATCCAGAAAATCATCCAGATTTTCCATCTTCGGATATCCGAGTTCTTTGTAGTAATCCCAGCGGATATATGGTCCGAATGTCGGTTCCAGTCCCTCGCTTGACTCTGTAGCCGCATCTGTAGATACAGAGTTCGGGAATGCAAACATTCCTTCTTCCGGAAGACCTTCATTCGTCACATCAATAGCCTCTCCGTAATTTTCCACAATATCTTTTCCATCCATCAGGTCTGTACAGTCCATGATCAGTCCTGAAGAGACCAGGTCATTTAACTTTCCGTTGGAAGTATTGACTAACACCAGATCTCCAAGTTCTCCTGCTGCGGAACGAGTCTGATACAGTGTCTGACCGCCGCCTGCCACGTTTGGTGCGATAATGTTCAGTTCCATATTAAATTTATCTTTTACGATTTTTGCAAACCAGCCGCTTTGTACTCCCTGATAATTGGCAAACTCATCATACACATCCACTGTGATAAATTCTTCATAATTTCCATCTTTGGATCCCTTATTGTCTGCGGATTTCTTCTCATCACTTCCGCATCCTGTCAGCAGAGACACTGCCATTACGGTGCATAAAAATGCACTGATCACTCTCTTTTTCATGTTCTTTGTTCTCCTTTACTTTCTATTGTCCTGCAAAATATCAGCCTTTTACGGAACCAATCATGATTCCTTTTACAAAGAATCTCTGGAACATCGGATAGATGCACAGAATCGGAAGTACCACGACTACGGATACTGTCATCTGAATGGATGTTCCCGTCTGCTGTGTGGCAAGTGCGGCCGTACTGATCGCCGCTGTACCACTGTTTCTTACCATTGCCGCCAGCGAGCTTGCCTGATTGATATAAGTATACAGCAAATACTGCAGGGAATACAATTTCTGATCGGTAATATAAATCAGGGTGTCCTGATAGTTATTCCACTGTCCAACTGCCGAGAAGATTGCAACTGTCGCTAAAATCGGCGTACATGTGGGCAAAATGATTTTATAAAAAATTTTAAAAATACCGGCTCCGTCAATCTCTGCCGCCTCCTGCAGCGCTCTTGGAAGTGATTCCACATAAGTCTTTACCAGAATGATATTAAACGGCTGAATGATCGTCGGGATCACGTACACCCAGAATGTGTTCGTCAAATTTAAGTTTTTCATTGTGATAAACATCGGGATCAGACCTGCATTGAAATACATCGTAATAACTACAAACCGATACCAGAATTTTCGCTTCCACATTCTTTCCTGCGTAAACATAAATCCCAGAAATGCTGTTGCCATTACAGTAAGTGCTGTTCCGATGACCGTCTTTCCTATGGATACAAGAGCTGCACTTCCCAGACCATTTAACTCCAACAGTGCTTTATAGTTGCTCAAATGCACGCCTTGCGGCAGAAAGTTGATCGCACCCGATGCGCTCAGATTGTTGGCACTGATCGTATTGATGATCATATAATAAAATGGATAGATACAGATCAGTGTGAATACCCCGAATAACAAATAATTGAACACATTGAATGTCTTATCACCGGCAGAGAGTTTTTTTCTTTTTGCTTTTATCTGACTCATTTTATCTCCCTCCTAAATCATAGATTCGCCGCGTGTTTTCTTTGACACAAAGTTACATACACTCAGCAGTGCTACACTGATGATACTCTTTAGCATACTGATCGCAGTTGCAAGCGAATAGCTGCTTCCTGTCATACCAATGTTGTATACATACAGATCCAGTACCTGAATGTGTTCTTTATTAAACGAGTTCTGGAATACAAAATACTGATCCAGTCCGTTGTTCAAAAAGTTGGAGATGGCCAGCATCAGCATAATAAAGAATGTCGGCAGAAGTGCCGGAAGTGTGATGTTCTTCATCAGCTGAAAACGGTTGGCTCCATCAATACTGGCTGCCTCGTAAAGCTCCTGATCGATTCCCGCAATGGATGCCAGATAGATAATAGCTCCCCATCCGAGTCCTTTCCATGTGTTCCACAGAAGCATCCATAAATATGTATGAGAATCACTGTCCAGAAACTTCAGTGGTTCTGTGATCACTCCCAGATTCTCCAGAAGACTGTTTACCATACCTGTAGAAGAAAACAGTGCAAATGCTACGGAATAAACGAGAACCCAGCTGATAAAGTTCGGCAGTGTTGTAAACGTCTGCACAAACGTCTTGAACTTTTTGCACTTGATCTCATTTAATAAAATTGCAAATCCAAGCGGAAGAATAGATGTCAGTATTCCAAGGAAACTCATCGCAAACGTATTCTTCATAACCTGGAGCAGCTGTGTCACCTGTGTTTTGTTTGTAAAGAGCATCTTAAACCACTGCAGCCCTACAAAATCACAGTCTGCCAGGCTTCTTGGCGGTTTGTAATCAAAAAATGCGTAAATCCATCCATGCAATGGAAAATACGAAAATAAAAATACCAGAATCAAAAATGGTAAGATCCAGAGAAAATACTTAAATCCACGCTGATCTTTCGCTCTTTTTGAACTCTTGCTTCTCACAGCAGTCCCTCCTTTTTTCATTTCTCTAACCTCCTGTTCTCAACTGCTTTGCTTGTCTGGATTTATCCTATCATTTCATTTTCAAGATAAATACCCTAAAAATTTACACTTCTTTCATGCTTAAATTAGATTTTTTTCACACTTCCCCCGGAAATCTCTATTTTTCACTGTATTTTGGTGCGTTTTTTTCCAGTAGTTATTTTTCTTTCTCCTTTATATAGTACAAGTATCAGATAGAAAGAAAGGACGGTCTTCATTTTTATGAATACAAAACTTGTAAATCCTGTTTTGGATTTTATCAACACACTCTGCAATTTTATTGTTTTAAATCTCATTTTTCTGATTACCTGTATCCCTGTCTTTACGATCGGAGCAGCGCTTTCTTCGTTATATTGTGTAACCATGAAAGAAGCCCGCGGAGAATATGGATATCTGGTCCGCACCTATCTGCAGGAATTTAAGAAAAATTTCAAATCCGGAACAAAAGCTTTCCTGATTCTTTTTGCAGCCGGAGCACTCCTTCTGTTTAATCTGGTGTTCTGGTTTACATTCGGAACCATTCCTGCCACTGTGATCAGCGCACTTTTATTTGTTGCATGTATTGCCTGGTTCTTTGTGTTTACATACACATTTCCGCTCATCGCACGGTTTGAAAATACAACAAAGCAGACACTTCAAAATGCATTCTGTCTGACAATGAGTCATGTAAAAGCAACACTTTTTCTGCTCCTGATCGACGCGCTGGTATTCTTTTTCTGCCTGTTTCTGGCACCGATGAAACTTCTGATGGTATTGTTTGGATTTGCATTCATCGCATACTGTCAGTCTTTTATACTGATTAAAGTCTTTGAACCTTTTGAGAACGCACTGGAAACAGATGGACACTCAGGTTCTGAAGCATAAATTAAGAACAAACTGGAGGAAAACAACATGAAATTTGGATTTTTTGATGACAAGGAGAAAGAATATGTGATCACATCTCCTGCCACTCCACTTCCGTGGATCAACTATCTTGGAAATGAGAATTTCTTCTCTTTGATTTCCAACACATGCGGAGGATACAGCTTCTATAAAGATGCAAAGCTGCTTCGCCTGACACGCTATCGCTACAACAATGTTCCTGCTGACACAGATGGCCGCTATTACTTTATCCGGCATCGCAATACAGTCTGGACACCCGCCTGGCAGCCTGTCAAAACAGAGCTTGACAGTTATGAATGCCGTCATGGACTTGGTTACAGCCGTTTTACTGCTTCTAAAAACAAAATCCAGGCGGAGCTTACTGCTTTTGTGCCGCTGAAAGAATCCTGCGAGGTCAACCGTCTGATCCTGACCAATCACAATACAACCGAGGAGACGATCGATCTGACTTCTTATGTAGAATTCTGTTTCTGGAATGCAGTAGATGACTCCACAAACTTTCAGCGAAATTTAAGCCTTGGCGAAGTAGAAGTCGAAGAATCCACCATTTACCACAAAACAGAATATCGGGAACGCAGAAACCATTTTGCATACTACACAGTCAATTCACCGGTTGCAGGATTTGACACCAGCCGGGATGATTTTCTTGGAGTATACGGAAGTATCGAACATCCGGAGACTGTGTACGCGGGAATCTCTCACAACTCTGTTGCCAGCGGCGGCGCTGTGATCGGATCTCATCACTTAAAACTCACACTGAAGCCCGGGGAATCCAAAAGTCTGATTTTTGTACTGGGCTACAGTGAAAACGATCCGGAAGATAAATGGGAAGCTCCCGGCATTATCAAAAAAGACCTTGCACATGCTGCCATCTCCCGGTTTTCTGAAGACTCCCAGGTGGAAGCTGCTCTTCTGGCCTTAAAAGAATACTGGACAGATCTGCTGTCCCGTTTCTCTGTAGAAAGCAGTGAAGAAAAGCTCAACCGCATGGTCAATATCTGGAATCAGTATCAGTGCATGGTTACCTTTAATATGTCCCGTTCTGCTTCTTACTTTGAATCCGGAACCGGACGCGGCATGGGCTTTCGGGATTCCTGTCAGGATCTGCTGGGATTTGTCCATCTGATCCCGGATCGCGCCCGCCAGAGAATACTGGATATTGCAGCCACACAATTTGAAGATGGAAGTGCCTATCATCAATACCAGCCGTTAACTAAAAAGGGAAATTCTGATATCGGAAGCGGCTTCAATGATGACCCGCTCTGGCTGATTGCCGGAACTGCTGCCTATTTAAAAGAAACCGGAGATCTGAGCATTCTGGATGAAATCGTAGACTTTAACAATGATCCGTCCCTGGCCCGGCCATTAGCCGAACATTTGAAACGTTCTTTTGACTACACGCTGACTCATCTTGGACCGCACAGTCTTCCGCTAATCGGACGCGCCGACTGGAATGACTGTCTGAACCTGAACTGTTTTTCCAAAGAACCTGGAGAATCTTTCCAGACTTTCGGACCATCAGAAGGCCCTGTCGCAGAATCTGTGTTTATTGCCGGAATGTTTGTCAAATATGGAAAGGAATATGCTGATATCCAGAACCTTCTCGGAAATCATGCAGAAGCGGCACGCGCACTTGCTGCCGTAGATAAGATGTATCAGACAGTACTGGATGCCGGATGGGATGGAGAATGGTTCCTGCGCGCTTACGACGCATACGGAGAAAAAGTCGGATCGAGTGAATGTGAAGAAGGAAAAATATTTATCGAGCCACAGGGATTTTGTGTGCTTGCAGATATCGGAATTGAGGAAGGATGTGCAAAACAGGCACTGGACAGTGTCGAAACATGGCTGGATACCAAATACGGAATCGTTCTTCAGCAACCTGCCTATACAAAATATTACTTAAACCTGGGAGAAATTTCTTCTTATCCGCCGGGATACAAAGAAAATGCCGGAATTTTCTGCCACAACAATCCATGGATTTCGATCGCCGAAACAAGAATCCGCAGAGGAAACAGAGCGTTCGAGATTTATAAAAAGACCTGTCCTGCATATATTGAAGAAATCAGCGAGATCCACCGGACAGAACCATATGTCTACTCACAGATGATTGCCGGAAAAGATGCTCCGAAACACGGAGAGGCCAAAAACAGCTGGCTGACCGGAACCGCTGCATGGACCTTTGTCAACGTATCCCAGTATATTCTGGGAATCCGTCCGGAATTTGAAGGATTGACCATTGATCCGTGCATTCCATCCAGTCTTGGGGAATTTACCGTGACAAGAAAATTCAGAGATGCCGTCTACCACATCCACATCTGCAATCCAAACCATGTGGAATCTGGTATCGTACAAATGACTGTAAACGGCGTTCCCTATGAATCCAACTGTATCACACCGCAAAAGGATGTGCGAGAATATCAGGTTGAGATCGTTATGGGATAATATGAAAAGAAGGAAGGCAATCGCTTACACGCGTCTGCCTTCCTTTCCCCTATTTATAACTCAAATCCAAAATATCTCACTGCGTTGTTGTAAGAAATATCCTGTACAATTCTTCCGAGGATCTCTTCATCTGCCGGATACTCTCCGTTTTCTACCCATCCGCCGATGAGATTGCAGAGGATCCGTCTGAAATACTCATGTCTTGTATAAGACAAAAAGCTTCTGGAATCTGTCAGCATTCCTACAAAATTACTGAGAAGTCCCAGATTTGCAAGGGACGTCATCTGGTCGATCATGCCCTGCTTGTGGTCATTGAACCACCATGCGCTTCCCTGCTGGATCTTTCCTGCGACACCGGCATCCTGGAAACATCCGATGATCGTTCCGATGGCTGCATTGTCGTTTGGATTCAGACTGTACAGAATCGTCTTTGGCAGCTCGTCTGTCACATTCAGTGCATTGAGCAGATCTGCCAGCTGTGCAGATGGCGTATAAGTGTCAATACAGTCAAATCCCGTATCCGGTCCAAGCTTGCGGAAACGTTTTACGTCATTGTCACGTTTACATCCGTAATGAAGCTGCATTGCCCATCCCAGACGATGATATTCTCTTCCTGCATAAAGCATAAATGCAGTCTTATATTTTAATTCTTCTTCTTTGCTGATCGGCTCTCCTGCCATTCCTTTTTCAAAAATGGCTTCGATTTCTTCCTCGGAAGCAGGCACATACATGGCATAGTCCAGTCCATGATCCGATGCGCGGCATCCCATCTCATCAAAGAATTCCATCCGTTTTGTCAGAGCATCTTTCATATCTGCAAAAGAATGAATCTCCATGCCTGCTGCCTCGCCCAGTTTTTTGAGGTATGCGGCAAATCCCGGCTTTTCAATCTTCATTGCCAGATCCGGTCTCCATGCAGGAAGTACCTGCACTTCAAAAGAATCATCCTCTTTTAACTGTTTGTGCCATCTTAAGTCATCCGCCGGATCATCTGTTGTACAGATCAATGTCACGTTGGACTGGCGGATCAGATTTCTTGCACTCATCTGCGGGCTTTGCAGTTTTTCATTGCAAAGATTCCATACTTCTTCTGCTGTCTTCGCGTTTAATGCGCCATGATATCCGAAATAGCGCTGAAGCTCCAGATGACTCCAGTGATACAGCGGGTTTCCGATCGCGCGCTCCAGTGTCTCTGCCCATTTCTGGAATTTCTCCCGATCGGACGCATCTCCGGTAATATAGCGCTCTTCGATTCCATTCGAACGCATCTGACGCCATTTGTAATGGTCACCTCCCAGCCATACCTGGGTAATATTTTCAAACTGTCTGTCCTCTGCGATTTCCTGCGGACTGATATGACAATGGTAATCTAAAACCGGCATCTTCGCTGCATAATCATGATACAGCATCTTCGCCGTTTCCGTCTCCAGAAGGAAATCCTGATCCATAAATGCTTTCATACTGCTTCCTCCTACACGTATTTTTTGAGTGTTTCGCGAACAGCTCCCGGTGCTTTTGTCATTTCTTTCAAGTATCCACATACAAGTTCTGCAAGTCCTGCTTCATATAAATCCACACCGAAAATCTGTTTCATCTTCAGTACTTCTGATACTGCACTTTCTACATCCTGTCCCTCTTCCAGCTTCAGATCTGCAACATATGGGCAAACGGTTGTAAGCAGCGGATCCGGACTTAAATCAAACGCCTTTCCACTGTCATCCACACCCATCAGATAACGCAGCCATCCTGCAAATACAAGCGGAATCAACTTCAGGTCTTTGACATCCAGTTCATCGGATGCTGCATATGCTTTGATCGTCTCTCCAAAACGGATCGCCAGTTTCTGGGAAGTGTCTGTTGCAATACGCTGTGGGGTATCCGGCATAAATGGGTTCGGTACACGAACCTGAAGTACCGTATCGATAAACTCTTTCGGATCCAGTACTCCCGGATTGACTACAACCGGAAGACCTTCTTTGTATCCGATCGTCTCTACTAATTTTTTGAGTTCCTCATCTTTCATTTCGTCCGAGATTTTTTCATATCCAAGCAGACATCCGAATACTGCCAGCGCTGTATGCAGAGGATTTAAGCAGGTGCAGACTTTCATCTTCTCCACTTTGTCTACTGTCTCACGCTCTGTAAACATCAGGCCGCCTTTTTCCAGTTCTGGTCTTCCGTTCGGAAATGCATCTTCGATGACAAGATATTCGCACTCTTCTGCATTTACAAATGGCGCCACATACGTATTCTTGGATGTGATCACCGGATCCAGCTCTTCAATTCCATCTTTCTTTAACAGTTCTTCTACTGAAGCGTCCGGACGCGGTGTGATCTTGTCGATCATGGTCCATGGGAATGTCACTTTTTCTTTACAGTTTACATATGCTCTGAATCCTGCATCTGTAAGTTTGTTCTCTTCCCATTTCTCTGCAAATGTATTGATCGCTGCATACAGTTTATCTCCGTTGTGGGAACAGTTGTCCATGCTGACCATTGCCACCGGCTTTTCTCCTGCCTGATATCTCGCATAAAGGAGCGCTGCCACTTTTCCGATGTAACTCTTCGGAGCTTCCGGTCCGCTTACAAAGTCTGCCTCTACATCCGGAAGCAGTTCTCCTTTTCCGTTTACAAGGCTGTATCCCTTTTCTGTAATCGTAAATGTCACCATCTGCAGAGAGTCTTTTGCAAAGATCTCTTTCAGACGTGCAAAATCAGATGCATTTTCTGTGTTGACAGTCAAAGACTCTACCACACTTCCGACTACTGTTTTCTCAATGTTTCCATCTGCTTTGAGTGTCACAAGAATTGTGTAATCATCATGAGGATGGTTCATTTTTTCCACGATCTCATAGTCAAATCCCTCTGCAACGATCAGACCGCGATCCAGAATGCCGTCATTCAACAGGTTCTGTACTACATTTGCCTGAAATGCACGGAAAATATTTCCCGCACCGAAATGGATCCAGAACGGATTTTCTTTTGTCGCTTCTGTCACTTTTTCTCTGTCAAATTTTGGAAGGGCGTATCCCGCCTCTTCCCATTTTGCTCTGTCTTTCAGTCCTTCTGCACTTAATCTCATGATTATCTGGCTCCTTTCTCGATTGCTTCCCACAGGCCGTTTAAGTAAGTTGCCCCCAGTGCACGGTCATAAAGTCCGTATCCCGGCATTGCCACTTCATCCCAGATCATACGTCCGTGATCCGGGCGGATCGGTCCGTCAAATCCGATTTCGTAAAGAGCCTTCATGATCTCATACATATCAAATGTTCCGTCAGAAGACAGGTGTGCTGCCTCTTCAAAGTCTGTCGGAGAGTTGAATTTCAGGTTACGCACGTGTGCAAAATGGATTCTTCCTTTCAGGGAACGAATCATATCCGGAAGATCGTTCTCCAGATTTGTTCCGTAAGAACCAGAACAGAATGTCACACCATTGTGCGGGTTGTCTACCATTTCCATCATACGGAGAATGTTCTTCTTGTTGATGATGATACGAGGCAGTCCGAATACGCTCCATGCCGGATCATCCGGATGAATTGCCATGTTAATGTCATATTTGTCACAAACCGGCATAATTCTCTCCAGGAAATATTTCAGGTTTTCAAACAGTTTCTCATCATCGATCTCTTTGTACATCTCAAACAGTTCTTTGACATGCTCCATTCTTTCCGGCTCCCATCCCGGCATCACCGTTCCGTTCATGTCACCTGCGATAGAATCAAACATTTTTTCCGGATCCAGTGCATCTACTGCTTCCTGTGTATAAGCAAGTACAGTAGAACCATCCGGACGCATTCTTGCCAGCTCTGTTCTTGTCCAGTCAAATACAGGCATGAAATTATAGCATACCAGGTGAATATCTTCTTTTCCCAGATTTTCCAGTGTTTCGATGTAGTTGTCGATGTACTGGTCTCTCTCCGGTGCTCCTGTTTTGATCGCATCGTGCACATTTACACTCTCGATACCTGCTACACGCAGTCCGGCTGCCTCTACTTCTTCTTTCATTGCACGGATACGCTCACGGCTCCATACCTCTCCCGGCGCTGTATCATACAGTGTTGTAATCACACCTGTTACTCCCGGGATCTGGCGAATCTGCTTCAGAGTCACTGTGTCAAATTTAGCTCCATACCATCTGAGTGTCATTTCCATAGTTATCATACCTTCCTTTTCTGAAATCGTGTTGTTACATTACTGTTCACACCATCACCACCCATACATGCGCAATCGTCGTGCTTGCGCACTCCAGTACCGCACTTCGTGCTAGATTGCTTATGCGTGGGCGGTGACTCTGTTACATTCATTATAAAAAATACTGTCTAAAATACCATTGACTTAGTTGTTGTATACATTGCAAATCTTGTTGTTTCATGCTACTCTAAAAAAAGAAATTCATGTGCTGCAAAAATCAGCGCATACTTTTAAAGGAGTTTTTATGAAAAAAAATCTGCAGACAGCATTTATTACAAGACAGCATATGCTGTCACGGGATTTCGAACTTTACTATTATAATGACCACAATCTGTCCAAAGTAGACCTGCATTCCCACAATTATTATGAATTTTATTTTTTTATGGAAGGTGATGTCAGCATTCAGATCGGAACCGAAGTTTACCCGATCCATTTCGGAGATATCATGCTCGTCCCGCCACATATCCCACATCGCCCGATCATTCACAGCACGGCCTCTCCCTACCGGCGTTTTGTGTTCTGGATCAGTCAGGAATACTGCAACCACCTGCTGCAGATTTCCAAAGATTACGCTTATTTAATGCAGCATGTACAGGTCAGTCAAAATTACTTTTTTCCAACAGACAGGATCACATTCAATGCCATCCAGTCAAAGCTGCTGCGTCTGATCGAAGAAGTGCGTTCTGACCGTTTTGGACGGGATGCCCAGATTCCGCTTTACGTCAATGATCTGCTTTTATATCTGAACCGTCTCGTCTACGAACGGCTTCATCCACAAAAAAGTCGGACCGAGGAATCCCTGTATCAGAATGTTGCTGCATACATTGAGGAACATCTTGACGAAGATCTTTCTCTGGAAAAGCTTGCCGGAGAATTCTTTGTCAGCAAATACCACATTGCCCATGTATTCAAGGACAATCTGGGGTTGTCGATTCACCAGTACATCACAAAAAAACGGCTTGCCCTTTGCAGGGAAGCCATTCTCGGACAAATGAGTATCACCGAAGCCTATCAGACCTTCGGCTTCGGTGACTACTCCAGTTTTTACCGGGCATTCAAAAAAGAATACGGGATTTCTCCCAAAGATTTCCGGGACATGCAAAAAGATCTGCTCGTGTGATCAGTCTAAATGGAAGACTTCATGGAGATCTGTACACACCGGGCTGTTGTCCGGGTTCGTCTCCATGATATCAGCCATAAAATCCCACCATTTGCGATTGATTGCTGTATCTGCGCTCTCGTCCCATTTTTTCAAATCCTCAACTTCAATATATCCATACAGTACATTGGTTTCACGATCCAGAAAAATCGTATAATTGCGTCCGCCGTACTCGTGGATCATCTCTTTCATTTCCGGCCAGAGTTCATTATGACGTTTTTCATACTCCTCTGCCATATCCGGATATAACTTCATCTTAAATCCTTTTCTTACCATGCTGTGCTCCTCCTGTATTCATATGATTGTGTTTACTATAGCACAATTATATTTGAAAAAGTTGAGTAAAATTGCGGTTTTTATGGGATTTCGGATGGTTCTTGCGGTGTTGACGAACCGTGGTTATCGCAAGCAATTTTTTCCACCTATTTTCCAGAGCTTTTAAGCTGCTGGTATGATTTCTAAATTAAAATATAAAAACAGTTTACTTTACGTAAAACACAAATTACCACTAAATAAAACGAGCAGAAAGAAAGTTATCCACTTTCCTCTGCTCGTTTTATGCTTTTATTCACATGAT
>ERZ1673739.1314-NODE-1314-length-28270-cov-6.503845_pt1 | contig 28270 bp, 29 predicted proteins | sample MGYA00580210_ERZ1673739 | MGnify/ENA primary metagenome ERZ1673739 (study PRJEB41218, sample SAMN15661749) | gut metagenome | host: Homo sapiens | place: Canada: London | collected 2015-08-20/2019-03-30 | study: EMG produced TPA metagenomics assembly of...
TCGGGACGTAGGGGTCGGGCGTTCGAGTCGCCTCATTCCGACAGAAGGCGACAAGCAGTGAAAATTGCTTGTCGCTTTTTCTTTCTCACCTCTGTAAGTCTCTGTAAATCTGCGGAAAATCTTAAAAACTTTATTCTCATTATCAGTTCGATAATCATCATTTTCTTTGTCGAAGAGAACACCACTTGGGAAGACTAATTTTTGAAGTTTCTGCCTTGTAGTGAAGTCCCCTTCATTCCATAAAGTACCTAATTTACAAGACAATGCAATTGTTTCATCTATATATGCTGCCAAGTTCGATAAGTTTTTGGAAGCCTCCTCAATCCCTTGTTCAATTACAGCTAACTCTGCGTACAAATGCTTAGTTGTCTCCTTATATACCCCTTCGTCAATTTCTCCAAGACCATATCTCACCTTTACAGAGGAAATTTTCTTATGACATTCTGTTTGCCTCTTTAGAAGCTTGGTATGCTCTTCTTCTTTGTTAGTATTAAATTCACTAAAGACCTTCTTTAACACTTTAGAAAGAATTGGAATAAGCTCCTTGGGTACCCTATATTCACTCAGTAAAGCTATGTACTTTTGATGTAGCTTATCCGTTGAATGATTACTTTTACAGCCTATTTTATTACACTTATAATAAGTCCTTCCCTTAGCCTTAACCGTATATCCTGTTAAGTAGCCACCACAATCAGAACAGATAAGATGTCTTTTTAGAGGGAACTCCTCTGTAACCTCTCGATGTTCATAAGGAGAATGCGAACCATTAACCTTATTAAAGATAGCCTCATCTATTAATACCTCTTGCTTACCCTTCACCTTCTCATCTCCTAATAAACTATGAACAATATAGCCACAATAAAAAGGATTATGCAATATCTTATTAAGATGTTTGCGGTCTATTTGCAGCCCCAACCTTTTCAAACGCTCCACTATTTCAACATCACTAACATCTTCTGTTGCCTTCCACATGAATGCCTTCTTTAATATCTTACCCTTATCATTAACGGTAAGAATGTGCTCTTTCCCTACTTTCTTCTTGTCATACCCCAATGGTGGTTTAGAATACCAATACCCTTTTCTCAGATACTCAGTCATACCTGTTACACACTTATCTCTTCTCAAATTATTCTCAAACTGATTAAAGAGAAATATTATATTCTCCATAAATTCACCTGCTGCTGAATCTGGGTCAGTAGCTTGAGTTGCGGACACGACATAAATACCTTTTGATTTCAAATATGCCTTAGTCATAATAGCCTCATTACCTGCTCGACTAAAACGGTCAAAGGAATAGACTAAAATAATGTTAATTTCCTTATCATCTGCCACTTTAGCAATCATCTCACGATATTTCTTTCCCTCAATCTTGGCACTCTCATGAGTACCCCCAAACTCTTCCTTAATACGAATGCCATGTGACTCAGCATACTCTCGACAAATACGTTTCTGCGCCTCTAAGCTACAATTATGCACCTCTTGCTTCTCTGTAGAAACGCGTGTCCACAATGCAGCCACCTTGTTTTCTAACTTACTAAATTCAATAACTTTTCTTTTCAATTTACTTTTTGCCATAACCTATTTTTTATAAACGACAATACCCAATCTATATAAAAACTCCAGAACTTTCACTTGTTCTTCTTTCTCAACAATTCCAATCTTATTTAATAATGTTTCATACTCTTTTAATTCTTCATCATTAAACATTACTCACCATACTTACAATGTACCCTAAGGTACTTATATTAGGCATTTATCCACTACCCAACAATGATAAGCCTTATAGGCAAATGCCGTTTCATTGTCATTTCGGTTGTTTAAAGAAGCTGACCTCTCTAGCGGTAACTTTTATAAACCCTACTTCGTTCATGGGATAGCTTCCATCTTCATTCTAAGAACGCATTATTTTTTGACATTTACGCAAAGTATTCACAGATGTTCCAGTCAATTTAGAGACATTCCTCAAACTAATTCCTTTTTTCAAGAGTTTTAACTCCTCAACATACTGTTCTCTCATTTTTTCAACACTCTTCTGATAGCCACATTTTCTTCCAACTTTACCACCATTAGCCCTATAATTTTTGTAGCCACTCTCCACACGTTCACGAATTGTCTTTCGTTCCATTCTAGCGACCTCTGCTAATATCGTTATCAGAAACTGACTCATACCATTAACTTTACCATCTACAGTCAAAGTCTCTATATTATAGTTTTGAATGTAAAGACTAATTCCCTTAGCATTTAACAACTCTATGACCTCAAGGACTTGCAGAGTATCACGTCCAAGGCGACTCAGTTCAGTAACAAGTACCTTATCTATATTATTAGCCTCAACATAATCTATCATACGAAGCAATTCCGCTCGTTCTGTATTATTCTTCGCTCCACTTATTTTTTCAGCAAAACAAGCACAAACTTCCCAACCATTATTAGTCGCCAAAGCTGTTAACTCATTTACTTGCCTATCATATTCTTGCATAGCCGTTGAAACTCTAACAAAAAGCACCACTTTTTTAGCCATATCTTCAAATTTACATATACATCAATTAATCACGATACAAATATACATATAAGTTAATTAAAAAACAAGTAAAATTGCCATATACTTCAAAAAGCAAGAAAATATTTGCTTTTTAGGTCAATTCATTATACTTTTGAGAAAAAATTAAAGGAATGGAAAAAGTATTAGCAGAAAACGTTAAGCGTCTTTGTAAGGCCCAAGGAAAGCAACTTAAAGACCTTGCTAACAGTATGGGAATAGACCCAAGCAGCTTAACACGAGCAATGTACGGCAATGCACGTCTCGACACAATCGAAAAGATAGCAATAACCTTAGGGGTATCAGTAAAGAGCCTCTTTGAACCTATGGATGATAATGTAGAAGGATATATTAAGATTAATGGTAAGATATATCAATTTAATAGTAGAGAGGAATTAAATCAGATACTTTCATTTTAAATTCAATCAAAATCTGTACCTTTGCATCCGAATAAAAAAAATAGCCTATGAAACATTGATTACTAAGGACATATAAATAAAAAGCGTTAGCTTATATTCTTGCTTTTCAGAAAATCGCCAATTTAATGAAGCAACCAAGAGTAAAAGTTGATGCTCACGCCTATGGCGTGGGCTTTTACTCATTTATGGTTGCACGGTGTTTGGCGATACCTCTGAAAGCGTAGATTGAGTTTTAGTCCACGTTTTTTTATTGTCCCCCTCTAAAATCGGACTAAACAATATTATCCATCAATTTATTAAAAATAATTAAAATGAATAAGTATATAATTAGTTTCGCGGTTGTTAGTTGCTTCGTATTCTCATCTTGTAGTACTGTAAATTACATAAACACCTCGGATTTACAAGAAAACTATAAGAAGAAAATTAATAACACAACTTTCTTAGGGAAAGTCTTGTTCAAAACTGATAAAAAAAAGAAAGACACTTATGATAATGTGAAAGTATTCCTCAACGAGCAAGAGGTTGGCAAAGAATTTACTGTCACTGCCTATGGGTCTTATACACCTCTAATTATTCCTATTATTAGACCAGAACGTCCACGGATTGAAAAATATCTATTATGGAAGGCTGCACGCAAGACTCGTAAACTTGGAGCAGATGCCGCAATCATCGATAACAAAAACAATTTTAGAGTAATCAAATATAAATAAGAAGTCAATTTCCAATTATTAACACATAGATTACATTAATCTTTTAGATTAGAATAATACAAAAAAATGTATCAATATAGCTTTATTTTAAGATTATATTGATACATTTTAAAATTGACACTAAAATCATCATTCATAATAAATTAGTGAATTAATATCATACCTTGGTAAGGAGGGTTGTTATACTCCTACGAGTTAAGCAGACATACGTCCTAATAAGTGCTCCCATTGTATATTGTACTTCCCTCTTTTAAAGCGGATAACACTATTAAGGTGGTGGAAGAACATAGCCTCAAGTATTGCCTCATCCATCATATATACATTGAATTGTATATCTCGATTCTCGATATATTCTCGAAATTCCGCATTGTTAAGATGTACCTCCGTCCTATACAACTTATTAGGATTACCATAGTATTCCATAATATAACTCTTGTTTGAACTATTCTCGATTTCCCCCTTTTTATCATAAGTGATAACCGTTATGCCCTTGGTCTTATCTTTTATAGCATTTCTCTGCTTGACATTCACGGTCATGTATTTATCTTTGTTGAGGCTTCCACTAAGAGTATAGCTAATTTCTGGGCGGTCAGCGTCTCTGTCCACTATTTTTTTACCATTGAGAATAGTAGTATATTCCTTATCCCTAATTAATTGTTTCAGCCTCTTACTTATATTAAAAGGAGTATCAAGACATAAATCAATAGCTGTTACATTATGTACTTCTAAACCTAACTTTGTGGCAATAAAGTCTAGGTTATGTCTGTCTGAATTATATAGTATAGAATTATTAAGAGTTATCCACACCTTAGGATTACCACTCGTATGTAAGTTCGCTTCTGCGATTCCACGACTTAGACCAAATTTAAGCTGCCCAAACTCCACATTTTGCCCCTCAACATCATAAGCGATAGTATAGACATTATCATAGTACCTTCCTTCTATTCGACATAAACGGAACTCATAGAGGTCATATATTTCACCAACCCCCAACTTTATAAGATGGTCATAGTGGTAACGATTTCCCACTTCAAAACAGACCGTCAACGCATCAATCATTACCTTCCTATTACACACTCTTTTCATTTTTTAAATTGTTTGTACTATCATTATCTTGTTGAGACTTATTTGGTATAGTTGCCCAATAAGCTTTCATGCTATTACTAATAGCTTGTTTGTGACTATCAGACATACTACGTCCTTTTAGCCTCTGACTAATGCGAAGCTTTGTCGCATCGTCCAATTCCCTAAATTGTCTTTCCATTTTATTTATCTTTATATTATATAAATAGTTAGTTTAATAAGAAAATTACGTTTAGTAGAATAGTATTTTATCTAATTCTACTAAAAAATAAAAGCAGAAAACAGTTTGACATTCCTACTATATCAAAATATTATTCCACAAGATAGGAGATACGTACGTACCTCCCTTATATAACGTACAAAGAGGATATATTTTGACTCTATCTCAATACATACGTGTCTAATTCATAATAAAAAGCTCCAATTTATACACTTTTATTTGCAAAAATGAACTATTACTCGTTTATTTGCACATCGTACAATAGTGTACGTGAATACATTCATTAATGTGTAATGAAGGCTACCACCCTTTCAAAGTCAGCCAAAAAGTTCGATAATTCGTCAGAGCATTCGACATTCGCACAAACAAGCCACTCTATTTGAGTGGCTTGTTTGTTTTTAAGAAAAAGAATCGGAATTAAAGGATTGTGGCTCAGTTTGAAAACTTGGGATCATACCTAAATTCTGAGAGAATTCCCGGATCAATCTAAATTCCTCTTTTTACTTTCACCCAAAAAATTACTCCCCCCCTAAATTATATATCACTTCCAATCCAAATTCTGCATATTTCTACATCACATGCTATTTTTATGTATAAAAAGAGTAAAAAAACAGCTTTTTATGCATACTATTTCCAAAATATTGCATACTTTTGCGTCGTTCTTAGAATAATTATACAAGATGAAGAAGAAAGCAAACCGGTTAGACGCCATCAAAATGATTATCTCCAGTAAGGAAGTAGGTTCACAGGAAGAACTCTTGCAAGAATTAGGTCAGGAAGGATTTGAACTGACACAAGCTACTCTTTCACGTGACCTGAAACAACTGAAAGTGGCCAAAGCCGCCAGCATGAACGGAAAATATGTATATGTATTGCCCAACGACATCATGTACAAACGTGTCGGCGACCAGAGTGCCAGTGAAATGTTGATGAACAATGGCTTCATTTCCCTTCAGTTTTCCGGAAATATCGCAGTAATCAAAACTCGCCCCGGCTATGCCAGCAGCATGGCTTACGACATCGACAACCGTGAATCTGACACCATTTTGGGAACAATTGCCGGAGACGATACCATTATGTTGGTACTACGTGAAGGGGCAACGCCCACTGCCGTACGACATTTCCTGTCTCTCATTATTCCGAATATCAACTAACTAACAACAATTATACTCTACACTAAATCAACAATGGACACTCAACAAATAGATGTTATGGTAGCCGACGCCTCGCATGAGGTTTACGTTGACACTATTTTGGAGACAATCAGAAACGCAGCAAAAGTACGCGGAACCGGAATAGCAGAACGTACACACGAGTACGTAGCCACCAAGATGAAAGAAGGAAAAGCAATCATAGCTCTTTGCGGAGATGTATTTGCCGGATTTACCTACATTGAATCATGGGGAAACAAGCAATACGTTGCTACTTCAGGATTGATCGTACACCCTGACTTCCGGGGATTAGGACTGGCCAAACGTATCAAACAAGCCTCTTTCCAATTGGCTCGTTTACGATGGCCCAGAGCTAAAATATTCAGTCTGACCAGCGGCGCAGCCGTGATGAAAATGAATACGGAATTGGGATATGTACCGGTCACTTTTAACGAGCTGACCGACGACGAAGCCTTTTGGAAAGGATGTGAAGGGTGCATAAACCATGAAATACTGATGGCGAAGGACCGTAAATTCTGCATCTGCACCGCTATGCTATATGATCCGACAGATCCGCATAACATAAAAAAAGAACAAGAAAGAAATAACATTTAAAATATACAGCACTATGGAACAGAAAAAGAAAGTAGTGGTTGCATTCAGCGGAGGTCTCGATACCTCTTTCACTGTAATGTACCTGGCCAAGGAAAAAGGATATGAAGTGTATGCAGCGTGTGCCAACACAGGTGGCTTCAGCGAAGAACAACTGAAACAGAATGAAGAGAATGCCTACAAACTGGGTGCTGTGAAATATGTCACACTCGACGTCACTCAGGAATATTACGAAAAAAGTCTGAAATATATGATATTCGGTAACGTACTACGTAACGGTACCTATCCTATTTCTGTCAGCTCCGAACGTATTTTCCAGGCATTGGCCATCGCACGCTATGCGAAAGAGATTGGCGCGGAAGCCATTGCACACGGTTCGACAGGGGCCGGTAACGACCAGATTCGTTTCGACATGACATTCCTTGTCATGACTCCGGGTGTAGAAATTATTACGCTAACCCGCGATATGGCACTCAGCCGTCAGGAAGAAATCGACTACTTAAACAAAAATGGCTTCGAAGCAGACTTTACAAAACTAAAATACTCTTATAATGTCGGACTATGGGGGACTTCAATCTGCGGCGGAGAAATTCTAGACAGTGCACAAGGATTGCCCGAAACGGCCTACCTGAAGCAAGTAACGAAAGAGGGAAGTGAACTTCTGCGCCTTGAATTTAAGAATGGTGAACTTCACGCCGTGAATGGAGAAGTGTTCGAAGATAAAATTGCCGCCATCCAGAAAGTGGAAGAGATAGGTGCTGCTTACGGTATTGGCCGTGATATGCATGTAGGTGATACTATCATCGGTATCAAAGGACGTGTAGGATTCGAAGCCGCCGCTCCAATGTTGATCATCGGTGCACACCGTTTCCTTGAGAAATACACATTGAGCAAATGGCAACAATATTGGAAAGATCAGGTAGCTAACTGGTATGGTATGTTCCTTCATGAAAGCCAATACCTGGAACCGGTGATGCGTGATATCGAAGCAATGCTTCAGGAATCACAACGTAATGTGAACGGTACAGCCATCCTTGAGCTCCGTCCGTTGTCATTCTCTACTGTCGGTGTAGAATCACAAGACGACCTGGTAAAGACCAAGTTTGGTGAATATGGAGAAATGCAAAAGGGTTGGACGGCCGAAGATGCAAAAGGCTTCATCAAGGTGACTTCTACCCCACTACGTGTTTACTATGCTAACCATAAGGACGAAGAGGTATGATAAAAGCAGGAATCATTGGTGGAGCAGGATATACAGCAGGCGAACTTATCCGCCTGCTTATCAATCATCCCGAGACTGAAATCGTATTTATCAACAGTACCAGTAACGCCGGAAACAAAATTACTGATGTACACGAGGGACTTTACGGAGAGTGTGACCTGACTTTTACAGACGAACTTCCGTTGGAAGATATCGATGTACTGTTCTTCTGTACAGCCCATGGGGATACGAAGAAATTTATGGAAAGCCATAATATCCCGGAGGAACTGAAAATTATAGACCTTTCAATGGATTATCGCATAGCTTCACCGGATCATGACTTCATATACGGTCTGCCGGAACTAAATCGTCGTGCAACCTGCACAGCAAAGCATGTGGCTAATCCGGGATGTTTCGCAACTTGCATCCAGCTGGGACTGCTCCCACTGGCAAAACACCTGATGCTAAATGAGGACGTAATGGTAAACGCCATTACAGGAAGCACGGGAGCGGGAGTAAAACCCGGTGCAACCAGTCATTTCAGTTGGCGTAACAACAATATGAGTGTATACAAAGCTTTCGAACACCAGCACATTCCTGAAATCAAGCAATCGCTGAAACAACTCCAGAACAGTTTTGATGCGGAAATTGATTTTATCCCTTATCGCGGCGATTTCCCCCGCGGCATCTTTGCCACTTTGGTAGTGAAAACAAAAGTAGCATTGGAAGAGATCGTACGCATGTATGAGGAATATTATGCCAAAGATTCGTTTGTCCACATCGTTGATAAAAACATAGACCTCAAACAGGTAGTAAATACCAATAAATGTCTGATTCACCTGGAAAAACACGGCGATAAATTACTGATCATTTCTTGCATCGACAATTTATTGAAAGGTGCATCCGGACAGGCTGTCCACAACATGAACCTGATGTTTAACCTGGAGGAAACGGTAGGCCTGCGCCTCAAGCCCTCTGCATTCTAAGAAGAAACAATGAACTTATTTGATGTATATCCACTTTTCGATATAAACATAATAAAAGGAAAGGGTTGTCACGTCTGGGACGAGAATGAAACCGAATACCTGGATCTTTATGGAGGCCATGCCGTTATCTCTATCGGACATGCTCATCCCCATTATGTTGACATGATTAGCAAGCAGGTGGCAACCCTGGGCTTCTATTCAAACTCCGTAATCAACAAGCTGCAACAACAGGTAGCCGAACGTCTCGGAAAAATATCCGGATATGAAGATTATTCCCTATTCCTGATAAACAGTGGTGCCGAAGCAAATGAAAACGCGTTGAAACTGGCTTCGTTCCATAACGGACGTACCAAAGTGATCTCTTTTGGGAAAGCTTTTCACGGACGCACTTCACTAGCAGTCGAGGCCACAGATAATCCTAAAATTATAGCTCCGATCAATGCCAACGGACACATCACCTACCTTCCGCTAAATGACATAGAGGCTGCGAAAGCCGAATTGGCAAAAGAAGATGTTTGTGCTGTCATCATTGAAGGCATACAGGGAGTTGGCGGTATCAAAATACCGACTCCCGAATTCCTGCAAGAGCTCCGCAAAGCCTGTACAGAACACGGAACAATCCTGATTCTGGATGAAATACAAAGCGGTTACGGACGTAGTGGCAAATTCTTCGCTCACCAATATGCCGGAATCAAACCGGATATTATTACAGTTGCCAAAGGAATCGGAAACGGATTCCCGATGGCCGGAGTACTGATCAGTCCTATGTTTACACCCGTATATGGCATGCTTGGAACAACTTTCGGGGGCAATCATCTGGCTTGCTCGGCTGCATTGGCAGTAATGGATGTCATCGAACAGGAGAATTTAGTAGAAAATGCAGCCAACATCGGCTCCTATCTGTTGGAAGAACTGAAAAAATTCAAGGAAATCAAAGAAGTGCGCGGATGCGGATTAATGATCGGAATGGAATTTGACCAACCGGTAAAGGAAATCCGGAGCCGCCTGATCCACGAACAAAAAGTATTTACCGGTGCCAGTGGTACGAACGTAATCCGATTGTTGCCTCCTCTCTGCCTCAGCAAAGAGGAAGCCGATGAATTCCTCGCCCGGCTAAGAAAAGTACTCGGTTAATAATCAGCATCCTTATAAGGAAAGTGAAAAAGTGAAAATACCTGCCACGTTTGCTCGTATTTTCACTTTTTACTTATACCTTTGTCAGAAACAGACTAAATAATTATATAATATGAAAGTAGCTATCATTGGTGCAGGAAATATGGGGGGCTCCATTGCCTGCGGACTGGCAAAAGGTAAGCTGATTCCAGCTTCCGATATAATAGTATCCAACCCCAGCATTGGAAAGCTGGAAGCACTAAAGAAAGAATTTCCTTCTATTGCTATCACTCGCAATAATGCTGAAGCTGCTACTGGTGCTGATATCGTGATTCTAGCTGTGAAACCTTGGCTGATCAGAGGTGTACTCCGAGAAATGAAACTAAGAAGCAAACAGATTCTGGTCTCTGTTGCTGCCGGTATCAGTTTCGAACAATTGGCTCATGATGTAGTAGAACCTGAAATGCCAATGTTCCGTATTGTCCCCAACACAGCTATCAGTGAATTACAGAGCATGACACTGATTGCTTCGCGAAATGCCGGCCAAGAATTAGAAACACTGATGGTCAATCTATTCAGCGAGATGGGTATGGCAATGATTTTGCCTGAAGACAAATTGGAAGCGGCTACCGCCCTGACTTCCTGCGGTATCGCTTACGTACTGAAATATATTCAGGCTGCCATGCAAGCGGGCATCGAAATGGGAATCCGGCCATCGGATGCCATGGATATGATTGCCCAATCTGTAAAAGGTGCCGCCGAACTGATACTGAACAATGACACCCATCCAAGCGTTGAGATCGACAAAGTGACTACACCCGGCGGAATTACCATTAAAGGCATCAACGAACTGGAGCATAATGGATTCACCTCTGCCATCATTAAAGCAATGAAAGCATCAAGATAGTGCCCGGACACTGTAATCACAAAATATAAAACAAATAATCACTAAACACTAAAATTGATATGGACGACCAAATTAAACAAATAGCAGAACGTCTGCGCGGATTACGTGACGTACTCGAACTGACGGCCGAAGACATCGCCCGTGATTGCGAGATTTCAGCGGAAGAATATCGCCTCGCGGAAACGGGAGATTACGACATTTCAGTGAGTATGCTGCAAAAAATCGCACGTAAATACGGAATCGCTCTCGACGCTCTGATGTTTGGCGAAGAGCCCAAGATGAGTAGTTACTTCCTGACCCGTGCAGGAAAAGGAACCAGTATTGAGCGCACAAAGGCTTATAAATACCAGTCACTGGCAGCAGGTTTTATGAACCGGAATGCCGACCCGTTCATTGTAACTGTCGAACCCAAACCCGACATCGAGCCGATACACTATAACAGTCATAGCGGACAGGAATTCAACCTGGTACTTGAAGGCCGCATGATGATCAGTATAGATGGAAAAGACTTGATATTAAACGAAGGGGACAGCCTGTACTTCAATTCAAAACTACCTCATGGAATGAAAGCACTCGACGGGAAAACAGTACGTTTCCTGGCAGTAATCATGTAATTATTTAAATAAACAAGATGATAGATAGATTTTTATCTCAAACTTCCTTCAGTTCACAGGAAGACTTTGTGAAAAACTTAAAGATACACGTTCCGGACAACTTCAACTTCGGATATGACATAGTGGATGCCTGGGCTGCCGAACAACCAGACAAACCGGCCTTATTATGGACTAATGACAAAGGTGAACACCACCAGTTCTCTTTTGCGGATATGAAACAATATACTGACCGGACAGCCTCTTATTTTCAGAGCCTGGGTATCGGACATGGTGATATGGTCATGCTGATATTGAAACGACGCTATGAATTCTGGTTCAGCATCATTGCCCTGCACAAACTAGGGGCAGTCGTTATTCCGGCTACACACCTGCTAACCAAGAAAGACATTGTATACCGTTGCAATGCAGCCGACATAAAAATGATTGTGGCTGCCGGAGAAGAAGTGGTCACCAAACACATAATAGATGCTATGCCGGACTCTCCTACTGTAAAGCATTTAGTTAGCGTAGGGCCCGAAATACCCGAAGGATTTGATGACTTCCATCAGGGCATCGAGCATGCGGCGCCTTTCGTAAAGCCGGAACATCCGAACACCAACGATGACATTTCACTGATGTACTTCACCAGCGGAACAACCGGAGAGCCTAAGATGGTTGCACACGACTTCACTTATCCATTGGGGCATATCGTAACCGGTAGTTTCTGGCACAATCTGAAAGAAAACAGCCTCCATCTCACCATTGCCGACACCGGCTGGGGAAAAGCAGTGTGGGGAAAGCTCTACGGACAATGGATTGCCGGAGCAAATGTATTCGTATATGATCATGAAAAGTTCACTCCTGCCGATATATTGGAAAAGATACAAAATTACCATGTCACTTCACTCTGTGCCCCTCCCACCATTTTCCGTTTCCTCATCCACGAAGACCTGACGAAATATGACCTTTCGTCATTGGAATATTGCACCATTGCAGGTGAGGCCTTGAATCCGGCTGTTTTCGACACATTCAAAAAGTTAACAGGCATCAAACTGATGGAAGGCTTCGGACAGACCGAGACTACACTGACAGTAGCCACTTTCCCATGGATGGAACCCAAACCGGGAAGTATGGGGGTGCCCAATCCACAATACAATGTTGATCTGATCGATTACGAAGGACGGTCGGTAGAAGCCGGAGAGCAAGGACAGATCGTAATCCGGACTGACAAAGGAAAGCCACTGGGACTGTTCAAAGAATACTATCGGGACGCCTCGCGTACACACGAAGCATGGCACGACGGAATATACTACACTGGCGACGTAGCCTGGAAAGATGAAGACGGTTATCTATGGTTCGTGGGACGCGCCGATGACGTAATCAAAAGTTCCGGTTACCGTATCGGTCCGTTCGAAGTGGAAAGTGCATTGATGACACATCCCGCCGTAGTAGAATGTGCCATAACCGGCGTTCCCGACGAAATACGCGGACAGGTAGTGAAAGCTACCATCGTTCTGGCCAAAGAGTATCGTGAACGCAAAGGGGAAGACCTGGTAAAAGAGCTCCAGAATCATGTGAAGAAAGTCACAGCTCCTTATAAATATCCACGCGTCATCGAATTTGTCGACGAATTGCCTAAGACCATTAGCGGTAAAATCCGACGAGTGGAAATTCGGAAGAATGACGAGAAATAATCATGTCTCAAAAACAACAAAAAACAATCAAATACGAAATTGAGCAAACGTTTGCAACAAAAGTGTTATAATCTGAACAGAAATTGTTCTTAAATGAACAAACAACCTGCTATATTTGCATCCGTAACCATTAAACAATTAAGAGCAAATGATAGTAAGCAGAAAGATTTCTCAGATTGAAGTGTTCGCGGGCAGTCCATGGGAAGTAGCAAGTGTCAAAAGCCTCCTGAAAGCCGCATCTATCGAAGTGGCTATGAAAGACAAAGGTATAGGCAGCATATTGCTTTCCGTTCCATGTGAATATTACACGGCAGCGATGCGGGTAATCGGCGGCCGGACAGCTTCATAAATGGTTTGTTAGATTAGGTTTGATTAGGAAAGTAAAGCCGGAATGTATCGTGTTGCATTCCGGCTTTTTTTTGATTGACAGCACTTATATTCCATTAGTACCACTTTTGTTCTCACAAAAGAATGACGCTTCTTACCGTTAAAGACCTACTATCGTATAAGTGCTTCCTTTTCGGGTAATAAATGAACAGACATTGTTTTGTTCTTTCACGGAGACAGGTTTTCCATTCTCGGTGACCCGAAGTTTTCTTCCCCTCCAAGGATTGCTCAGTCTGCATATACCTCCTTTCTCACTAAAGATTTTCAGACCGCCCACTGACGTTCCGTCATAATCGGCAGAAACGAGAAAGGCTCCTTTTGCTCTAAGCCTCGTAAACGCAGCCGGTGTTTGTGTCCAACATGGAAAAAGATAGATGACACCCTCCACCGTTTGGAGCATCATTGAGTTTACCGTCTCTATAACAGCAGTTTTCTCAGTACAATGATGCCCGTCGATAATCAGAAAATTAGTTCCGGCCGTTTTTATCAAAGTCTTCATATTTTCCAATAAGAGATCGGGATCAAATCTGATACGGGCCCCCATCACAAAAGCACTCAATCCCAATTCGTTCATCGTATTGGTAAATCCCTTTTGAGAAACCTCATAATAATACAATGTGTTTCGGGCTATCTGCAAGGCTGTAGAGTCCGAATGTAAATTCAGTATTTCACAGGGATAGGCAGCATGCAGCTGTATGGCATGGCTTGGCAAATCCCATCCGGCCTCGTTCTTCGCATAGACAGGCAAGCCTTGATTAGGTGTTTTGGTCGGCATTATCACCTTATACTCCGGAAGATGAGACAAAATGTCGTTCCATTTCTTCCGTCGTTTTTGATCTACTCCCAACAACTTACTGTACCTCACTAACAAACCGAACGTCTGTTTCACAAAAGCTAAATCGGAAGGAGGGTTCAGATCCCACGAATCCTCGTGTCCTCCTGTCGTTATGGTATAACGATATGATTTGCCGTATGTCTCCTTCTGCATATAGTCTTCATAAAAATCGCCACAAAGACGAATATAAGGATACGCCCGATACCGTAAAAAGTTCAAATCACCGGTGTATTCATAATACCAACTGAACAGAGGAACATTGAACGGAGCATTCATGGTTTGTTGCCAATAATAATTATAAAATACCCCGATACCCAAGGCCCCCACAGGAAATAGTATTCCCCTGCAAGACTTTCCTTCCCATGATGGATGCATAATTCCCATTTCTTCCTTTGCCCGCCGTCTTCCTTCGGGTATCAGCAACTCTATCGTTTTATAGAAAGGCAAGGCTATTTCCGGACGATTGGATGAAAAAGCACTATAGAATCCCGCCTGACTGTTATAGTTCAGGTGGATATCACCATGGTACATCATTTTGTCATCCATATTCCAGACTCCATACATGCCACCGGATACCGGTGAATGTTCGTTATAGGCAGAAGCCAGTAAATAAATGGACGACAAGTAGTGACGATTCAACAACTCGTCATTCGTTTCCACATACGAACGGGTCCACATATCTTTCCACCATGCTTTTTTCGCCATTTTCAATTGAGTCACATCCGCTTTATTTAAAGTCAACAGTTTGTTATAGGCCGTTGGCAGTTGCGGATCATTTCCTTTTCCACCTCCCGAAACATATACCACAACGAGAACCGTATCGGAAGCTGTCAGCTGAAAATTTGATCGGACCATCGACTCGGACAGGCATTCCGGTTTAGACATAACTCCCACTATTTTAGTGGATATACCGGCACAGGAAATCCATCTCACCGCATCAGTCTTCGTTTGCCGAGTGACTTGAGCTATTTGTCCATTCACCTGTGCTGTAGTTGTATAAGAAGCAGATTGATTATCAGCATAAGTATCTACCGAAATAGGAACCGGAGTTTTTGAAGAGGTGGTCAACTCAGTTATTATCATATTTTCATTCACTCCCATCCAACTGACCATTTTAACCTGCTGAGCAGTAGCAGTAGTCATTCGTAACTCACTATTTAACTGGTCCATCTGATAACTAAATCCGGAAGGGTCCGCCCGGTTGACTGTGACAAAGCCGGAATATACCGGAGAGTTTACAGTGATATTCACCCCGCCAATGGGCAAAGCAGCCGGACCACTGCCTGCCCAGTCTGTCCAGCCATCCGTAACAAAATCCACTTTCGATATCTTTAATGTCTGACTATTGTCCGATGTAAATGCCACTACCCCTACATCTCCATTCCCCATATAGGGGCCTAAAGGAGCATGATTGCTCTGAATACTGCTATAACTGAAAGGTTTATGCCATGTTGCCGTAAGCAGTGCCTTTTTTTGTTCAAAAAAAAGCGAATCTTTTGACGAGTCAGCATACAATAAGTTATTTTGCGAATGTATCGATAAGCTATAGCTTAGAAACAGAAAGAGAAACTTTAACTTCATATTTAATGCGTGTGTGTTTAACAGTCGATTATACTTCTCAGTAATACAAATCACTGATAATTAGAACATATATAAAAGTATCAATATCCTTTTTACAAAAAGACAAAGGCTTATTACAAAAGTAGTACTTTTTTAGGTATAAAAAAGAAGAAGAATCTCAAGAAAGTCCATGCAATAGCCTAAAAGCATAAAGATCCTCAGAAGTATTTTCAAAAGAGAATACAATAACCCGACTAAAGTAATTCACATTAGAAGTGTGATACGTAATCCCAGTCTCAATTTATGGATCGGAATTAAAAAGAAAATGATCTTAACCAATATAACCTTATCCCAATTACCATCCCGATAGAGCATAACGATTCTTTTCTTCTTTACAAATCATAAACCAAACAACTATATTTGCCCCTACTCTTAAGACATTGTATTCAAGTCTATTATAATGAATCTCAATATCTTTATCTCAGCCCTGGTACGCGAGCTCATGGTCTCCGGTATGCGGACCTATGGGCACAGATACGTGGGCTCGTGAACACAGACAGCAGGGACAGGATAAAGAACAGAGTATTTTCGACTAAACAATAAAAGAAAACAAGATGCTTTAAACAACGTATTTAGTTAATCAACATGCTTCTTAATATTGTAAATCAGCATATTATCGATTATAAGGTTCTCTAATATTCAGGTGGAAGATGGAAGATACGAGTAGAAGATAAACGGACTAAAAACGCGATTTTCCACCCATTCATCACATTGACTATTAAGGGAGTAAGTATAAAAGGGTAAAAGATGGAAGATCGAAATGTATGTTTGTAAGAGAAGCTAATATACGCACGTAGAACATGAACTATTTCTATATATTGCCTGTAATAAATTTAAAAAGCCTCGTAAGCATTTGGCTTACAAGGCTTCTGACTAGACGCTCGTACCCTTAACGGATGAAATATTGAACCTTTGGAATCATTTTCTAAAGATAGTGGATTATTTGCAAACGACACCACAAATCTGCAAAATCATAGAGAGCTTTTGACAAGTACGGTAATATATAACAATCAAGTAAGAAAGTTCAGAATATCCTTGCTAATACATTATTAAACAATAGGTTGCAACCGTAACCCACGACTGAAATAACTGTATTCTAGTAGGTGTGATAAAGAGCCAACCGTTAGCCATACATAAAAAATTCCCAGATATTTTTTTTGAAGAATCAGCTTATTAGACTTTACTTTCTTATCTAACTACATATTTATATATACATTAAACAAATAAAATATGGATAACAATTACAAAAGGCAGTATCGTCAATTAGATGATACCACTAAACAAAAGATTAGCCAAAGCCTAAAAGGCAGAACCAAATCAGCAACACATACACAGGCTATTTCTGACGGACTTAAAAAGTACTGGACTAGTGTTCCCAACCAGCCTAATAATGACGAAAACAAAATTGAAGAACATGAATAAGATACATGGATTGAATATAGACATGCTACGGTTATGTTATGAAATCAAAGAGCCGTACAATATTAATATCATCAAGACAAAGGAAGTAGGAGAAGAAATTGACTTTATGTACTTCTATCTGCGGAGAATACAAGGCAAACATTTTAAATTCGTCTACGAAATTCGTTATAATGATATGGGAAAAGAGAAACTATTCGGAGAATTAAGGCTTGGAATCAACGATGATGAAGAAGCAAGCAATATACACGCCAATGGCTATAATAAAGCATGGATTAGCATTTCTAACCGTGTCTTATATACGGATGAAATCTATTATCTAGATTTCATAGAAAGCAATTTGGGACTAGAATTGCACAATATAACGACCTTAGACTTATGTTTGGATATGTCAATAGACATAGCCCGACTAATGCGGAGACTTATCCGAAATCCGCAAATAACGACAATCCTGAATGGGAAAAGAATTATAGACCGCAAACAAGACCGACCTGAAATAACTTACACCTCTAGCGGCAACATGGATAAGGACAAATACTTAACCGTCAATATTAAACAGAAAAAGGCGATTAAAGACAAAAGCAAAGGTAGTACCCTTATTGCATATGATAAAAAAACAGAAATAGCCAATAGCTCAGATAAAAGGTACATAGATGACTACTATGACAATCCATCAAAACTACACCGCTTGGAAGTCCATCTCAACAACGAGGAAATAAAGGACTATATTACAAGAACAAGACATGAATTATCATTCTATTCTTTAATTGATAAGAAATTCCTATCAAAGCTATTTGGTTACACGCTAAACAGTCTCATAAGGTTTGAGAAAGAAGAAAAACCAATAGACTGGGCAGACCTCTTATCAGAGGGGTATAACAACCACCCCCGCCAACGGCAATACTCCAACGTTAACTAGCTCATAAACAAAGAGAAAAGCTACTTAAAAGCATAATTCAAAAAAATCTATATTGAAAATTAGAAGTGTATCAAAATATCACCTTACAGATATAAGTGGTACACTTATTTTTTATTAAGTGCTAACTTCGGATATGCGGAGTGCGGAATCAAGATAGCAACAGCAATAAACCTACTCCGCAGCTCCGCACTTCCGCACATAACCCATCAAAATTGGTTATTCTTGCGCAAACATAAATTCCAAAAAGCCCCATTATCATTATACAATTCATCAAAACGAGAAGGAGTTGAACCATTTCTAACAATACAATCATTTTTCTTATATGAAGGATTAACAACTCCATAATATAAGCAGACATATTCTTTAAAGTCTGAAAAATTCTTGATATTCTTATTGAATAAGCTGCACTTTTCTTTCAATATAAGGCAAAGAGTAGCTATATCCAGCTTTGAACACTCACCGTTGGTTATTTCAAACCTTTCATCCACTTTTTCAAGTATTTTCTTAACTTGCTCACGATTGTTAAAAGAAGGACACAATTTTTCTAACATTTTCTCCTTATCTATCTCTATACCAACTTTGTTCTTTTCATTAGATACATCTTTGGATAATGAACTATCGACAGAAGCCTCTTTTTTTATTTCTATAATAGCATCATCATTAAGCAAAACCGCTTCATTAACAACAATCTTCTTATAGCGAATACCTGCTGTCCTTTGAGCATAAAAGAGGAACGATTGCAATGTACTTGCTTTATCTTCTATAATTGGCTGCTCCTGATTTTCGATAATTAGCATATTGATATACTTATACTTAACCTTATGCTGCATATCATATAAAAAGTATTTTATAAGTATAATTATAACATCTTTATCGTCTTCACCAATAGCATTGACATCCGAATACAATTTCTTTAATCCAAGTATCAATCTAGCATCCAATTCTTTAAGAAATGAATTTCCGCAAATATACTTACAAATATCTTCTACAGATTTATTCTTTACAAACTCATTACCAAGATTTTTAAAGGTTGCAAGACATATTTTTATTTGCCTTCTGAGCTCCTCATCCAACTTTTCGATATTGTCATATAGAACAATATTTTCATTGCCAAGCATAGATATAACGCCATTAACCAAGTTTTTTAGATACTGAGCATTTTGAATATCATTATTCCTTTTACGCATCATCTCTAAGTGCCTTGACATACTTGAAAATATCTCAGCCTCTTTTGTTATACATTGGTGGCAAATAGTCTTAAGTGGCTCTACAGTACTATCCGCATATAGAGCCACAATCATATCATTGAATAATTGAAAGTATTCTTTTTCTTCTTGTGATAATATCATATTAACAGCATTTAGACTGCTGTAAAGATATGAATTATATTGTATGGCTGCAAGAAATCACCTTTGATAGCCATCGGCTTATATTCAAAAAGATAGCTTATTGGATAAAAGTGAATATCAATTTTACCCTTATTTTCCGCAAATAGCATAAAACACTATTAATCAACGACATACATCAAATTATAATATTCACTTATATTCTTAGTGAATATGAGAGTATAAAACAAGAAATAAATCCTGCACCTCTTTTAATCTACAAATTCTTGAAACAAATGAGCATATTCATTTAAACAATTTCTCTAATTAAAGAAAATCCATATTCCCTTATCAAACTACCAGCAGCCTCTTTTGGAACTAATATCGGTACTTTGGGGACTTCCAAAAATTTGCATAATGCAATTCTATGATTCCCTTCTAATATGCCGATTCCATCTTCATAATTGCAAAGCGGTGGGTCAATAGGTACTTTGTCAATCCACTTATTCAATATATCAATATGTGCGTCTTTAAGTTCGGCTGTTTTTCTTACAATTCTTGATGTAGCAAAATCTGATTTTTCTATGAGAGTACTCACATTTGCCTCTAGTATTGATAGCTTATCAAATTGGGAAAATGATTCTTTAAAATCAGAAAATGCCCAAACAGGCTCTATTCTTTGCGTTTTTAAATAAATACCAACTCTATTTCTTGCTTTTCTCTTTGCTGAAAATATATCTCCTGTGGCTATTCCTATTTCTTTTTTAATTTTATCCAACTCCCTGTTTTTCTCCATATTTATCTTTAATTATAAAAAACTATTTATTTCCGCACTGCAATTTAGTCATTTAAAAAAGACCGAACATCGATATTTTATTATAGCGCCATCGGGCAATGATAAATAAAAAATGTATAAAAGTTAACTATATACCACCTTTTTGCAAGCCAATTCCATTCATTTCCAAGATTTGTGAATATTATAGGTATCACCGCCCCTAACATATAAAATTACAGCTATTATATTTACTAAGTTCAGGTCTTATCTTCTATTGGAGTATCAGGTAAGAAATCCCGAGGAGAACAATCAAAAACTTTAGCTAGTATATTCAAATGGTTTAGATTATACTTTGCCCTTCGCTTAGGATTTTCAATATCAGCAATGAAACTTGCAGACATATTCATATAGTCTGCCAATTCCATTTGAGACCATTTTCGTTCCACTCGCATAGCCTTCACTTTCTGTATTACAAATTCTTCTATTTTAGTCATATACCAATCATTTTAATTGGTAAAGGAAAGATTATCGCAGAAATGTTTTGAACGTACATGTACGTGTATTATATTTGCAAAATCAATTAAATAACAAGTATTCAACTTTTAATTAAAAAAATCATGAAAAAGTATCTATTCTTCATTTTAATGGCAGCGAGCCTAGTTATGTACAGTTGTGAAAGCGATGATGATAATTCTCCAGTTAACAATCCTGTTGACACAGAATTTTCAACCGATAGGAGTGTTGAAATAAAGGCTTTTAGCAGTGAAAATGCACGCATATTCTCAACCACTTATAAAGAAACAGGATGCTCTGAATGTAATGAGGAAGGAACAAAATTTACAGCTATCCTCTTTGATAAAAATTCTTCAAACAAAACATACAGATATGTACTAGAAGTAAAAGTTGCATCACAAAAAGAGATAAGAAAAGGAGATAAATTAACGATGGTAGGAGGATTTTTTGCTGGCTCAAAAGACGATTTCCTCAAATATCAACCTAAAAATATAACAGGAGAAATAACCGTAGAAGAAGTGTATGAAGAAAAAGGCATCATTCTGTCTTTTAATAAACTATCATGGACAAATTCACCTAATGGAGGAACAATATACAATCTTACAGGCAAGTTGGCGTTCACCTATCCTAATTATAATCCTCTAGCAAACAAATAAATCCACACTGCTAGTAATGAAAAGATGTATTTTCACTTTACTCTTATTTTGCACCCCACTTTTAGTAATACATGCACTACCACGCAAAAAAGTAGCAGTTGTATTAAGTGGTGGTGGTGCAAAGGGAGTTGCACACATCGGAGCTTTAAAAGTTATAGAAGAATTGGGAATCCCAATTGACTATGTCGCAGGGACAAGTATCGGTGCAATTGTAGGGGGACTGTATTCTATTGGATATACACCTGAACAGCTAGAAATAATAGTTAAGCAGACAAATTGGATTGAACTACTTACCGATAAAATCTCACGGGATGCAATACCATTTCCTTTCAAATTGGATGATAGTAAATATCTTATATCATTACCTATTAGCAATAATAAAAAGAGTGGAGGTATAATCAAAGGTAGAAATATATCACAGTTATTACAACAACTCACAGAAGGCTATAATGAGACCATTAATTTTGATAGCCTTCCAATTCCTTTTGCATGTATCGCTACAGATATGGCAACAAATCAGAAAGAAGTTATTCGGTCAGGCAAACTTTCAGAGGCAATGCGAGCTAGTATGGCTATCCCCATCATTTTTACTCCACTATATTCAGACAAGAAGGTTCTAATAGACGGAGGATTCAAAGATAACCTACCTATTGATGTTGTTAAAAGTATGGGAGCAGATATAATCATTGCAATTGATGCACAATCAGAGTTGGCAACAAGTGATAAATTGCAGGCTGTACCTGATGTTGTCAATCAGTTAATGCTAATGATATGCCAATCAGAACTAGATATTGACAAAATCAAACAAGTTGATTCTTATATTAAAGTTAATGTAGAAGGATATAATGCAGCAAGTTTTTCAAATGAAGCGATTGACACCCTTATCATAAGAGGAGAGAATGCAGCAAGAGCAAATTATATTTCTCTATTATCAATCAAAGACAAAGTTGGAATAGTACCTTCAAAAAAGCCGCATAACACTTCATTTCAATTACCATTTAGTCCTCAATACACCCCAATAAAAAACAACCAATTAAGGGCTGCATTAAGATTTGACAGTGAAAATATTGCGGCAATCTTATTAAATCTGAATTTGCAAAACCTAAAAACAGGAAAAGCTGAAATAGCTTTAAGAGGCGGTAGACAATCGTTTCTCAACGCTCAATATAGCCTTCCTCTATCAAAGATACAAGAAATAAGTATCGCCAATAAAATCGCCTATAGTGACATTTTCCTATACAGTTATGGGCAAAAGATTTCCAATCTGAATTTTATACAGAATACCAGTAAGTTGGCATATTCGATAACACCATTAGACAATCTATTATTTAAGGCTAATATATCATTAGACTATCAACGTTTTTTCAGGACATTGGTAAATCAAGAATTTCCATATCCAAAGAGCAATGACTTGTTTCTAAATTACAATGTAGAATTGAAATACGAAACTATTAACAAAAGATATTTTCCGACAAAAGGTTTAGATTGCCACATTGGATATACAATATATACCAACTGCCACTCTTCCACAAACTATTCAGTATTTAATACTCTGATAAAGAAAATATTCCCTATAAGCCCTAGTACATATTGTGTACCATCAATATATGGAAGATTTATTTTTAATGCCAACATTCCCTTAATATACAGCAACATAATAGGCGGTGAAGGATATAGTTTAGACTTTGAGCAGCAAATACCATTCTCAGGACTTATACACACAGAAAATGTCAATAACGTATTAGGAGGTATGCAAATCAAATTTCAACACACAATTCACAAGAAACAGCATCTTACTCTCGCAGGCAATTACGCCATTTCAGAACATCATTTTTCAAACTGCTTTCATGGAAAACCAATATACGGAATTAGTGTTGGATATGGCTATGAAAGCCCATTGGGTCCAATAGAAGGTTTTCTTTCTTATTCTAACAAAACAAAAGATTTAGGGTTTTATCTCAATATCGGATTTGGATTCTAAAAGCTCAACATATCATAAGTCTCTAGCAGTTCTTGCGAACGCAGTCCCAAATATCGACGAGTAGTTTGTATATCAGCGTGATTAAATAGTTCTGATAACTTTATTAATGCAAATTCAGAGTTCTCCCCTGCTGCCTCAACTACCTGCCGCCCAAAAGTTTTACGCATACTATGCGTACTAAAATGCTCGATTTTCAAATTATACTTTGACTTCATTGACTTAAAAAGCACATTGATTCGTTGTGTACTATACACAGTCTTCTTTCTACTGAGAAAACATTTTTCATTTATATCCACTATACCAAGAGCCTTATAACAGTCTGCAATATGCTTCTGAAAATTACAATTAACTCTAATCTCCCTACGTTTTCCTGTTTTCTGTTCAGTAACAACAAACTTTTCGTTATCCAATAACATAGACCATGTAAGAGTGAGTAGGTCACTTATTCGCAGCCCGAAAAAACTACCACAGCCAATTAGCAGCGACAATCTATATTCCTCATCTCGATATAATTTGCGAACTAAGGACAACATTGAATCCCATTCCAAATAATCCGAAGTGACATAACTGTTTTTTAAGCTCATAATATTCATTTTTAGTTGAGATTCATCGTTTTTGAACATGTTATGAATACTCAAATTAGTAATTCATTGATAATCAATCCATATTCAGTAATTACAGAAGTGAATATTTCAATCTCCACAATATCGACCAGTACCATAGCCCATTGCTTTTGATATTTCATCACTTGTGAGACCTCTCTCCCAAGCTCTTTCATCTCTTCTTTGGTCTACTCCCTCTTTATGTGCAATCCAGCTCGCTGCAATCATAGCATCAAGCTTTGCTGCTTTTTCTTCACGAGCTCTAACAGCATCATGCTCCCAACCCCAAGCTGCTCTCAGACATTCACTCCAAGAACGACCTTTTCTATGAAACTCACTACCATATAATCTATGGGCATCTTTCATTACTTGTTGCTTATTGTATCGTCTCATAATTCGTAGTGTTATTGATTACTTATCGCACTACAAATGTAGTACTTTCAATATACATATCAAAATAAAAATGTATATTATTAGAGCTACATTAACTTCTTTTATGTACTGCAATCAATATACAATTTAAAACTAAACGTATATTTGCATACATAATACAAAAGAAGAGTTATGGGACTACGAATAAAAGAAGTTATCAAAGAAAAAGGAATGACTGTTCAGACATTGGCTGACAAAATGGGAATTAATAGAGTAGGATTATCTAACCATATTAATGGAAATCCTTCCGTAGCCATTTTGGAGAAGATTGCCATAGCACTAGAAGTATCAATTCAAGAGTTGTTTGAAAAAGAGCCAAATAAGAATATTAATGGCTATATTGAGATTGGAACAGAAATCTTTAAGATTACATCCTTTCAAGATATGAAGAACATTATTAACCGCTTTAATAGTACTGAGTAAGTAAACTCAGTACTTCAACAATCACTCCTGCCCCTAAAATCCCATCCTCCTTACCTGAAATCCCCTCAATTTCTCCCCAAAATCCCCTGTAAAATCCCCTGCTTATTCATAACACACTGTATATCTGAACAATACAGGCTCAACTCGCAAAATAGTAGTTATTAGCCCATTTCATAGCTATATCTTTGCAATATCGAAAGAGCTCAAACGATAATAAATGATATTGTAAAACGAATAAAATCAGAATAATGAAAATAGATAATAACGAGACTGTATTTGATTACAGCACTATGAATGAGATTATTAATGAGGGTATGAAAGAAGAAAAACGCAAAGCGTTATATAAGAATTTATGGTTTGAAAAGGAACTTACCATTTTATTCGGAGAAACAAATTGTGGTAAAAGCTTACTTGCACTTCAAATAGCAGAAGAGATTGCCAAAGGTGGCGAAAAAGTAATGTACTTCGATTATGAAATGAATATGTCCCAACTATGCGATAGATATTCCAATGAAGAACGTACAAAACGATATGAATTTTCCGAAAACCTAATCAGAGCAAGAATTGATTTTGATTTGGAATGTGATTTTAAAGCACGAAGAGAAAGATTATTTATGCGACTGGAAGAGGCTGCAAGCAAATCTAACATAAAAGTCTTCATCGTTGACAACATCACGTGTCTACATCCTAATTTATCTGATACGGAACAAGCTGCAAGATTCACCATTGAATTTAGAACATTTATGAACAAGTTAGGTGCAAGCGTCCTTTTGCTAGGACATTCTCCGAAACTGCAAAGCAAAGGAGTTATCACATTAGATAGACTTGGAGGCAGTAAACAAATTAGCAACTTTATAGATGCTTGCTTTTGCATCGGGAAGACCACAGGAGAGATAAATAAAGTTTATATAAAACAACTAAAAGCCCGAAGCTGTCCCATAACTTTACATGAAGGGCGTGTCCTTGTCTGCTCTATAGAGAAACGAGATGATTGTTTTATTGAATTCAAGGAAGAAGGCTATGCCAATGAAAAAAAATTATTGAAGGGGGAAGCTGATATTACCCCTGAAAAAGAAAAAGCCCATCAACTTTACAAAGAAGGCAAAAGCTATAGAGAAATAGCTAGAATCATCGGCAAAAGCGATAAGACTATCAAGAAATGGATAGAGGAATATGAAGAATATTGTGCCAAGCACGAAGCTAATGAAGAAGTTGAAAACGATTTTTTTGAGGTGGATAGTGCGGAAATGCGGAGTGCGGAATAGTGAAATGCAAAATAATACTAATAAACAGTCTAACATTCACTTTCTTTTCCCCTTTAATTTACTACTAATGAACTTTGTAATAGAAATACAATATGAATGCACAGTATTTAAACTTAGATACCATCAAAGAGAACCGCAACTTCAAAGGAATATCCCAAGAGGATGCAAAAGAATTAATTGATACACTATATGCTTTTTCAGTTCTGAGCTATGAGGCATATAACAAAAAAGATACACAATATGGAGAATTTTGAATTAAAAGGCTTTGCTAAAGGCAAAAAACAGCAAAAAGAACAAGTAGGCGGCAATGCCATCATCTATACCCGTGTTAGTTCCAGTGAACAAGTAGACGGTCAAAGTCTAGAGGTGCAAATAGACAAATGCAGAGAGTACGCAAACATGCACTCATACAATATTGTCGGTGAGTTTGGAGGAACATACGAATCAGCAAAGAGCGATAAGGAACGCAAAGAATTTAGTCGTATGTTAACCTTCATCAAACAGAGCAATAAGAAAGGCAGCAATCAGATAGTAAAAACCGTAATAGTGTTCAGTACCTCCCGTTTCAGTAGAACGGGAAGCACAACCATTATTGAAGAGGTAGAAGCTAGAGGAGCATACGTGGTATCTGCAACATCAAATTATGACCCACGTACACCAGTCGGAAAGTATATGCAACTCATGGAACTTGCAAATGCAAGGTTTCAAAATGACGAAAAGAGAGCAACAACTGTTGAAAACAGCGTAAAAGCATTACTAAAAGGTAGATGGATTGGTAAAGCTCCACGAGGATATGACCAAAAGACAACAAAGAAAGAGCAGATTATAACCATCAATGAAGAAGGAAAACTAATAAGAAAAGCATTCCTTTGGAAAGCCAATAACAAACTATCTAACGAAGAAATCAGGCATAGACTGGCAGCAGAAGGTTTCCATATCTGTAAACAGAAGCTATCAGAACTGTTCAAAAATCCTTTTTATTGCGGCTATATGGCACATAAATTCTTGCAAGGGGATATTGTACAAGGAAATCATCCTCCATTGATACCAAAAGAAATTTTCTTGAAAGTAAATGGAGAGTTATCCAAAAACCATAATGGATATGAACAAAAGATAGATAAGGAGTATGCACCATTACTAGGCAGCATTAAATGTCCCTGTTGTGGCAATAATCTATCCGCAAGTATATCAACTAAGATGCGAAAGAAATTCGGGCGTACCGATATTGGTTATTATGTTTGCAGCCGCAAAGGATGCAAGTATAACAGTTCAACCAAAAACGTACATGAAGCCTTTGAAGAGGAAGTAAACAAGTACTCTCTATCTGATAAGGTATCAGAACTTCTAAAACTACAACTAACCATTACCTTTGATAACATGAATAAAGAAAATAAAGAAAGAGCCCAGTCCATAAAATCCAATATCAAAGCAAAGGAAAAAGAACTGGAACAAGTCGAAACAAATTATGCACTTTGCTCGGATGCAAAGAAACAAGAGATTTGTATAAAGGTAATGACGAGATTAGAAACAGAAATCAGAGGTTTACAGGTAGAATATTCAAAGGTGAACACAGAAATATTGAACCTTGATAAATTCATTGATTATGCGTTCACAATGCGCTCTAACTTATTCAATTTATGGGAATTACAAGGATTAGAAGGAAGAAGGAGATTACAAAAATTGGTATTTCCTGACGGTTTTATCTACGACAAAAATAACGAGCATATTGAACCTAAAACAGTCAATCAATTCTTTCTGCTAAACTACTCATTTCCAACGAATAATGGGGATAAAAAAAGAGAGACGAACAGTGAAAATCACCGTTCGTCCCTTCAAGTACTCGAAGCGGGACTTGAACCCGCACAGCCGCAATGGCCAAAGGATTTTAAG
>ERZ1673739.1324-NODE-1324-length-28114-cov-21.350903_pt1 | contig 28114 bp, 25 predicted proteins | sample MGYA00580210_ERZ1673739 | MGnify/ENA primary metagenome ERZ1673739 (study PRJEB41218, sample SAMN15661749) | gut metagenome | host: Homo sapiens | place: Canada: London | collected 2015-08-20/2019-03-30 | study: EMG produced TPA metagenomics assembly of...
AGGCCTCCATTTTGCCTTGTGCGGCAACGGTAGTCCCTGCCGAAGCAAGAACTACCGTTGCCAATATCCAAGGTCTTAGACTAAAAAATGTTTCATTATTTCGAAGTAATTGTTATTCTGCCATTTGGGCTTTCAGGTACAGCTTTTTCGCGAACTTCATATCATGTTCTACCATGATTCTTACAAGTTCCGGGAAGCTGGTCTTTGTCGGGTTCCAACCCAGCAGCGTCTTGGCTTTAGTCGGGTCACCCAGCAGTTGTTCCACTTCGCAGGGGCGGAAATATTTCGGATCCACTTCCACCAGTGCCTTTCCGGTTTTCACGTCGATACCTTTCTCATTCACGCCTTCGCCTTCCCAGCGCAGTTCTATGCCGGCTTCCTTAAAGGCAAGTGTGGCAAACTCGCGTACGGTGTGCATCTCTCCGGTGGCAATCACGAAATCTTCTGGTTTGTCGTGTTGCAGGATAAGCCACATACATTCCACATAGTCTTTGGCATATCCCCAGTCGCGGCGTGCGTCCAGATTGCCCAGATACAGTTTGTCCTGGAATCCTTGTGCAATGCGGGCGGCAGCCAGCGTAATCTTGCGGGTAACGAAGGTTTCGCCGCGGCGCTCGCTTTCGTGGTTGAAGAGAATGCCGTTTACGGCGAACATTCCGTAGCTTTCGCGGTAGTTCTTTGTAATCCAGAAACCGTATTGTTTGGCTACGCCGTAGGGGCTGCGCGGGTAGAAAGGGGTAGTCTCCTTCTGCGGCACTTCCTGCACCTTACCGAACAGTTCCGAAGTAGATGCCTGATAAATTCTTGTCTTCTTCTCCATGCCTAAAATGCGCACGGCTTCCAGCATACGCAGTGTACCTACCGCATCGGCTTCCGCCGTATATTCGGGTACGTCGAACGAAACCTTCACGTGGCTCTGTGCGGCAAGATTATAAATTTCATCCGGTTGTACCTGCTGGATAATGCGGATGAGCGAGCTGCTGTCCGTCATATCTCCGTAGTGCAGGTTCACCAGGCGGTCTTTCTTCATGTCGCGTACCCATTCATCCAGGTACAGATGCTCGATGCGTCCGGTATTGAACGAAGATGAGCGGCGTAATATACCGTGAACTTCATAACCTTTGTCAATCAAAAATTCTGCGAGGAACGAACCATCCTGTCCGGTGATACCGGAAATTAATGCTACTTTTTTCATTTTGTGTATTTTAAATAATAGATATTTTTGATATGGATATATATAGTTTACTTTTTATGTTGATAAAAGCAAACCATGGTATATACTTATAAAGTAAAGAGGGGAAAAATAAAAAACTCCTTGCGTGTAGAGTACGCTACGCTACTGCCTGTCACATAAGTGGTTATTACGGACAGGCAGATACTATAAGGAATGTTTCTCCGGCAAAATTAAGTCAAATGTATTTGATAGCCAAGAAAAAAATGAAAAATGTATAAATTTATCATCTTTTTCCTGGCTTTTCTCAATCTGTCCGGTGATTGATGCAGATACCTTTCAGGTACCATTCGTACAACCGATGTATACCTTCGTCTATCTCCACCTTATGATGCCATCCCAGGTTGTGCAGTTTGGTTACATCCGTCAACTTGCGCAGCGTGCCGTCCGGTTTGCTTGCATCCCATCTCAGTTCGCCCTTGAAGCCGATTTCCGCCATGATTTTTTCCGCCACTTCCCTGATGCTGAGTTCCTTTCCGGTTCCCACGTTGATGTGGCAGTTGCGTATCTCTTTCGAACCTGCCGCATACGTATCCTTGAAGTCCACGTTCAGCAACACATGTACGCTGGCATCCGCCATTTCTTCGCTCCAGAGGAATTCGCGCAGCGGCTTGCCCGTGCCCCACAGCGTAACGGCTTCCGGCGTAATTCCGAATTTTGCCAGCTTTGCCAGTATCTCCTCATCGGTGCAGCTTCCGTTCACACCCTCTACCGGGCGCAGGTCTATATCCTTGCGTACGGCATCCCAGTTGCCTTCGTTCAGGCATTTGGCAAGGTAAATCTTACGTATCATGGCGGGCAGCACATGGCTGTTCTCCAGGTGGAAGTTATCGTTGGGTCCATACAGGTTGGTAGGCATCACCGCTATGTAGTTCGTGCCGTATTGCAGGTTGAAGCTTTCGCACATTTTCAGTCCGGCAATCTTGGCAATGGCATACGGTTCGTTGGTATATTCCAACGGCGATGTCAGCAGCACTTCCTCTTTCATCGGCTGCGGAGCTTCACGCGGATAGATGCAGGTACTGCCCAGGAAGAGCAGCTTCTTCACTCCGTGTCTGAAGCTTTCACCAATCACATTCTGCTGTATCTGTAAGTTCCGGTAGATGAAGTCCGCCCTATATTGCAGATTGGCCATGATGCCGCCCACGTGGGCGGCAGCCAATACCACGGCATCGGGTTTCTCTTCATCGAAGAATTTCTTTACAGCAACTCCATCCAACAGGTCCAGCTCCTTGTGGGAGCGGCCTGTCAGATTAGTATATCCTCTTTGCAACAGGTTGTTCCAGATGGCGGAACCCACCAGTCCGTGATGGCCTGCTACAAAAATTTTAGCGTCTTTTTCCAACATAATTTATCAGGTATGATTATTCTTTATCTTTTTCTTTCACTTCGCCGCGGCGTGCCTTTTCGGTGTAGCGCAGTTCCTTTTCAATGGTCATATCCTTGCCCAGACCATACGTATGCAGTCTTTCAGGCTCTATACCCACCTTCACGAGGAACTTCTTCAAGGCTTCGGCACGTTTCAGCGTCACTTTCTTGTTTATGGCTTCTCCGCCCGTATGGTCGGCATAGCCGCAGATGTCAATCTGCACTTCCGGATTCTCTTTCAGTGTTTTGGCAATGGTGAAGAGTTCGCGTGCATACTTGTCCGTATCCAGTTTCCACTTTCCGCGTTCAAAGTATACGGCGGGCAAGTCTTTCGGGAAACCTTTGCATACCACTACTTCCGGAGATTTTTCAAGCACTTTCTGTTCGATGTAGATAGTATCGTGCACCACTTTCGTAACGGTCTTTGTAGCGCGCTTCCACATAGGCAGATAACCCGGAGCGTACATGATATTGTCTTTCTTGCGTCCCTTGCTGTTGCCTACCTTCCATATCAGACCAACCTGTGCCGTAACCATGCTGTTGTGTTTGGTGGTATTGATGGAGTTGATACCGTCGAAGTCCTGATTGTTAATCCAGATCATACCTCCCTTCAACTGTACGTCGAAGTTGTGGTTTATCCGGTAACGTACGGCAAGGTCGCCTCCCAGTCCGAGATTAACCTTGTTGTCGAGTTTGTCGGCAAACTGTTCGTCGTTGGAGCGGTTCTTGACGGTAGACGAGAACTTCTGCAGGTAGATACCCGGTGCCAGCACCACAGCCCAGCGGCGGTCACCGTCGCTGCGGCGGAAGAGGTTCAGCAGGTTTACCTCTGCGTTCAGTCCGAAGTTCCATGAGTGAACCGAAGAATACAAATCCTTGTAGTAGCTTCCGCCTTCCGGAAAGTCCACGTTATAGTAAGTGTTTCCGTTGGGCAGCAGTACGAAGTCGTCCTCGTAGCGTTGCGAACCGGCGCGGTTGCTTCCGTAGTCCACAGAGAGGCGTGCTCCGAAAATCGGATTGAACTGGTAGCTTCCCTGCAAACCGAACATATAGCCTGCCCAGTTGTTGTTACCTCTGCTCACGGAACGGAAATCGCCTGCATAGAACGGCATTCCGATGTTCACTCCGATGCTCCACCGTGAGTAGTCTTTGTACAAAGTCTTTTTGTCAGGATAGTCCTTCCAGGGGTCGTCCACTTTGACCACCTCTTGTGCCATGGCTTCCATGCCCGGCAGAGCTGCCAGACAGAAACCGGCGATGATGTATTTCAGTGATTTCATAAACGCTTTGTTTTAAATGTTATTACCGGTTATTTCTTTTGCAACTCCACGCAGATATAGGCAGGTTCTCCATAGTTGATTCCGTCCTTGCGTGCCTGCAGTCCGATTACCACTTTGTAGCCGGTAAGGTCATCGGTTACGCGCGAGGGATCCAGAGTCAGACCCATGGAAAGCGCTCCGTTGTGCGTGTCTACCTTTATGTAGTTTACCAGGTCCGGTTGCGGCTTTCCGGCTTCGTCATAAATATTGCCCATACTGTAAACAACCGGGATATTCTGGTTGCTTTCGTTTGCCGTTGAAGAGCCTAAAACGTCTTTTGCAAATACCGACTTTTTATCTACGATTTGAATGACTTTTGTATCGACATTTTTCACTTCTCCCAGCACAGCGTGCTTGTAGATGTCCTCTTCTGCAAATAAGCTCAGTCCCAGGTCTGCTTTGGTGCGCACCACTTCTGTTCCCGATTTGAACTCATATGTAGTCTGGTCTTCGCTTTGGGCAGGCACGTAGCGTACACCCTTATAGCTTGTAGAGCGGTTATTGTTGCTGTTTTCAAATTCAACGGCTACGGTAAACGGCATCTTGTGAGTCACCGGATCCACTGTAGGCAGTTCGCAAGTAGCCGTAACGGTGAATATGCCTTCGGCTGCATCTTTTACAGCGACTTTTTCTACTGTAAATGCCGGTCCTGCATCACCTGCTCCACGTGTAGGAATGGCTTCTCTGGAGTCGATGTGGAAGTAGCCTTCCAAAGCGGTCACTTCGTTAAGCACATCTGCCGGATTGATTTTCACATTTACATTCAGCTCATATTTGTTGCCTTCACGCGGCTTCAGTTCCACTTCCTCGTTACTGCTGTATTGTGGAATGATTACCATACTCTGGATGCGGTTGAACAAACGATCAACTTTCTCTTCCAGTTCCGTGCACTTATTTTTCAGTTTGTCGATTTCTCCCTGCATCAGAGCCAGCTGATCCTTGATTTCTTTGGTTGCCTCTTCAATCAGCTTGTTCATTTCGTCTTTGTTAGGGATATTGTTCAGTTGTTCGTATACCATTGCGAACTTTTCATCAATCTGTTTCTTGTTGTAGTAATCGGCAAGCATGTTCTCCACTTCCTCAATCGTGACGAAGTTATCCATTTTACCGTTCAGTTCATTATACTTCGTCTGTAAGTCGAGAATATCTTTCTGATTCTTCAATACATCGGCTTTCAGTTTTCCCAGGTCGGGCAATGCTGCGAGGGCGTCTTCCAGTCTTTTATAAATTTCGTCTACACGTCCCGACAACGCATTATAATTATTATTCAGTGCCAGGAAGCCTGCATTCATCTTACTTTCCAGTGCGCTTAACAGTGCAGCCTGCTGTGCCTGATTGTCCTTGAGTTGGAGAATGTCATTCGTGTTCTTGCTCACGTAAGCTTGCAGTTCGTTCAGTATCTGTTTGATTTGATTCAGGTCTGCCGGGGGCACGCTTCCGTTTTCAAGCGAATTCAGACGTCCTAGTATGTTTTCAATGGTTGTGTCATAGATTAGTTTCATCTGTTCAACCTGTTTTTCCAAATCAGTTACACGTACTCCCAGTGCATCCAATTGTTTTTCCAGAGCACTGATGCGTGCCGTATGGTCTTTTACGATGCTTTCCACATTACCCATTCTTTCATCCAGCTTTCCGTACAGCGATTCTATGGACAAATATTTGGCGTTAAGCTCTGCCACTTGGGCTTGCAGGTCTTTCAGGTCATTCTGGAGTTGTTCTACCAGTTTGGACAATTCGGGGTCTGTAGTGCCGCCGCCATTGTTTATGGCTTCCCATATTTTTTCTATTTGAGCATTATAATCGCCTATCAGCTTATTGATACGCTTGTCAAGCTTGTCATAGCGGGTGTTCAAGTCCTGAACCGTATCCTGCAGTTTGCTTACCGCATCGGAGATGCCTTCTAATTGTGTATCGATTTCATTGATTTTACCATCCACTTCATTCTTTAAATTCAAGATGTCGTTTTTGGTATCTTCCCTCAGTTGTTCCAGATTCTGTGCATTTTCCTTTGCCGCATTATCCAGTTCTTCGAGTTTACCGTCTATTCTTTCGAGGTTATCGGTCAGTTTCTGGTTCAGCTCTTCCAATTGCTTCAAGGCATTTTCCAGCTTTTGCTTCTCTTCTAGTTGCGATTCTTTCAAATTGGCTATTTCTTCTTTCAAGTCACTGATAGCCTTTTCGGTTGCATTCTGCTTTTCCTGCAAGGATTGGTACTGCTCTTCAAGCTTCCGGATACGTCCGTCCAGTTCATTGTATTTGGCAGAAATCTCGGCATCGATTTCCTTGGACAGTTCCAGCAATTTTTTGTCGAATTCCTGTACTGTCTGTTCAATCATGTTCTTTATGTTCTGGTCATTCTCCTCCATTGCTTTCTGCAACTCGGCAATCTTTCCTTCCAGCTCATTTTTCGTAGTCTCCAGGTCTTTGATAAGATTGCTGATGCTCTCCTTGAATTCGGCATGCTCCTTGGCTGCTTCCTGCAAGGTTACAATCTGCTTTTCAATCAGTTCGATTTTTTCCAGCAGATTGTCAACGTTAACATCGCCATTTTCAATCTGATTCCGAAGAATTTCGATTTGGCCGTCATAATCTTTCTGGCAGCCGGTCATTAAAATACAGCCGCTTCCTGTAAGCAACAACATAGCTGCGAACAGAGACATTGTTGAATTTCGTTTCATAATCACTAATGTTTTAAAGTAAAACGTTTGATATTTTGTTCTTCTTTCAAGCTACATACCAGGAGTGCACCGTTCCGTTCGGCAATGATATAGCCGTCCAGTCCTTCCACCACCACTTGTTTCTCTCCGGCAGTGTGCACAATACAGTTATGGCAGTTGTGCAGGCTGATGTCATTCCCCACACCTGCATTTCCGTGTTCGTCCTGCGGCAGCAGGGTTCTTAGCGACCCCCAACTACCCAAATCACTCCAGCCGAATTCGGCAGGCAGTGTATAGATGCTTTCCGCTTTCTCCATTACAGCGTAGTCTATGGATATTTTCTCACAGGTGGGGAAGAGTCTTTCTACAGTGTCGGCCTCTTGTGCTGTGTAGAAATCCCGGCTCATTTCGTCCATAATAGCAGCCAGATCCGGAGTAAACTTGCGTATGGCATCGGTTATGGTATTTACATTCCACACAAAAATGCCGGCATTCCAAAAGTAGCTGCCGTGGGCAACGTATTCTTTGGCAGTTTCTACATCCGGCTTTTCTTTGAAAGCGTCTACCTTGTATATTTCAGTACCGTTAATCTGTTCCGCAGCCTGTATATATCCGTATCCGGTTTTCGGACGGCTGGGTTTGATGCCTATCGTTACAATGGAACAGTTTGTGGCGGTAAAATCGAGTGCACAGCGCATTACCCGTTGAAACTCACCGGTGTTTATCACCAGCGCGTCCGACGGAGTTACTACGATATTTGCCTGCGGATGCTGTTTCTTTATTTTCCAGCAGGCATAGGCAATGCAGGGTGCCGTATTGCGGGCAGTCGGCTCTGCCAGGATGTTGCATTCGGGCAAATCGGGCAGCTGTTCTTTTACAATATCCGTATATTTCTCGCTGGTCACTACCCAAAAGTTTTCCATTGGGCATAGTGGTGCAAATCGCTCTACGGTAAGTTGTATCAGTGACTTGCCGCATCCCATTACATCAATAAACTGTTTGGGATATTCAGGTGTACTCATCGGCCAGAATCGGCTTCCGATGCCACCTGCCATGATTACAATATGATTTTCCATTTTTTATATTTGTTGAAATTTAGCAGAAATAAATTGAGGAATTTTCCAACTCATTTTTAGTAGTTTTGTTAGTACTCCACAAAAGCCATGTTTTTTATATAAGTGTACGTCTTCTTTCCACATGAGTTTCCTTTTTGAATTATTTGTAGAAAGTCCACCCATCCGCATTTTTATAATATAGGTTTTTAAATATTCTATGTGCAAATGGGCTTCATAAAAATATCTTATGAGAAAATCTGAATCAGCTGCAATTTTATAGCTTTCATCGTATTGGCCCCATTGGTTTATAATTGAACGTTTTATATATACTGTTGGGTGTAATGGCAACCATCCGCATTTCACTTTCCATCTATGGAAACTTCCACTTATCCAATTCCGAATAATTTTGTCAGTATTATTATAATCTACAAATAAACCATCACCATATATAATGTCAGCATTAGTTTGCTTAAACTTCTTTACAATATTGGAAATGACATGTGTGTCATATAAGAAATCATCGGAATGTACTAAACCTATAATATCTCCAGTTGCAGCTGTTATTCCTTTATTAATAGCTTCATACATTCCTTTATCTGGTTCTGATATAATAGTATTAATATAATTCTTATACTCATTAATTATTTTTAAAGAATTATCATTTGAGGCGCCATCTACGATAATGTATTCTATATTGGGATAATCTTGTGCTAAAACACTTTCAATTGCTTCACGAATAGTATTTTGACGATTAAAGCAAGAAGTAATGATAGAAACTTTCATAATATTGATACTTTTATAATGTAAGTGGTTATTTATCTAAATATGTTTCTTTTATGAATGCCTTAATTCGCCTGTCATCCCATCCAAAGCGTTTTTTTATTTCATAAATTTTGGAGTCTACTAGGAAGCGATACCAAAAACCTTGCAAAAAATGCCATATAAAGCCCTCTTTCCCATCTAGAAATCCTCCTTTCAGAATGTAGCGTATATTGAAATTGATAAATGGTCGTAAGAATAGCGGTGTTTTTATGTATTTCATTTTTAGCCATCGTTTACGTTGTTCCTCTGTTCCCCAAAACTTGGCCTGTACTTCTTTGTCTCTATCGTCCAGTTTGTATTCCATCATTAGCATGTCCGCCATTTCCCTTGTAGCATATCCATTGTGCTTTTCTGTCCACCAGGTCAGGTCATTTAAATTGGCGTCTACTTGATTCCCTTCTTCTATGGTGATTGTTGTTCCATCAAAAATACGGATGTGTTCATCCATCCATCGGTTTTCACATTCTCCATGTCCTCTACGCCATACTTTCAAGTGGTAAGAAGGATACCAGCCCCCGTGTAACAGAGGCTTTCCCATAAAATCTATACGCTTGCGGACATATATTCCATTTACTTCATTGTTGCATTTTGCTAATGTATTTTTCATGGCAACTCCCAAGTTACCTTCTAAAAACTCATCAGCGTCAATGCGCCATATCCATTCTGTTGTGATAGGACAGTTCTTCAGTCCCCAATTAAATTGTGTCGCATAGTTTTTCCAAGGGTTTTGATAAACTTGCGCTCCTAATTCTTTTGCGATTTCTACAGTTCGGTCCTTGCTGAAAGAATCGATGACAAATATTTCCTCACAGATATTTTTAAGTGAGTTGATACAACGGGATATATGTTTCTCTTCGTTGTATGTAAGAATGATGGCAGCTATGGAATTATTCATAATAGTTTTCGTTATACTTGATATATACTTTTGTTATTGAAAGACTCATTGCTGAATACCTGTGAAAAAAGATGGACTGTGCATTTTAGCAGATATGCAGCAATAAATATGATGATATATATAATGATGATATTCAGTGGAAATATGTTATTGAGTTTATCTGTAAAGATTGCATATTGAACCATATATATTTCCAAAGTTAAAGTTGAGATAAAATAAATAAACTTTCCTCCTGATTTGTATTCCAATATTTTATAAATCTGAGGTGTGTCACAAAATCTATATATCCAATAAATACTACTCAATAACGGAATAAGTGATATTAACTGGAATTTACAGAAGAATGGATCTATTTTATAAATTCCCATAAGTACATAATATGTAATAAGACTTACCAAGGTATAACCTCCAGACTTGAGAGGAGATACAACCTTGTATTTTCTGATGGCTACCATAGCGCCTAGCATCATAAAAAGAAAATAATATATTCTCATAAATGGAACCGCGGCATACATTACCGAATGGTTAAAATCTAATACCCAGAAACTACTGATTGCCACAAGCAGGAAAACTATGCCAAAGACTTGATTTAAGTACTTCAATAAATAAGTACGGATGAGATAGAAGATGACATAATATACCATAATACATGGTATAAACCAATATTTAGGGGTTGTTATTAAGTCTGTAATTTGCCAATTCCAATTGAAAATTACTGCCGATACCAGTGCCCACATTATGATAGTGGGATAAATTCTGTTAATTCGTCTTTTGTACCAATTCGGAAAACTGTCTTGTCTTCCCATAAATGGAGTAAAACCGGAACAGAAAAAGAATAAACCGTCACCTATTGCCCCACCGGTAACTAAGCTACCGTATTTAGGAAATAATATTCCCATGTGTGAATAAGTTATTAAAAAGGCGGCAATGAACTTTAAAAGAATAATACCTTTGTTTTTACCCCCCCCTATGTAATTATTTTTGACTATATTCATTTCTTTAATATTCTTTTTTTTATATATTTAGCAGGATTTCCTGCATAGACTCCCCACGGCTCTGCATCTTTCACCATTACTGTACCTGCGCCTATTACAGCACCTTCACCAATTTCTATATCAGGACCGATGAATGTATCGGCACAAATCCATGTTTGATTGCCAATACGGATTTCTGGACGCAGTAGTGGAAGAACCGGATTTGTATAGTCATGTGTGCCTGCACATACATGGACTCGGTGACTGACAGTGGCTTTTTCTCCTATCGTTACTTTACCTAAATTATAGATTAGGGTTTCTTCCCCAATGGCACTCCAATTTCCAATTTCCAAATTCCATGGAAACCAGATAACGGTGGAGGAATAAATATGGACGTGTTTTCCTATTTTGGCTCCAAATAGGCGTAATATCGTATTCCTGTAGCCGAAAGCTATACGGGGAGAATTGCGGAAAAAAAAATTTTCCGAATGTCCATAGTATACGTTTTATATAGATCCATTTGGAGTAATTCAAATGATTACGGTTTTCAGCTATGTTGAGTTTATCCATTTTTTGATACGTTTTTAAAGAAATTTCTTCTATATCAATACCATTGGGTATTATTTCTATCTTAGAATTATATCTTAACTTTAATAAATTATTTTTTTACTTTCAGATGTAGAAATAATGGTATTAGCATTTTGTATAGCTGTTTTTTCTACAATTTGTTGATATAATTGTTTCATATTTTCTGCTACTATGTTTGATGAAAATTTTTTTATAACATAATTCCTTCCTCTCTTGCCCATAGCTTCAAGTTCTTGTTCAGATAATGAAAGGCTTTCGTTTATCGCATTTGCAATGTCTTCCGCTGTGCGATTAACCCACCAACCACAACGATGCTTTACTATTCCTTGCCACGGAGCACCTTTGCAAGTGATTACTGGTGTACCTGATAATAAGGCTTCGGCAATTACTATTCCAAAATTTTCATTTAGGGTTGGGAGAATAAAAATATCTGCTTGTTTATATAGTTCCCATTTTTCCTCTCCAAAAACACCACCGAGGAAATATACAATGTTTTCAATGTTTAACTTTATACTTAGTTCCTTTAGTGTTTTAAGATAACCTTCTGTATCAGGACCTGCGATAAAAATTTTATACCCTTTTAATTGATTTTTTAGTAGTCCTACAGCTTCTAGAAGAATGTTTGCCCCTTTGTTTGGTCGTAAAAGTCCTACATACAAAATAGTCTGAGTTCTTTTCCATGATTTTTTTGTGTTTGTGTTATCAGTAATCACGCCATTGGGGACAATCTTTATATTTTTATTGTAACCAAGTTTTAGCAGATTGTTTTTTTCTGTTTCTGCAGTAGCAACAAGTGCATCAGCCATTTTTAATGAATATTTTTGGTAAAACAATAAAGCTGGCAGTTTTTTTTCCAATAATTTTTTGCAAGTACCCAAGGTTCTAACATCCCATGAGGTGTTATTACTACTGGATAATTTTTTGATTTTGCCCAAAATACAGTATAAGAACAGAGTGGCTCCCAACAGCTATTTACATGAAGTATATCAGGTTTAATATCGTCTATCAGATTTAAAAATTGACGTTTTGCTTGAAGGATGTGTATTAATCCATGTTCAATGTAATGTATAGTACAGTTTTCTATTTTTAATTCATTTTCAGAATGATGGGTTATAATATGTAATTCTGTGATTTTTCCTAGCGAATGAGCTAATAACTTTAAGTATGCTCCAACACCACCTGAACTTTGATCTATTGATGGAATATAGTGTATTATTTTCATGAACAGCATAAATTATATTTTATTAAAAATAAGTTATCTTCCTCCCGTACACACTTTGTATATTGCTAGATAATGTCTCTTTAATAAAAAGCCTATTATTATAGAGCTAGTTATAAACAGCCATGGAGAAAATAGATAGGATACAATATATCCTATTTCGTTCTTACCAACTATTGCTACTATGATTTTCCTAAAAATATTTAGTGTTGGTTCATGGAATAAGTAAATGAAAAATGTGAAAGAACATAATGTTGTCATTACCTTATGTTCAGATAGGGTATATTGTACTGGAACTAAAACATTATAAATATTCCATATACCAATAATTCCGATACATATAATAGGGATTCTTGCTGTTTCCCATATTTTATAGTTGGGATTTAATAATTGAACTATAGAAAATATTAAGAATATTAAACAGCATATGAGACCTGCTTTTTTATATGTATGTTCAAGATTTACTTGTGTTAATTGTCCTCCTAGGACAAACCAAAACAAGGATGTTATAGGAATGTAGGATATAGATATATAAGTTAAAAAAAACGTAATAATGACAAAACTCCATTTTGCGTATTTTAAACACAAATACCATAGGGGAGATGTTGCTACAATCAAAATTAAATCTCTAAGAAACCAAAGTTGAAATGCACAAGGTGATCCATTTCCTGTATCATAAAATATAGAGCAAATTATTTGTGTGATAGAATTATTAAATAATGGCATAATGGGACTATTTATATATTTTGATGCCCATGGTATGATAGCAACCAATACGTTAAAAAATACAAAGAATAGACAGCCTATTAAATAGGGAATGAGTAATGTTCTTCCTCTTTTATATATTTTTTTATATATAGATTGCATTCCTTGAGGTATATTTAAGAAAAATAAGTATCCAGAAATGATATAAAATAAAGGTACAGCAATTCGACCAATCATTCCAGATATGAAAAATTGGAGAATATGAATTGTCTGCATTTCTGTTTTTTTCTCATTTAGAATTAGAACCTCATTAGAGAATCCTGAATGAATATAAAGTACGAGAATAATGCAAACAAATGAAAGAATCTTTATTTTATCACTTATATATTTCGACATATTGTGAATATTATTTTTCTAAATGGTCAATCATATATTTTGCAATAACATCACCACTAATATGATTCTCAGCCCAATTTGCTCTATATGAACGATTTAATCTTATTTCATTTATATGTTCTACGCAGTCTTTCATGATTTGTGATAATTGTTTAAAATTTCCACTTTCGAAAATTTTACCACAACGAGGGTCTTTTAAAAGATCTTTAGCGCCACATTGATTACTACTAATAACATATAAGCCAGATTGAAGTGCTTCATTAACGACAGCTCCCCAGCCATCGTAAATACTTGGCAGAATTAGTATATCTTGATTTGATAAGATACTTGGAATCTCTTCCATCTTTTGGAAACCTAAAATTGTTACATTATTAAGCTTGTGCTGATTTATATAGTTTTCTATCTTTTTCTGTTGTTCACCACCACCAATATAAGTTATTTCAAACTCTTTATTAAGTTGTGCTGCCGCTTTAACGATAGTTATAGGAGACTTTCTACAAGATAGACTTCCAATAAAACAAAATTTAGAAGTGCCTCTAATATTAGAAATATTAGTAGTTTTAGTATTTGTGCAATAACAAAATGGTATGACTTCCCATCTTTTGAAAACAGATTTGAAATAGTCTACGCCATCATTGCCCATTACAAAAACTTTATCAATATATTTTGCATATTTAAAATCTTGGATTAGAAAGCGCAATCTGTGAACCCATAGAGGCTTTCCGTTTGCACGGCCAAAGGCAAATGTGTATGGACGTTCAGTAATTAACCCACGTTTTATATGATAGTTTAGGCTTAATTTGAAAATTTGCGAAATATATGGAAAAGAATTGATACCACTAAACATGTGCCATGATTTTTCTTGATCTTTGTGCAATAACTTTTCTACAATATCTATTTCTGGATGAATAAATATTTTTAAAGTTTCAGCTTCTTTTGTGATATCTTGTTGCCAACCCATATTAATACGTTCTTTTGAAGTAACCTCATCGGATACAACGACAACTTCTTGTACACGGCTATCATTTAATAATTTTATGATATATGGCATTTGATGTGGGCTAATACAATTTTGCCAAAAAACGATTCTCATATAATTTAAGTTATCAGGTTATGATATTTTTTGTATTCCATCTATGGATTGTATCATCTCTTTCCAAGATGTTACGGAAAACTGTTTACGCAGAAAGAGCGTGTTGTTAGAGGAAATTGCTAAATGCTCAGTTCCTAACATCACAATTTCTTTTATCTTTTTTATAAGTTCTATTTCATTAAAATCAGACAGGATATAATTTGCACCTTCTATTTCTGGATAAGATATTGTGGAAAGTACTATCTTTTGCCGTGAAAGATAATCCAAAATTTTAGAAGGGAAGTTGTTATTATTCTCTGGCAAATAGGGATTTCTTAAATTGAGACAAACGGTAACACTTTCTAACAAATTGAGATAATCTTGGTATTCCATATTTCCCATAAAATGTATGTTTGAATATTTTCGATATTCATCAGGAAAAGTTCCGTTCCCTGAAATGTACAATTCTGCTTCAGGAACTTGTGAAAAAACTTTTAAAGCCATATCATAACCTGTTACAGGTGTCAATGTTCCAGAAAATAGAAATGTAATATTACCATGTGTGGGCTTAGTTGTATGATTACATAGCATTTTTTCATCAATAATGCCAGCTTTAATTTTTAAATTTTTTATTTCATTAAAACAAGAACGAGCTGATAATGAAATCATGCCATCACATTGTGTTAATAATTTTCCTATTATATACTGTAAACAATTTCTTTTTGAATAAGGAGTGTAATCAGCCATAATTACATATATTTTTTTAGAAAATAAAAACTTTAAAAGAATATATGCAAGAAGAGAAGATGCGGTCAAGTTATAAAACCAAATACTATCAAATTTCCTAATATCATAAGCTATTATTGAATTTAGAAATATATATCTTAGGATTTTAGATAGAGGATTATTTTTATTATTTATATAATACGTAATATTTTTATAAATAATTTTTGGAGGTAATTTATAACTGATTGGAGTGATAGTTCTGACATCATCAAAGCAACCACCATCAACAAGGCGGTTACAAAAGTTTATTGCTGCTTGAGATGCTTTTAGATTCACAATGTAATCAGGAGGAAGAATATTGCAGATAAATGTTCTTGTCATAATATTTATTTTCCTAAAAGTGGATTTTAGTTACGAGATTTTCCTATAACTTCAGGAATATACTTCTTAATTATTATGGATAGTACCCAAAGTGAAGTCCATAATACGATATGTCTTATTATAGAATCTAAAGTATTATGAAAAGGGTATATATATTGTTTTATTGAAATGTTTATTATTTGCGATAATCCTAAAATTATGAGAGTGTTTTTCCCCGCCCATAAGAAAAACATAGAAACGAAGTTGTGATCTGTAAATTTTTCCTCCCACCATTTAGTTAATAAAATAATAGAGACTGTTCCAATTAAGGCGTTTATAGCATTTATTCCATACCAACCACAACTATTGATTGCCATATCTGTACGTGGAAGTAACAGTGATAAAATGATATTTATACATAATATTAAAAGTGCTAAAAATAAATTAGATGAAATTTGCTTTAATTCGTTGCGTACTAAATATCCTATAAGATAGAAAAAACTAGCAGAAAATGACACATCTAAGTTATACCATAATCTGACATTATAAAAGGAAAGAATATATCCAATGCTACCAATAAATATAGCTATAATAAAGATATATTTTCGTGTAGAACATGTTTGAATAATGAAAAAAGAATATATTTCAGTCATAAATAGAACTGGAAGAAACCATAAGGCACAACCATTCATCCAACCTTCAAATATCCACAAGTCAGAGATTCTATTTTCGCTTGCAGCTAACACAATTATAGAAAAAGTTATGTATGGTATTCATTAAGAATATCGCTACTCCCTTGGTTAGATCAATCCATTTTATTCTTTGTAAGGGAATTTGTTTAGACATATCTTATTTGATTAATTTTTTTAAAATCAATGTGAAAACCGCTTTGAATCCTATTTTATGTAATACAGAGAGTATACTATGTATTCTATATTTATATGAAATTAATGCTGTAGTATTTATTTTAAATTTATTTTGTTTAGGTTGTTTCAAGTCATAAAGATATATGCCCTCTCCCTCATTGTTCATAATGACATTCATTTCTATAGGATGATATTCTAATGCAAAACTTTTTAAGATTTTATAATTTAAGAGTTTTGTCGTTAGTAAATATCTTTTGTCTCCATACTTTTTTTATTATCTGCAAGGTCTAGGATAGTATTTGAGGAAGTTACTCCTAAGATTTCATAAAGATTTATATTTTCATTATAAGAATCATAAACTGTAGCATTAGGGAATGTTGGAAATCTAAAATCCATTTCTTTTTTACTCCATTTTAAAGGTGTTTGAAAAACAAATAGATTGGAGGCAATATGAGTTCCTTTATCTGCACAATTAGTAGAATAGGATGTATAAGGATAAACAAAATATTTATTCTCTTTTATGCAATATGCTATGTGGTATTTTAACCATGATTTCTCTCCCCATTCTTTGAAGCAATATATATCATCTATGTCTTTTAGTTGCAAATAGCTTTCATTTTTATACCATTTGTAGAAACGATTCCACGATTCACGCATCCAAACTTGTCCCCAAGACATTGCAATTTGCATAAAATAGGTATCATATTCTGTTTTTAGGGGAGTAAATGGTTCAAAGGTTTGATAATTGAATTGGTAATTATAAAGTGATATTCCTGCGATATTTTCATCATTTTTATAAAATGAATTTGCAGCAATTGCATAATCATAAAAACCTGGAGAAACGACAATATCATCTTCTAGTACTATAACTGCTTCATATTTGTTTAAAAGCTGTCCAATGGAAAGTATGTGAGAGCGAAGACCTAAATTGGTTTCATGTTTTATAACAGTCTTTTCTCCATAAGGCCAAGTAAAAGTATCAGCAAATTCTTCTACTATATTAGTGTCACTTTTATCTATACTTATAATAAGAGGAGCCTCTGTAAGATTGGCTTTTAATAAAGAATTGAGTAACCGATTTAGTGACGAGACTCTGTTATAGGCTACAGCTACTATTGCTATATTGTTCATGCTACATGTTTTTATGATAGGACTTTATACTTTTTGAAATAATATTCCAAAGCTATTAGGATAAGAAGGTAGATAAAAGGACCTGTTTCTTGTGTAAAATAGAACATAGTAAAATAAAACATTCCGATGCAATTGATGAAATTTAGTTGAAATGTGATGTAATTAGGCTGTTTAAAAAAATGATTGTATATATGTCTGGATATTTTTCCTACAAAAAAGAAAGCTATTAGTCCGCCTATGATTCCGAAATATTTTATATTTAAAAAAGCTATTGTTCCCCAGTTAGCATTTCCAAAATAACCTCGTGATTGATTTTTGATTGTCGCAACACGATCATCTGGATATATTTCCTGATATAATGGAAAGATTTTTATTACTTGTCTTTCCAAAAATGTGAATGGGGCAAGAATACGTGGAAATCTTATATATCCATATTTGTCTTCGAATTTTTCTATTTCCCATCGTTCTGCAACGTAGGGCAATTGATTTCCATAATATCCAAAAAATTCTGCAAAATTATTTTGAATGCCATTTGGGATATACTGTTTTGAAATATCTACAAATTCTTTTGAAAATGTTCCTCTTTGTAATAAGTCACCCTCTGTTTCTACATTTTGCCTTCCTACAGTCAAGAATGATAAATATAAAATGAATGCATATATGCTTCCCATAATAGAAATTTTTACATATTTAGGAACTCTTATTGGCATCCTATAATAGCGATGAAATATATATATATATATGCAAATATTAGAATGATGAAAAGAATGCCTTGCTTCCCTGCTATAGCCATTGATGCAAGTGCTAATGTCATGATATTTAGTAAGCCAAGAATCTTGTTTATTTTTGAACCACCACAAAATATAGAAAAAATGCTAGGAAAGCTGCCTCCTAAAAGAATAGTACCAATTGGTGTTAATGTTAGTAGAGGAAATAGTTCTTGAAACTGGGCTCTTCGTTCTCCTCCATCGTTAAGTGATACTCCGAAAATCACAAACATCTCAAAGCATATTAATAAGGAGCCTATAATTCCAGCTAAGCCAAGTATAATATGTATTTTATTGCTTGTTTTAGAAAAGATTTTAAAAGAAATATTTCCTTTCAATTTTTTCAATTGAACTTTGTTATTAAGTCGACCAAAGCCTAAGTGAAATGTTGTGATTGTAAGTATTACATAGACTATGATTTTTAAAGAATTTATGTATGGTGGAATATAAAGAATTCCTGAGAATCCGTTTACTAATAAAATACTAACTCCAATAAAAAGCCAATATCTTGGATCCATTGGATCCTTTTTAATTAGAGAAGTAATAATGATGCCATAGCCAATACACCATACCATAAAGGGCGATATTATGGCTTTTAAAGCAATTATGTTAAATATTATAAGTATATAAGCAATTATATATGGCATAAAACTTTTTTTATCATATTATTAAGTTTCTCTTTTTCGCTGTTTTCTAGGCAAATAAAATATATAGTAATTATAGATAATATGCATACGACAGATATATAGACTATATATATAAATAGCGAATCAGACAATACTGTAGATATGTAATAAGCTAAAGCTGCATCAATTACAATCGTAATTAAACAAGGAATAACAACAGACTTCATGTATGATGATATGGTGATAATTTCAATTCGTTTACTTAGAACTATCAGTCGGTATATTAAAGCAAAGAATGAAGTCATAATTGAAATAAACATGACATTATAACAATTTGCTCCTAATTTGCAAATTAAAGCAGCTAGTGGTATATCTAAGCACATTATTATAGAAATTCCTATTTGAAATATTTTTATTTTTCCTGTTGCATCTATACCTTTCCCTAATGGGGTCGCCATGCAATCTAATAGTGAAACTATTATTGCTAATTGAAGAAATTTGTCAGAGTATAAAGGAGGAGTATCTAGCCAAAGTTCTAACAGTGGAGAAGGATTTATTGCTATAGGTAATGCTACTAAAAATAGTAAGCAGAATGAATATTTGGAAGACTTATATATCAAGGAACGCATGCGTTGTAAATCTCCGTGAGCATAACTTTTCGTAATTTGTGGAGCTGCTGCCATTTGAAAATTTCCTGCAAAAGATGAAATTTGCGAAGATACTTGGTATGCGATTCCACGGGCAGCATTTATAGCTGATCCAAAAAATATATTGATAACAATATTTACTCCTTGATTTCTTAAAATGAATCCAATATTTCCGATAAAACTGAAGCTTGCAAAAGAAAGCATTTTTTGTATGTTATCTTTGTTGGTATTTAGTTTCAATACACACTCTTTGTACTTCTTTTTGCAAGAAAAAACGCTGAAACCTTTGCTGATTAAAGTTACCCCAAAGAGTAGCCAACTATAAATTATTAATCGGTCAAAGGTCGTTTGGGAGTAAATGAAATATGCAATTGCTAGTTTCAGTATGTATTCTAAAATACTTATATATGCATATATATTAAAATCTTCTTTAGAAACAATTAGAGCATCGAATGGAACTGCTAAAACACTTAAAAGTAATGAACATATGCTTGCTTGATATACGAAATTTGCAGCATACATTCTATCTGGTGATATATTCATTTGGGTATTTAAAAACCATATTCCTATAATCTCTGCTAATATTAAAATAGTAATTGAAATGATGGCATGGATTGTAAGTGATGTTTTAAATACTGCTGTTAAATTAGATTCTTCATTTCGTCCTATTTCATAGGCAAAAAAACGTTGAGAGGCTTGTATCATTCCTGCATTGATGATACCTATTATAACAATTAAGCCACCTACAACATTATAAATTCCGTAGTCTTCTACACCTAAGGCTTTTAGTACTATTCTTTGAGTAAAAAAAGCTATAAATATGATGAATAGTAATCTTATATACAATAAGACAGTGTTCTTAGCTATGCTTCTGTTTGCAGAATTCATATTTATTTAAATAAAATGATACTTTAATAATATGTGTAAATGTGTATTATAAGTACTTTATTTAAAATAATTTATTATTAATTTAATTCTTCTTGTAAAACCTATAAGTTTAGAGTACAATGAACTATTTTCACTTAGAGGGACTTCTAATTTATATTGTTTCCCATTATAAAATATATATTTATTTCTAATTTCAATTTTTTTTGGCGAGGACTTATTTATATTTATAGGTGTTGTATTGTTATAACAACAATCTATAACATAATGTATACCACGGGCGTATTGTATGCACGTATATGGTATCACTACATTGGGGAATTGTATATTTACATTAGGTGAACAATTACAAATATTAGCAAAACCTTGGTCTTTCAATGTATAAATAGCACTTGCTTGATTTTGATTATGGCAGATCGCTATATTGTTTGTTGTTGTTGCACTTAATTGAGAATCTCTTTTTATAGCTGACCCAAAATCGTATAAATATAATTTTTGATTTGTTTTCACAACATGAATTCTATAATGATAGGGAGCATCAGGAAATATATATGAACTTATTGATATATCTTTAGATATTATCCATTTTGAAATCATGATATCTCTATCAATTTTGATAATTTTACAAGATTTTCTAACTAATAGAGTATTTCCAATTTGTACTACTAAGCTGTTATCGCAAGCTAGATTTTCAATGCCATATAATGATCTACTTACACATGGAGCACAAATAGTAGAATAAAGAAACTTTTCATATTTCGCTTCTGTATTGCCGAATTGGTTATTACTTTTTTGTCCATTCATAAATAGATATGAATGTCCATTGTGAGTGATTAAAGTAGAAAACAAAGCAGGTATTAGTTCTTTGCGTTCCTTTGAATGGAATTCAAGTGGAGTGATTTTGAAAAAACGATCAGATTTATTTATAAGGATTATGAATAATTTAAGGCACCAATATGAAGAACCTTTGGCATTGTAGTATTCTGTCATAAATTGGTTATGATATGAGTAACCTATATTGAGAAAGCCATTAGAATCAATAATGTTTTGAGATTGCCACCATGTTAAATTTCTGTTAATGATGCCTTTAATATATGATAGTTCGTATTCGTCATCTAGAAAATCACTGTAGATTGCCCAAAATGCTACTTGAGCAAATTTGTAAGTTAAGCTACGTCCAAATGCAAGAGCATTACCTTCTTTTGAAAAGAACAATTTAAAAGATTGAGCAAACAATTTGCTCCTATGTAGAAACTTGTCAGAACGGTTATCTTCTGGCGTATATTTAGAATACAACAAGGCATAGTAATGAAAAGCAAATGGTATATAATAATCGCGTTGTTGTGTCTTTCCATCGCTATACCAACCATCTCCCAAATACATATCTTCTATTATGCTAAAAGCTTGATCGGATCTTTCCTTGGAGTATTCAAGATCTAATAATTGAAGAAATCTGTTAACGAGGATTATAAAAAACTGCCAGTTGTTGTGAGGAACCTGAACTTCATTAATTTGAAAGAACCAATTTTGTAAATTTTGTTTGTCTTGACTATTAAAATTTTCTTCAAATAAAATCTTGTTTTCAATGCAGAATAACAAGATTGGAAACATTTCTACAATTTTTTGATCATTATTATGAAGCTTGCCCCAATATTTGTTACAATTACAATTTACTCCATTTTTTATCATAGAAAGAATAATCCTTTTTACATCTTCATATCCTTTCAAAAAGGACCATCCTAAAAGACTTCGAGAGAATGACTCTAATCTCATAGTATTAACTTCGTAAGATGTTGCTATCTCATTGGGAATGATAATAGAAGATTCTGAATTATCATACAATGTGATAAAAGGCAATAAGTATTTATATAGTAAATCTTCGTAGTATTCTTTGGTAAACTCCATAGCTCTTACATCTTTTTGATAAGAGAGTATAAATAATCTAAAACAGTAATTTTTTTTAGTTTTCTTTTAATTGCGTATATCTTATATTTCATCCCTAAAACAGAATTGACAGACTTGTTGAAATCCTTGGTATTTAAGTATGCCTGTCTAAATTTCCATACAGCTTTTGATATTTCAGGAGGTGAGGAAAGTCTTGGGTTCATGTCTAAAGTTTCAGCTATGTCATGTCTCTCAAGAAATAAATAAGATTGAGTCTCTTCAATAATTTTTTTGCCTTTATTTGTGGAACATATAATAATTGAGATTCCTTTATCAGCTTTCTTTATCAGTTCTCCTTTGTTTAATCCCCAAAAATCGCCAATTGTTATATCTCCAATTCTTTCTTGACATGCTAATTGACAATTATAACAAGAATGTCTAAGACTAATTTTATTATCAAATGCTCGGAAATAATGACTATAAAAACGTTTAAGATAGATGACTGTATTATCTGTTTTTTTTATCCAAAAACCATATTTTTCTCCATTTCTAAATTTCAAGGATTGAGCATCATTTAAAAAGGGTGTTAAATTCTGCTTTAAAAATTTTATAGAAGGGACTCCACCACAAATAAAACTTATAGTGGTAAGATTGGTTTGTAATTTGGTTGGTATGTAGTTTATTAAACCTGCAACTTGACAAGGGGTGCCAATAAATAAAATTCTTCGTTGGGGTAATTCACTTTTTATTTGCTTAAATGTATATTCTATGGCGCTCTGTACATATTTAGAGCCTTGAAGCGTGGGTATATCTTTTATATTGTCTACTCGTTTATGTTTAAGATTAAATTTATCATCAAATGCAACTCCATAAACGACCCCTCCTGTTGAGATAATATACTGGGATAAGGTAGTTGCTATACCACCAGATGTAGATGATTTATAGATATTTATATCTTTGGATATTGCGGCAAATGTAATAAGTTCTTTCCTTTTTTGTGGTTTATTATGAATAGGACATACCTTTTGGCAAAGTCCACAATCTATGCATATATTATTATCAATGTAGGGGTGGTTAAAGCCAAAATTATCTTCAACCATAGATATTGCAGCTTTCGGACAAATATTTAAACATGCACAACAACCTGTGCACAGTTCATCTTCACAAATCTTCATCATTTCTTATTGCTTATATTTTGTCTTTGCGAGAATAAATTATAATTAGTCTCTTCTGAAAATATCACGTGTATAAACTTTCTGTTGTACATTATCTAAGCAACTATCATAACGGTTAGCAATGATAGCATGGCTTTGCTGTTTGAATTTAATAAGGTCATTTACAATTTCACTACCAAAGAAAGTGCTACCATTTTCAAGAGTCGGTTCATAAATAATTACTTTTGCACCTTTAGCTTTAATGCGTTTCATAATTCCTTGGATGGCACTTTGACGAAAGTTATCCGAATTACTTTTCATTGTTAGTCGGTATACTCCGATTACGCAAGCATTAGTTTCTGTGCTGAATTGATTATGAGTTGAATAATCATACCAACCTGCTTTACGGAGAATGGCATCTGCTATATAATCTTTGCGAGTACGATTACTCTCTACAATAGCTTCAATCAAGTTTTCTGGTACATCTTGATAATTTGCTAAAAGTTGCTTGGTGTCTTTAGGTAAACAATATCCTCCATATCCAAATGAAGGATTATTGTAGTGAGAGCCGATTCGTGGATCAAGTCCTACACCATTGATTATGGATTGCGTATCAAGACCTTTTATTTCAGCATAGGTGTCTAGTTCATTAAAATAACTAACACGAAGTGCGAGATAAGTATTAGCAAATAGTTTTACAGCTTCTGCTTCTTTCATACCCATGAAAAGTGTAGCAATATCCTTTTTAATAGCGCCTTCTTGTAATAAGGCTGCAAAAGTTTTGGCTGCTTCTTTTAACATTTCAACATTTGTCACAGCTTTTATAGCCTCATTTTCTTCTTTAAATTCTGGGCGTTCTATAATTTTGGGATATCCCACGATGATGCGACTTGGGTAAAGGTTATCGTATAAAGCTTTACTTTCGCGAAGAAATTCAGGAGAAAAAAGTAAGTTGAATTTTTTTACGCCTTTTTTTGCATATTTTACATAAAGATTTCGCGTATAACCAACAGGGATGGTAGACTTAATTACCATTATAGCATCAGGATTTACTTCCAATACAAGTTCTATAACTTCTTCTACATGTGATGTATCAAAGTAGTTTTTTTTCTGGATCATAATTGGTTGGAGCAGCTATAATTACAAAGTTTGCATTTTTATAGGCAGAAGCCCCATCAAGTGTAGCATGCAAATTCAAGTTTTTTTCCGCTAAATACTTTTCAATATATTCGTCTTGTATTGGAGATTTTCGATTGTTTATAAGTTCAACTTTTTCCGCTATAACATCTACAGCGGTTACTGGATGATGTTGGCTTAGTAGAGTTGCTATACTAAGTCCAACATAGCCAGTTCCTGCTACTGCAATTTTAATATCATGTTCCATAATTAATGTTGATTATTTTATATCGTAATAAAAACAAAAGAGCTGTACAGATATGTATATATCTCAACTCATTTTACTTAGATAAATAGTAATTAAGATTATTAATATTAGAATCGAATTATTGTAAATTCTATGTGAAATATAGATTTCGCTTTATGAAAAGTACGCTACGCTTTCGCCTCTCCCAAAATCCAGGAAAGGCGAAAGCAATAGTAATTGATAAATGTGCGGCAAATTTACAAATTAAGTTGTAATATGCCAAGTTTTATGAAGAAATTTTAATGACATACCTCTTCGTAAAACTGCAATAAAACTTTACTCTTTCAGCTTAGGAAATAAAGTCTTTACCCCTTCCCGATAGATACGTTGTGCGTTTTCAGGCGTTGTGAAGTCTTTAAATGCGCTCAGAATGACCTCGTAGCTGTCTACCTCATAATTATGGAGCCCCTTTTTATGTCCTCAAGATAGTTTTGCTTCATGTGACAGGTGGAACGGAATGCCTCTCTTCGAATATCAAGCTGTTTCAGTTCTTTTTTGAGGAACGCACCGAATTCCGGATGATCGGAAATAAATCTGTTCGATTTCATAATAAATTTGTTTTAGTTAATAAAATAGAAATATTTGATTCCTGTACCTACATAGTGGGTACAGGTAATATGGGTACAAAGGTATACCTTTGCAACAGTTTTTAAAACAATTTAAAATATAAATGCTATGAAAGCACATAAAACTACTCTTTCCGTACGGGAGCTGCAAAAGACCATAGGGCAGTGGAAAAGTCGGAAAATTACGGATTCTACCATTGCAAAGCTGTTGGAACTGATGTTGGGGATGACTGCCTACATGAATGAAGATGCGGTTTATCCTGTAGAGAATTTCTATGATATCAGCAAGGCGCTGAAGTTTAAGAACGCGCGGTATCTGGTGGAAGCGGTCAGGCTGAGCGGAGCGTTCGGCATCGTACCCGGCGACAATGTGTACGGGATGAGTTCGTTCTATTCCTACCTCTGGAAAGAGAAAGAAAAAACGGATGATTCTGCGGAAACTTTACCGGTAACTTTACCGGTAAAATTACCGCAGGGGGATATATATAATATATATACTATACAGGATAATAAGAATAATACATCCTCCGGAAGGATTTCTTCTGCGGAAAAAAGCCTGGAAGCCGCACGTAATTTCTTTCACCTCATCAACAAAAATCCGATGGATAAGATGCGGATTTTCACTCCGCTCATCGACGGCTTCCAGCAGAAGGAGGGACTGGCGCGCGAAGATGCCTGCGCCAATCTGGTGTACCTGGTGAACGAATTGTTGGTGCCTTACTTCGCAAGCCAGGAACGCTTTATGAAATCCACCTATTTAGGGCGGCTGTGCTGGCTGAGCAACCTGCTGAAATCCGCCGGCGGGCTGCGGATGCTGAAAGATGCCACGGATGCCGGAAGGCGGCAACGGGTACAGAACCTTGCCGACATGCGGAGTGAACAACGCAACAACCACCCGCTCTGCGAGTTTGAGTGGACGGATAAGGAAAGCGGCCTGCGCTTTTACGACGACCCGCTGGAAGGGATGGTGAACATACCGGACAATGCACCGCCCCGCCCGGGAGCGGGAGCGGAGTGGAACGTGCTGAGTGGAAAATGGGGGAGTTGTGAGTTATGAGTTATAAATTATAAAATTTCGGAGGATGAAGCCGTTTTATTATTTGAGTGATTTTCCCGAGCGTAGAAGAGCGGGGAAGAATTATATAGCAGAGTGTCCCAAGTGCGGGAAAAAACATCTTGCCATTTCGCGCGATACGGGATTGTACTGCTGCTTTTATGCGGGGTGCGACTTTCACGGGAAACTGAAGGACTTCTGGACAGAGCGTAGAAGCACGGGATGGCAGGATGCCGGGAGTCCGGCGGGAGCTTCGCCGATGGCGAAGGGAAGTGCCGGGAAAGGAGAGCCGGGCGGTATGGCATCGGCAGGCGGAGGGAACGCCGCATTTGAGGTGTCGATGATTCCCGAAGACTACAAACGGCTGTCGCCTGAGGTTATCGCCAAAATCAAACCGCTGACCGATGACCCGGAGACCTCCGATACCGGACAGCTTGCCGCCCGCCGTTATCTTGCCGATATGGGAATCTCGTTGAAAACAGCCATCGACGCACGTATCGGCTGCCTGGTGCACCGCTGCTTCGGAGGCAAGGACAGCAAGGACGGAAAGGATAAAAAGAATGCTGCGGGGATGATGTATCAGTGCATCGCCTATGTGAACTATATCAACGGGCAGCCCGTCAACGTGAAGTACCGCTCGTGCGACGCCACCGCTTCCGGCTATACCAAATGCTGGAGCCAGGATTCGCCCACCACACCTTGCCCGCCTTACAACATCGACTGTATCAACCCGCTGCTGATTGCCGAAGAGAATATTCCGCGCCTGATTGTCACTGAAGGGGAAAGGGATGTGCTGACGTTGCGCGAGGCGGGCTACCCGTATGTCATCAGCGTGCCCAACGGCGCGGCAAGCGACCTTTCCAAAGGTTTCGAGGCTTTCCGCCCCTGGCTGGACCGGGTGCAGGAGCTGGTGATTTGTGGCGACAGCGACCTGCCCGGAAGGACGCTTGTGAAGCATCTTGCCGACTATTTCGGTACGCGATGCCTGTTCACCGTCCTGCCCGGCGGCTGCAAGGACATATCCGACGTGCTTGTGGCGTACGGCGCCGATGTGGTGCGTGAGATTATCGGCTCGGCATGCCCGCACCGTACGTCGGACATCATCACCGTGAGCGAACGTGCGGATGAGATTATGAACGTGCTGAACGGCAATTACGACCACGGCTACGATGTGGGTTACGGTCCGCTTACCGACCGGGTGTTTCATCCAACCGACCAGGGCGGACTGATAATTGCCACCGGAAAGCCCAACAGCGGCAAGACGGATTTTCTGAACGACCTGACCTGCCGCCTCATGGCCAAGACGGGGCGTAACGTGTGCTACCTCTCCTTTGAGGTTCCCGACAAGAACAAACACATGGCAAATCTTATCCGTCTGATGCTGGGCAAGGTGAACACGGCGGCATACACCCGCGAACAGTTGCAGCCCATCGTCTCTTTCCTGGACGGGCACATGGTGCATCTGGACCTGCACGAGGTTTCGCCCACGCCCGCCAACATCATAGAGCGCGCGGAGCGGGTGAAACGCGCCATGCCGTTGAAGTATCTCATCATCGACCCGTACCTCTTCATGGAAATGGAAACCGGACGCTACAACACGGAGACGCAGGCCATTAAGGGCATGCTGACGCAGATGCAGGCGTGGGGCGTAACAACGGTGTCTGGGTGGTTATCGTGGCGCATCCCCGCAGCCTGAAAAAGCTGAACGGGAAGAACGAGCTGGA
>ERZ1673739.1334-NODE-1334-length-28000-cov-24.273466_pt1 | contig 28000 bp, 23 predicted proteins | sample MGYA00580210_ERZ1673739 | MGnify/ENA primary metagenome ERZ1673739 (study PRJEB41218, sample SAMN15661749) | gut metagenome | host: Homo sapiens | place: Canada: London | collected 2015-08-20/2019-03-30 | study: EMG produced TPA metagenomics assembly of...
TATATGAACTTTTCAAGGTACTATAGAGAAGCTTTTGACCCCAACATCATCATATTATAGTAAATAAAAAATCGCGGTCGGGGCGCGGCGAGAAGCTGTGGCCGGTGATTGAGGGCGAGCTTGAGCGGCGCAGGACGGAATTTCGTGTATATCCGACAAAGTATCACGGAAGCGCACGGGAGACGGCAGCACGGCTGACCGCGAAAGGGGTATGGAATCCCGATGATGTCCTTCTGGCGATCGGCGGAGACGGTACGGCGAATGAGGCGGTCGATGGAATCACCAGCCTGGCGGATGTAAAGTTCGGTTATATTCCAACGGGAAGCGGCAACGATTTTGCGCGCGGTGCCGGAATTCCTTCCGATCCGCTGCAGGCGCTGGAAGCTGTGCTGAAAGGGGAGGAAAAGGAGATCAACATTGGAACGGCGCTTCTTGGCAGCCAAAAGCGGAGATTTCTCGTCAGCACCGGCATCGGTTTTGATGCAGGCATCTGCCACGAGGCGCTGGCATCAAAAATCAAGAATACGCTGAACCGGCTGCATCTGGGAAAACTTACGTATGTGATGATTGCACTGCGGCAGCTCTTTTATCTCGAACCGTTCATACTGGATGCAGCGCTGGAAAACGGAGAACACCGTTCGTTTGAAAATGTTCTTTTTGCAGTGGCAATGAATTTTCCGTACGAGGGCGGCGGCTTTTGCTTCTGCCCGGAGGCGGACGGGACAGATGATCTGCTCGACGTGATGGTGGTTTCCAATCTTGCCAAATGGAAAGTCAGCTATCTTCTGCCGATGGCGCTGTTTGGGCGCCACACGGGATTTCCTGAGGTACATATGGAGCGGTGCAGCAGCCTTTCCTTTCAGACAGACCGCGCGGAACCAGTCCACCTGGACGGAGAATCGGGCGGACACCGCACGGAGGAAAGGATCGGACTGGAAACGGAGCGTCTCCGCCTTTTGGGCGACTGGGTGAAAGAAGGGATGGAAAGATGATGTTCTGGATCATATTTTTTGCAGTGCTTGCCGTCCTGGCAGCAGGTTATTTCTTTTCCATTCTGCCGGCTACATCGAGACGGCAGGAATGTCTGAAATTTGCGGAATGGAATTATGCGCACCGCGGTCTGTGGAACGCGGCGGAGGGAGTTCCGGAGAATTCTCTTCCGGCTTTTGCCCGCGCGGCGGAGCAGGGATATGCCATCGAGCTGGATATTCAGATCACAAAGGATGGCCGGATTGTGGTGTTCCACGACGACACGATGAAGCGGATGTGTGGAAACGAGGGAAAAATCAGCGATTATACGTATGAGGAACTCCAGCAGTTCCATCTGGGCGACAGCACGGAAAAGATTCCGCTGCTTCGTGAGGTACTGCAGACGGTAGACGGCCGCGTGCCGCTTTTAGTCGAAATCAAGATGCCGGGACTTTCCACGGCGGTCTGTGCGGGATTTCAGAAGGAGATGGAGGGGTACACCGGTATGTTCTGCATGGAATCCTTCAACAGCCTGGCCCTCCGCTGGTGCCGCCGCCACATGCCGCAGACGCTGCGCGGCCAGCTTTCCGGCCGTTTTTCAAAGGATGATAAGGTGCATCTGATCCTGCGGATAATGGCGCGTCATCTGATGCTGAATTTTATCGGGAAACCGGATTTTATCGCCTACGACCACCGCTACGCCGACTGCCCGGGCTTCCTGATCGACCGTATGCTGTTTCGGACACCGGCATTTGCATGGACGGTAAAAGATGAGCATGTATATAACCGGACACGGAAAAAATTCGACGCGGCGATCTTTGAACATTTCCATCCCAAGGACGGTTTTCAGAAACCGATGAATTGTTTCTTAAAAAATAATAAAGCTTATTGACTTCGGTTTTCGGTGTGCTATAATTTCAGCAGGTTGAAGAGAAAAACCTCGTCAGAAAAGTGGAGGGAAACTATGAAGACAATAAAAAAATATAAGCATTTTCTTCCGGTAGTGGTTTATGGTATTTTCTATCTGAAATGTTTTCAATATCTGGAAACGCACATTACGAAAGGATATCATCTGATTCATACTCCGTTTGATGATATGGTTCCGTTCTGTGAGTTTTTTGTGATTCCTTATTTTATGTGGTTTGGATATATTGCATGGTCAGTCCTTTATTTCGGCCTCTGCAACAAGAACCGCAGAGAATATTATCAGCTGATTATCAACCTGGGAATCGGAATGACGGCGTTCCTCGTGATCTCCTATCTGTACCCGAACGGCCAGAACCTGCGCCCGACGGTATTCCCACGGGAGAACATTTTCACGGATCTGGTCAGAGGCCTTTACCTGACAGACACACCGACCAACGTATTCCCAAGTATTCACGTATATAATTCCGTAGCCGTAGCTGTTGCCGTAGAACACAGCGAGCAGCTCAAAAACCGCCCGGTATTCCGAAACGTCTGCCTGGGCCTGACGGTGCTGATTGTGTTTTCGACCATGTTTTTAAAACAGCACTCCGTATCGGATGTGTGCTGTGCGCTTGTTATGAATGCGGGAACCTGTATGCTGCTGTACCGGCCGGCAAAGGCGGGGAATGCACTGCGGACACGGGAGAAAAAAGCGAAATATAGAATGTAAAAACGGAAACGGACGGTTCGCGCACTTTCTGGTGCTGGGGGATACTGTTTCGGGGGATAAGAAATATTAAGAGCCTTGGAATTTGCTAAAAATGTTATAAAAAAGTCAAAACTCGCTGCGCTCAGACAGTTGACTTTTTTATAACAACGCAAATTTCAAGGCTCTAAGTATTTCTAAATCCCCCTGCAAATGCATCCCCCAGCACCAGAAAGTGCGCGGGCCTGACGGTTTAGGACGGGAGAGAATGGGTGATGAGTGGGATGGTAGTGCAGGAAAAATGGAATGCGTCCGTCTATTAAGAACCAAAGCTTATAAAACATATAAGATATATTAATTTCATTTATAAAGATAAATATGCTATTCTGTAAGTAACGAAAGATTGTCCCGTTTTTAGGGGACTATGATTCAGACAAATGGAGGATAAAAATGAGTACAGTCAGACGCGTTTATGTGGAGAAAAAGCCGGAATTTGCGATTAAGGCGAAAGATCTGAAGCATGAAATCAAGCACTATCTGAACATCCAGACCGTAACCAACGTACGGGAGCTGATCCGGTACGATGTAGAAAATATCAGTGATGAGACATATGAGAAAGCATGTAAAGTAGTCTTTGCAGAGCCGCCGGTTGATATCTGCTATCAGGAAGATTTCCCGCGTGCAGAAGGTGCGAGAGTATTTTCCGTAGAATTCCTTCCGGGACAGTTTGATCAGAGAGCCGATTCTGCCGTACAGTGCGTGCAGTTCTTAAAAGAAGACGAGCAGCCGATCATCCGCTCCGCCGTTACGTATGTTATCGAAGGAGAGATGACTGATGAGCAGTTTGACGCAGTCAAAGCACACTGCATCAATCCGGTAGACTCCAGAGAGACAGGACTTGAAAAACCGGAAACCCTCGTGACAAAATTTGAAGAGCCGGCAGACGTCAAAATCTTCGACGGATTCATCGACATGCCGGAGGCAGAATTAAAAGCCCTGTATGATTCCCTCGGCCTTGCCATGACCTTCAAAGACTTCCTGCATATCCAGAACTACTTCCGCGGCGAAGAAAAACGCAATCCATCCATGACCGAGATCCGCGTACTCGATACCTACTGGTCCGATCACTGCCGCCATACCACCTTCTCCACCGAGCTTACCAACGTGACCTTCGGCGAAGGCGACTACTACGAGCCGATGAAAAAAAGCTACGACCGCTACTTAAGCGACCGTGAGGTACTCTACAAAGGCCGTGACGACAAATTCATCTGCCTTATGGACCTTGCCCTTCTGGCAATGAAAAAACTGAAATCCGAAGGAAAACTCGCAGATCAGGAAGAGTCTGATGAAATCAACGCATGCTCCATCGTCGTACCGGTAGATGTAGACGGAAAAGACGAAGAGTGGCTGATCAACTTCAAAAACGAGACCCACAACCACCCGACCGAGATCGAGCCGTTCGGTGGTGCAGCAACCTGCCTTGGCGGTGCAATCCGTGACCCGCTTTCCGGCAGAACCTATGTATATCAGGCAATGCGTGTGACCGGAGCCGCAGATCCGACCCGTCCGCAGAGTGAGACACTCGAAGGAAAACTTCCGCAGAAAAAACTCGTAAGAGAAGCAGCACACGGCTACAGCTCCTATGGAAACCAGATCGGTCTTGCAACCGGCTATGTCAAAGAAGTTTACCATCCGGACTACGTGGCAAAACGTATGGAGATCGGAGCTGTCCTTGGAGCAGCACCGCGCCGTGCCGTTGTCCGTGAAAATTCCGATCCGGGCGATATCATCATCCTGCTCGGCGGCCGTACCGGAAGAGACGGCTGCGGCGGTGCAACCGGTTCCTCCAAAGTACATACGACAGAATCCATCGAGACCTGCGGTGCAGAGGTACAGAAAGGAAACGCACCGACTGAGCGTAAACTGCAGAGACTGTTCCGCCGCGAGGAAGTCAGCCTTCTGATTAAAAAATGCAACGACTTCGGTGCAGGCGGAGTTTCCGTTGCCATCGGCGAGCTGGCACCGGGCCTTAAGATCAATCTGGACAAAGTACCGAAAAAATATGCCGGCCTCGACGGAACCGAGATCGCCATCTCCGAGTCCCAGGAGCGTATGGCCGTTGTCATCGACCCGAAAGACCGTGAGCAGTTCCTGAAATATGCCGCAGAAGAGAACCTGGAGGCAACCGAAGTTGCAGTCGTAACCGAGGACCCGCGTCTGGTACTCTCCTGGAGAGGAAAAGAGATCGTCAATATTTCCCGTGCATTCCTGGATACCAACGGAGCACATCAGGAGAATGATGTCTTCGTAGAGATTCCAAAAGCAGAGGACACCCCGTTAAAAAGAAGCGGTGACATTGCCGACGTGAAAGAAAAATGGCTGTCCACCCTGTCAGACCTCAACGCATGCTCCCAGAAAGGTCTTGTCGAGATGTTTGACTCCTCCATCGGAGCAGCCAGCGTGCTGATGCCGTACGGTGGAAAATATCAGCTGACTGAAACTCAGGCCATGGTTGCAAAAGTGCCGGTTCCGGATGGAAAAACCAACACCGTTACCATGATGAGCTACGGCTTTGATCCATACGTATCGAGCTGGAGCCCGTATCACGGAGCAGTCTATGCCGTAACCGAGTCCCTGTCCCGCATCGTGGCAGTCGGCGGCGATTACAGCAAAGTCCGCTTCACCTTCCAGGAATATTTCCGCAGAATGACTGAGGATCCGCACCGCTGGAGCCAGCCGTTCGCAGCACTTCTTGGTGCATACGACGCACAGATGGGCTACGGCCTGCCGTCTATCGGAGGAAAAGACAGTATGTCCGGTACCTTCAACCATATCGATGTACCGCCGACACTCGTATCCTTCGCGGTTGACGTTGCAAAATTAAAAGATGTAGTATCTCCGGAGCTGAAAAACACAGGAGACAAACTCGTGTGGATCCACCTTCCAGTCGACGCACATCTGCTTCCAGAGTACGAAGGCGTCATGGAAACCTACAGAAAACTGCATGAGGATATGCAGAACGGCCGTGTGAAAGCCGCTTATGTCGTAGACCGTCAGGGTATCGCAGCAGCCGTATCCAAGATGGCATTCGGTAATGCTCTCGGCGTAACCATTGAGCACAATGTAGACGAGAGAGATCTCTTTACTCCATATATTGCAGATCTGATCTGCGAAGTTCCGGCTGAAAAAGTCGGAGAGCTGGCAAGCACCTACACCGTTATCGGTGAAGTGACAGACAAACCGGTTCTTTCCTATAAAGACACCGAAATCACCATTCGCGAGGCCGTTTCCGCATGGAACAAACCACTGGAAAAAGTATTCAAGACCGTATCCGGTGCAGAGCTTCCGGAGGTAGATGCCCTGAATGTGGCAGCAGCAGACGAAAACGGAATTGTTGCAGACAGCTGCTATCAGGCAAAGAGCATCCACGTATGCTCCCACAAGCTGGCACAGCCGACCGTATTCATTCCGGTCTTCCCGGGAACGAACTGTGAGTATGACAGCACCAGAGCTTTCGAGCGTGCCGGTGCAAAAGTTATCACTCAGGTATTCAGCAACCTTTCCGCAGAAGACATCCGCGGTTCTGTCGATGCCTTTGAAAAAGCCATCAACCAGGCGCAGATCATCATGTTCCCTGGCGGATTCTCCGCAGGTGATGAGCCGGATGGATCAGCAAAATTCTTTGCAACCGCATTCCAGAATGCGAAGATCAAAGAAGCTGTTACCAAACTGCTGAAAGAGAGAGACGGACTTGCCCTTGGTATCTGCAACGGATTCCAGGCACTGATCAAACTGGGACTCGTTCCGTACGGTGAGATTCTCGGACAGACGGAGGATTCCCCGACTCTGACCTTCAACACCATCGGACGCCATATTTCCAAGATGGTTTACACGAAGGTTGTGACCAACAAATCCCCATGGCTGGCAGGCGCCGAGCTTGGCGGTGTTTACACCAACCCGGCATCCCACGGAGAGGGACGTTTCGTAGCATCGAAAGAGTGGATCGACAAGCTGATGGCAAACGGCCAGATTGCAACCCGCTACTGCGATGTCAACGGAAACCTGACCAACGACGAGTACTGGAATGTCAACGGTTCCTACTGCGGAATCGAGGGTATCACCAGCCCGGACGGCCGTGTCTTTGGTAAGATGGCACACGCAGAGCGCCGCGACAACGGCGTAGCAGTCAACATCTACGGAGAGCAGGATCTGAAGATCTTTGAGTCCGGTGTTGCTTACTTTAAATAAAATAAAACCAAAATAGAAGATTCCCGCAGAGAGGAAGAAAGCTCCTTTCTGCGGGAATTTTTTTGTCAGAAACAGTAATTTCTGATTTCAAAAGAAAAAATTTGGTTATGCGCCGCGGTGCAGTTATAACGCAATATTTTGCTTTATTAACAAAAGTAATAAGGTCAAATAGTAGAAATATTCTGAAAAAACGAAAGATTTCGATAGTCTCAACACATTACATATATGACGGACCCGGAAGAGAAGGACAGCGAAATAACAGGAGGGAGAAAGAAGTGTATGAGACAAGAGAAGGAACGATTTTTTCAGATCATATTCGAGGAAAACAGTCATGTGCTGTTCCGTTATATCTGCGGTCAGTTGAACAATGACCGGGAGACGGCGAAGGATGTGCTGAACGATGTATGGGAGGTGTTGGTGATAAAATTTGAAACCGTTGCCGATCTCGAAGGAGAAGAGATGACGAAATGGCTGTTCTGTGTGGCAAAAAACAAGATCAAGAATCAGCGCAGAAAACATTATTATCAGAATGAAGTTTCCTATACACAGTATCAGAAAGAGAACAGAAATGAAGGGGAGGCGGCCGCGACAGCCGAGATTGAGGAACGAATGGTGATGCAGAACTGCATCCAGAACCTGAATCCGATGGATCAGCGCATTTTCTGGGGGAGAGCATATGGATTCAGCTACAAAGAGCTCAGCGGATTCTGCAAGAAAAGCGAGCAGGCGCTGCAGTGCCAGTACAGCCGCGCAATCAAGAAACTGCAGGGAATGATGAGTCAGGAAATCAGTCTGACGAGAGCGTAGAAAATGGAAATGGTATGCAGCGGAAACCTCAACTCTTACAATCTAAAAACAATAGAAATATCTAAAAAATTCTCTGCAGGAGAATATCCTGTGTCTAAAAATAAAGTGTTACCGTTTACATATCAAAAATCCGTTTTCCTCGTTGTCGTGGCGCGGAAATTGTGTTAAAATATTTTTAGAAAATTCACACGATGTGCGAGAAGGCAGAAAGGATGAAAATAACATGAAGGATGAGTACGTAGCCTATGTAGGCACTTATACCCATGGAAGCAGCATTGGTATTCATTTATATGATGTAAATGTAGAAGAAGGCACTCTGACAGAGCGAAAAGTCATACCGGTCAACAACTCTTCCCACATTGCCCGTTCCTTAAACGGCAAATACCTGTATTCGATTGCAGATGAAGGCGTTGCAGTGTTTGCAGTGGAGGATGACGGAGACCTGACCCCGATCAACAAAGTAGACATCGACGGCATGCGCGGCTGCTATCTGTCGGTGGACAAAACCGGAAGATACCTGTTCGTGGCAGGCTATCATGACGGAAAAGTAACCGTTGTACATACCCATAAGGACGGCCGCCTCGGAAGTCTGATGGACGGCGTGTTCCACAAGGGCCTTGGCAGTGTGGCAGAGCGTAACTTCCGCCCGCATGTCAGCTGTGTCGTTCCTACACCGGACAACAAATATGTCTGCGCAGTCGACAACGGCATTGACCAGATCAAAATGTACAAGCTGAACACACAGCGTGACCGCCTGAAACTGGTGGATATCCTGCGCTGTGAGCGTGAATCCGGTCCGAGAGAGATCGTTTTCAGTGAATCCGGAAAATACGCGTATGTCATTTACGAGCTGATGAACAAAGTCGATGTATTCAGCTACCGTGATACGGGAAACGGACCGGAATTTGAAAAACTGCAGTCGATCAGCACCACATCCGCGAACGTGGACCAGGCGCACGACGCTGCATCCGGCATGTGCCTTTCCCCGGATCACCACTACCTGTTTACTTCTACAGCCGGAGACAATACCGTAGCAATGTTCCATATCGACCCGGAGACCGGATGCCTGGAAAAGAAGTTTGCACTTCCGATCAGCGGCGAATATCCAAAGGATATTGCAATGTTCCCGGACGGAAAACATATCGCAGTGGCAAACCATGAGTCCAACACGATCACAACATTTACCGTTGATTATGAGAAAAATGTGCTGGTTCAGAAAGGCCGCCCGATGAAAGTGGAGACGCCGAACTGTATTCTGATTACGAAAAAAGGCGTTCACTAAAAAAATAACGCAAAAATGCCTGCAGGAAGAACTGTATCCCGCAGGCATTTTTTGTGTTGAAGCCAGAAAGAAGCAGTCCGGCCTTTATTTCTCGTCCGGAGCCCAGACTTTCTTTACGTTGTCCAGTTTGGCGCTCATGCCGACGAGCAGTGCGTCCGCCAGGACAAGAGCGGTCATGCATTCCACGACAACAACGGCGCGTGCAACGACGATCGGGTCGTGGCGTCCTTTGATTTCGATGGCAATGTTTTCACCGTCTTTGTTGATGGTCTGCTGAGAAGCAGCAACGGACGGGGTCGGTTTGAAACCAGCCCGGACAACGATATCGCTTCCGTCGCTGATACCGCCTAAAATACCGCCGGCGTGGTTGGTCAGCTTGACAATGGAGCCGTCCGCATTTACATGGAAGGCATCGTTATTGGTAAGCCCGGTAGCTGTGCAGACCGAGAAACCGTCTCCGATTTCCACGCCTTTTACGGCGCCGATGGAGACGAGTGCTTTTGCAAGGTTGGCATCGAGCTTTTCAAACACCGGATCGCCGACACCGGCCGGCATATGGTGAACGACACATTCGACCACACCGCCGACGGAATTTTTTTCCGCCATGGCTTTTGTTAAAAGCTCGGAAGCCTTTTCGGCAGCCTCTGCATCCGGCATATTCAGGGCGTTATTCGCGATTTCAGCGGCATCAAAAGACTGGATTTCCACGTCACCGATGGAGCGGGTGTAGGCGGAAACGGTGATGCCAAGCTCAGAGAGCATTTTTAAGGCAATGGCACCTGCAGCCACGCGTGCGATCGTCTCGCGTCCTGAGGAGCGTCCGCCGCCGCGGTAGTCGCGGAAACCGTATTTTGCATCAAACGTATAGTCGGCGTGGCCCGGTCTGTAATAGGAAGCAATGTCGCTGTAATCTTTGGAATGCTGATCCTCATTCCATACCACCATGGAAATCGGGGTACCGGTCGTTTTTCCTTCGAAAGTGCCGGATAAAATCTGAACGGTATCGGATTCTTTTCGTTTTGTGGTAAAGCGGTTCTGTCCCGGCTTCCTGCGGTCGAGGTAAACCTGAATATCCTCCTCGGAAAGCGAAAGGCCGGCCGGCACTCCGTCCACAACAACGCCCACGCCTTTTCCATGAGACTCTCCCCAGGTGGTCAGTCTGAAGATGGTACCAAATGATGATCCTGCCATATATAAAGTCCTCCTGAATTTTTTCGTATATTTATAAAATAACTGGAAAAGATTTCTAATAAATTATACCGGAAAGTAAAACATTCGTAAAGCTCTTTTTCAGAGACGAAATTCACCGTTATACCGTTTGACAAACGAAAAGGCAGCACGTATAATGAGAATGTATTTTCGGGCAGTGAAAGCCGGTAAAATAAAACAAACAAAAAGGAAGAGTGTGCATGAATTTTTTAGACAAAATGGAGCGAAAATATGGGAGATACGCGTTAAGCCATCTGACGATGTACATTATCGTAACGTACATTGCGGGCTATATCATTCAGCTTGCGGCCCCCATTATGAGACAGTATCTGACACTGGAACCATATTATATTCTGCACGGACAGATCTGGCGTCTGGTGAGCTGGATTCTGATTCCGCCGAGCAGCCTTGATATCTTTACGATCATCATGCTGTTTTTCTATTACTCAATCGGAACAAGCCTTGAGAGAGCCTGGGGAGATTTCAAGTATAATGTTTACATCTTTTCCGGCATTCTGATGACCATTATCGGTTCCTTCCTGCTGTATGGAATCTTATATGCAGTCAACGGATATCCGTCGCTGATGGGAACGGCATTCAGCACTTACTACATCAGCCTCTCGATTTTCCTCGGCTTTGCGATCAGCTTCCCGGATATGCAGGTACTGCTGTATTTCATTATTCCGATCAAAATCAAATGGCTGGCATACCTTGACGTAGCGCTTCTCGCCTACAACATGATTACCAGCATCATGAGTGGAAACTGGGCAGGATGTGTTGTTATTCTTTGTTCCCTTGCAAACGTCCTTGTGTTCTTCCTGATGACAAGAAAAGGAAAACGCGGCTCTTTCCAGCAGAACAGACGCCGGAAGGAATTCAAAAAGGCCGTTTCAAGAGGCGAAGCCGAATACCGCAATCCGAACGGGATCACAAAACACAAATGTGCGATCTGTGGCCGGACCGAAAAAGATGATCCGAATCTGGAGTTCCGTTTCTGTTCCCGATGCAACGGAAATTATGAATACTGCCAGGATCACCTGTTTACGCATGAACATGTAAAATAAAGAAGGAGAGAAAGTATGAGAAGAACGAAAATTGTCTGCACCATGGGACCAAATACCAACTCCCGTGACCTGATGAAAAAACTGATTGAAACCGGAATGGATGTTGCTCGTTTTAATTTTTCTCATGGAGACCACGATGAGCAGAAAATGCGTATGGATATGCTGAAAGAGCTTCGAAAAGAGCTGAAAACTCCTGTGGCAATCCTTCTGGACACCAAAGGACCGGAAATCCGTACCGGCGTTTTAAAAGATGGAAAAAAAGTAAATCTGGTAACCGGACAGACTTTTACCCTGACAACCGTTCAGGAGACCGGAGATGAAAATCACTGTTCTGTCAGCTACACCGGCCTTACGGAAGATATCAAAGAGGGAGATACGATTCTGATCGATGATGGTCTGATCGGTCTGCGCGTAGAAAAAGTAAATGCACCGGAAATTGTCTGTACCGTAGTAAACGGCGGCGAGCTCGGAGAAAAAAAGGGCGTGAATGTACCGAACGTTTCGATCAATCTTCCGAACCTCACGGAGAAAGACAAAGGAGATCTTCTTTTTGGTATTGAACAGGATATTGATTTTGTTGCAGCTTCCTTTATCCGGAATGCAGAGGCAATTAACGAAATCCGTGAGTTCCTTGTGGCAAACGGAGGAGAGCATATTGATATCATTGCCAAGATCGAAAATGCGGAGGGTGTGCAGAACATCGACAGCATCATCGATGCGGCAGATGGTGTGATGGTTGCAAGGGGAGACCTTGGTGTAGAGATTCCGGCGTGCCAGGTACCGCATGTACAGAAAATCATCATTGAAAAATGCAATCATAAATACAAACCGGTTATCACAGCAACCCAGATGCTGGATTCCATGATCCGGAACCCGCGTCCGACCCGTGCAGAGGTAGCCGATGTTGCGAATGCAATTTATGATGGAACGGATGCGATCATGCTCTCCGGCGAAACAGCAGCCGGAAAATATCCGATCGAGGCAGTTACCATGATGGGAGAGATTGCCGAGCAGACAGAGCGCTATCTGAAATTCGAAGATTACCGCGATGGAAAAGCGTTGGAAGGAAAGCTGAATGTTTCCGCAGCAGTCGGAAGTGCAGCCGTTTCTATGGTAGAACACATCAAAGCAGCCTGCATTGTGACCCCGACGATGTCCGGTCAGACCGCAAGACTGATCTCAAACCTTCGTCCGAGCGTACCGATTTACGGCGTTACCCCATATGAATGGGCAAGAAGAAAAATGCAGCTCTACTGGGGCGTTCGTCCGGTGACCGGATACGAGGAAGATTCTACGGAGAACATCATTTCCCATGCTATGTATATGGTGCGCCGTGAGGAGCTTGTAGAACGTGGCGATATGGTTATTTTTACGGCCGGAGACCCTGCTACCAACGAGGTGACGGGTGAAGGATATATGACAAACATGCTTCACATTATTCAGGCAAAATAAGCAGAAGAAGGAGACAAAAGAGAATGACGAAGAAGCCTTTTGTAACAAAAGAAAAACTGGAAGAAATCGCAGCAGCAGTACCAACTCCGTTTCACATTTACGATGAAAAAGGAATTCGTGAGAATGCGAAAGCGGTAAAGGAAGCTTTTTCCTGGAATCCGGGATTTCGTGAGTATTTTGCTGTGAAAGCGAACCCAAACCCGACACTGATCAAAATGCTGGGTGAATATGACTGCGGATGCGACTGCTCTTCTTACACGGAGCTGATGCTTTCCGATGCGATGGGATTTGAGAAAGATAAAATCATGTTTTCATCCAACGTAACACCGGCTGCAGAGTATCAACTGGCTGCAGAGCTTGGTGCGATCATTAACCTTGATGATATTACCCATATTGATTTTCTTGAGAAAACATTAGGCTACATTCCGAAGAAAATCTGCTGCCGTTATAACCCGGGCGGACTGTTTAAAATCAGCACCGACATCATGGATAATCCGGGAGATGCCAAATACGGTATGACAACCGAGCAGATTTTTGAGGCATTCCGCATTCTGAAGGCAAAAGGGGCAGAAGAGTTCGGCATCCATTCCTTCCTTGCAAGTAATACCGTAACCAACGATTACTACCCGGTTCTGGCAAAAACACTGTTTGAACTGGCTGTAAAGCTACAGAAAGAGACAGGCGTAAAAATCAAATTCATCAATCTTTCCGGCGGTGTCGGAATCCCGTACAAACCGGGTCAGGAAGGCAATGACATCCGCGTGATTGGTGAGGGTGTACATAAAGTGTACGATGAAGTCCTCGTTCCGGCCGGCATGGGCGATGTTGCAATTTACACGGAAATGGGCCGTTTCATGATGGGACCGTACGGCGGACTCGTTACGCGCGCAATCCATCAGAAACACATTTACAAAGAGTATATCGGCTGTGATGCCTGCGCGGTCAACCTGATGAGACCGGCTATGTACGGCGCTTACCACCACATCACGGTGATGGGAAAAGAAGATCAGCCGTGCGACCACAAATATGACGTAACAGGCTCCCTGTGCGAGAACAACGATAAATTTGCGATCGACCGCATGCTTCCGGAAGTGGAAGTCGGAGACCTCCTCTTCATCCACGACACCGGCGCACATGGATTTTCCATGGGATACAATTACAACGGAAAATTAAAATCTGCAGAGGTTCTGTTAAAAGAGGACGGCAGCTTTGAAGTCATCCGCCGCGCAGAAACCCCGAAGGATTACTTCGCTACACTGGATGGAACACCGGAATATGAAAAGATGTTTGGAAACAAATAAGAGGTAACAACAGTAAAACCCCTTTCAAAAAGAACCGTGCGGCAGATGGCGGGTTCTGCGAAAGGGGTTTTCTTTCTTTCAAAAGCTGCTTTTTTGAAGGGAAGACAATAAAAAAAGATCTGCATCAACGTTCGTTTTTGCAAATCTTTTTTAGCTATGCCGCTGGCCGGACTCGAACCGGCACGGTTATTCACCGCTTGATTTTGAGTCAAGTGCGTCTACCAATTCCGCCACAGCGGCAGTGTTCGTAATCAGAACAAAATATATTTTACCATAAAAATAAGAAGGACGCAAGAGAAAAAAAGGGAATAATTATCATAAAAACTTTCTAAAAAAGATTGACGAAAGGAAAAAATAGAAGTATAGTGTAAATAGTTTAGTACCATATTAAATTTTACATCATAAGTTCAAATAACGATTTATCGAAAACGCCATCGTTAGATGGTCCACAGTGTGTGGAACGAAAACTGTTGTCTTCATAGACAGCAGTTTTTTTGTTGTCTAAAATTAGAAATGAAACATGGTTATGATTCAGTACTGTGGGAACAGCAAGAACCAGGAAGTAGAATTGTTAGAAATAGGAAAGAAAAGATGTAAAAAATCAAAATATATGGTAAAATTAGATAAAATGTAGAAAATGGAGGAAAGAACAGATGAAAGGGGAATATTATCTCGGACTTGATATGGGAAGCAGTTCGGTTGGATGGGCTGTGACAAATGAGAAGTACGAAATTTTGCGCGCACATGGAAAAACACTTTGGGGTGTACGGCTATTTGACAGTGCACAGACTGCAGAAGAGAGAAGAGGGTTTCGGACAGCAAAACGAAGATTGGATCGTCGTAATTGGAGAATAGAATTACTGCAGAAAATTTTTGCGGAAGAAATAGAAAAGATAGATGATGGATTTTTTCGCAGAATGAAAGAGAGTCGTTACTGGCCAGAGGATAAGCGTGACAGGCAGGGAAAGTGTCCAGAACTTCCCTATGCATTGTTTGCGGATGATGATTACACAGACAAAGAATATCATAAACAGTTTCCAACCATCTATCATCTGAGAAAATGGTTAATGAAAACTGACGAAACGCCTGATATTCGCCTGATATATCTTGCTCTGCATCATATGATGAAACACAGAGGCCATTTTCTATTAAACGGAAATATCGAACAGGTAAGAGAATTTCAGACAACATTTGAACAGTTCCTTGAAGCAGTGAGGGCAGAAGAACTTGGCTTTTCTTCCGAGATTGGAGTGGAAAGAAGCAAGGAAATAGAGGCAATTTTAAAAGACCGAACATTGACCAAATCTGCGAAAAAGACAAAAGCAGTAAAAGCAATGCGGGCAGAAACATCCTGTGAAAAAGAGTGGCTGGGATTGATTACCGGTGGAACAGCAAAACTGGGAAATTTGTTTGGGGAAAAACAGATGGATACACTGGAACGGCCAAAACTTTGCTTCGCAGATGCAGGTTATGAAGAATACGCTGGAGAGATCGAAGCAGAGCTGGGAGAAAAATATGTATTAATTGAACACGCAAAAGCAGTGTACGATTGGGCTGTTCTGGCTGATATTTTGCAGAACTATTCTTCTCTTTCAGAGGCAAAAGTGGCACTTTATGAAAAGCATAAAAAAGATTTGAAAGATCTGAAAAAGCTGGTCAGAGAGAATCTTTCAAGGGAAGAATATCAGAGACTGTTTGCAAAAAAGGATGAAAAAGCTAATTATTATGCGTATATCAAGGCACCAAAACAATGTAGTCAGGAAGACTTTTACGGTTATCTGAAAAAGAATATTCTGGGCAAGATATCAGATGTGACGAAAGCATCCTGCATGCAGAAGGAAATGGAAATGGGAACGTTTCTTCCGAAACAGACTGTAAAAGACAACAGTGTCATTCCGTATCAGATTCATTTATATGAATTAAATGCAATCCTGAAAAATCTGGAAGATAAAGTTCCGCTACTGAAAGAGAATGGAGAGAAGATTCAAAAAATTTTCACATTCCGCATTCCGTACTACGTAGGACCCTTAAACGGAATTCGAAAAAAAGGGGAGAAAAGTAACTGGGCGGTACGAAAAGAAGGCAAAATATATCCATGGAACTTCGATGAGATGGTAGACTTGGAAGCAAGTGCAGAACAGTTTATTCGAAGAATGACGAATAAATGTACTTATCTGCCAAGTGAAGATGTTTTACCAAAGTATTCTCTACTGTACAGCAAATACGAAGTTTTAAATGAATTAAATAATCTGCGTTTGGATGGAGAAAAGATATCTGTAGAGCAGAAACAGAAAATATATGAAGAAGTATTCCAGAAAAGCAGAAAGGTTACACAGAAAAAACTGAAAAACTATTTAGTGAAAGAAGGAATTACCGGAAAAGAAGTTGAAATTACCGGAATTGATGGTGATTTCAAGAGTTCTCTTACGGCATACCATGACTTTAAAGAGAAATTAACAAATCTGTCACTGAACCAGGCGGAAAAAGAATGCATCATCCTGAACGTAACGCTGTTTGGAGATGATAAAGCGATACTGAAACAGAGATTAAAGAAACTGTTTCCGGAGTTGACAGAAAAACAAAGAGACAGCATAAGTAAACTGCCGTATCGTGGTTGGGGAAGACTCTCAAAAGTGTTTTTGGAAGAGACGGAAGCACCGGCACCGGAAACGGGAGAGGCATGGTCTATTATTCGGGCTTTGTGGGAGACGAATGACAATCTGATGCAACTGCTTAGCGAAAAATATTTGTTTGCATCGGCAATCGAAGAAAAGAATGGAAACGAACAGAAAAAACGGGATATTTCGTATGAATTAGTCGAGGAGCTTTACGTATCACCGGCAGTGAAGCGGCAGATTTGGCAGAGCCTTTTGATTGTAAAGGAAATCTGCAAAGTGATGGGAAACCCACCGAAACGTGTTTTTATAGAAATGGCAAGAGAAAAAACCGATCAGGGAAGAACCTCTTCAAGAAAAAAGAAACTGCTGGAACTCTATAAAAAATGTAAAGCGGAAGAAAAAGACTGGATAGATGAGATTGAAAAACGTTCCGATGCGGAAATGAGAAGAGACAAGCTGTATTTGTATTATACGCAAAAAGGAAAATGCATGTATTCCGGTGAAACAATTGAACTGGAGGAATTGTGGGATAATCAGAAGTATGACATTGATCATATTTTTCCACAGTCCAAAGTGATGGATGATAGTCTGGATAACCGGGTACTTGTAAAGAAGAAATGTAATCAGATGAAAGAGGATAAATATCCGATCGATGAAACAGTTCGGAAAAAAATGCAGCCATTCTGGAAATCTTTAGTGGATGCCGGATTGATCAGTGAAGAAAAATATAAACGGCTGATAAGAGGAAACGGATTTGAACCGTCTGAATTGGCTGGATTTATTTCCAGGCAGCTGGTGGAAACTCGTCAGAGTACAAAAGCGGCAGCAAGTATTCTGCAGCAGGTGATCCCGTATACACAGATTGTTTATGTGAAAGCGCCAACCGTTTCAAAGTTCCGTAAGGATTTTAAATTTCTGAAGGTACGGGAGATGAATGATTATCATCATGCGAAGGATGCGTATTTGAATATTGTCGTTGGCAATGCATATTTTGTAAAATTCACATCAAATCCGATTCACTTCATTAAGGAAAATCCGGGAAGAAGTTATAACCTGAAGAAGATGTTTGAACAGGAAAGAATTGAACGAAACGGAGAAATTGCCTGGGAAGGCGGGAACGGAACCATTGTGACAGTCCGAAAATTTATGGAGAAGAACAACATTCTTGTGACGCGAAGATCGTATGAGGCAACAGGTGCATTGTTTGACCAGCAGATTGTCAAAAAAGGAAAAGGTCAGGTTCCGATCAAGAGCAGTGATGAACGGCTTTGTGATATACAGAAGTATGGAGGATATAACAAAGAGGCGGGAGCTTACTTTGTACTGGCAGAATCGGAGGGCAAAAAGGGAAAGAAAATACGAACAATCGAGTATGTGCCGATTCGTCTGAAAAAGGAAATTCAGAAGTCAGAAGAAAATATAATTCGGTATCTGGAAGAGGAAAGACAGTTAAAGAATCCGCGAGTGCTGGTGCCGGAAATCAAAATAGATACTCTGTTTTGTGTGGACGGATTTTATATGTGGGTTTCCGGAAGATCAGGAGATCGGCTATTGATGCAAGGTGCAAATCAGCTGGTACTTTCCCAGGAAGAAACGGAAATACTGAAAAAAATAGTACAGTACGTGGAACGTAAAAAACAGAATAAAGAACTGAAAATTTACGATTCCGACCATTTAGAAGAAAAGAAGGTGATGATGCTGTATGAAACCTTTTTAAATAAATTAACAAATACGGTATATGCCAAAAAACTTGGAGCACAGGCAAAGACATTAACGGAAAAAAGAGAAAAATTTAAAGAATTATGCATAGAAGAAAAGTGTATCATTTTGTATGAAGTTTTACATTTTTTCCAGTGCCAGAGTGCTGCCGCTGATTTGAAATTAATTGGAGGATCTGGAAGAGCAGGAATTTTGTGTCTCAACAAAAATATAACCGATTGCAGTCGAATCGAAATGATTCATCAATCGCCAACCGGTATCTACGAGCAGACAGTAGACCTGAATGCACTATGAGCTGGCGGATTGTGGTTATTTCCAAACGGGCAAAGCTGGACTATCAGCTTGGTTATCTTGTGGTGCGAAATGAGGAAGTAACAAAAATACATTTAAGTGAAATATCAACCATTCTGATTGAGTCAACAGCAGCAACAGTCACAACAAGTCTGCTGGCAGAGCTGACAAAAAAGAAAATAAAAGTGATTTTTTGCGATGAAAAGAGAAATCCATCGTCGGAACTGGTTGGGTATTACGGAAGTCATGATACCAGCAATAAGGTCAGAAAGCAGATTCAGTGGAGCCGGCACAGTAAAGAAGCAATCTGGACAGAGATTGTGACGGAAAAAATACGAAAACAGAAGGAACTGTTAAAAAATCTGGGAAAGGAAGAAGCGGGTCTGTTAGAAGCATATTTACAGGAGATTGGCTGGAACGATGAGACAAACCGGGAAGGGCATGCGGCAAAGGTATATTTTAATGCGTTGTTCGGTATGACATTTACCAGAACTGCGGATTGTCCGGAAAATGCAGCGCTGAATTACGGATATAGCATTTTGTTGTCTGCGTTTGCGAGAGAAATTGTAGCGAGCGGTTATATTACACAGCTCGGACTCTTTCATGATAATATGTTTAATCAGTTTAATCTGGCGTCCGATTTGATGGAACCGTTCCGTGTCCTGATTGACCGGGAAGTAATCCAAATGCAGAGGAAAGAATTTACGCATGAGGAAAAAATACAGTTGGTCAATGTATTAAACAACGAAGTCATGATAGACGGGAAAACACAGTATGTGAATAATGCCATAAAAATTTACTGTAAAAGTGTATTTGATGCCTTAAATGAGAATGACAGTGCATTGATCCGGTTTTACGGCCTATGAGTTATCGTTTTATGAGAGTATTGGTACTGTTTGATCTTCCGGTGCTGACGGGCGATCAGAGAAGAGAATATGCGAGATTTCGAAAGTTTTTATTGAAAAGCGGATTCCTGATGCTCCAGGAATCCGTATACTGTAAGCTTGCGTTAAATACAACTGCAGTGAATGGAATCGTGGATCAGATTCATAAAAATAAGCCGGAAGAAGGTTTGGTACAGCTTTTAACGGTGACTGAGAAGCAGTATGCGAAAATGGATCTGATTGTTGGGAACGTAAAGAGTGAAGTGTTGAATACGGATGAAAGGCTGGTGATTTTATGAAACTGGTACATGTGGACTTGGAAAAACCTATTGCGATTCATCGGAACTGTCCCACGGAATGGATTATAGAATCACCGGAGCTGTTTTTAAAATATGTGGAGCAGCTGCAAAAACAAAATCAGGGAGAGGAGGGAAATTTCGTACTTTCTAAAGCTAACACAGAGCTGAATATGAAAAGAGATGTGGAATTGATATTAACGCCATTTTCTCTTGATTTTGCGGATCACAGAATACAAAAACGGTTATTTACAGAGCTGGTCAAAAGTGCGCAAAATGAAGAAATGTTTCTGGAAACACAGAGAATTATTGCGGAACTGAAGAAATACATCTATCAATTGGAAGCTGCCAGTGGGTACGAATTGGAACAAAATGAGGAAATCGATTTGAGCGCACTCCTAAAATTGATGGGAGTTCAGACAGAAACCGAAAAAGAGATGGGGCTTCTGGAAAAATTGACGCAATATATCAAAGTTATGGCCGAACTTCTCCAAAAAGAACTGGTGATTCTGATAAATATTCGGTCCTATCTGAACGAAACACAAATAAACAAACTCTCCCAAATGGCATGCTACTATGAAATATCCTTGCTTTTCATAGAAAATATACAAAGGGACTTTTCGAATCAGAGAGAATATTATATAATTGACAAAGATGGATGTGATGTCTATTAATATCCATCGGATGTTTGAGTACCTGTTTTGTGCAGATGAAAGCAGTTCATTTTTAAATTTGAGGTTTGAGAATGATGTAAAAATGTATGGTACTCAAACCTGTGAAATCGCAATGACGGAAATCGACTTGTTTGAGAATGATGTAAAAATGTATGGTACTCAAACGTAGCTTCGCCACCATAATAAGCTTTTGAAGTTTGAGAATGATGTAAAAATGTATGGTACTCAAACTGATCTGACACTTGCGTACAGCACTTGTATGTTTGAGAATGATGTAAAAATGTATGGTACTCAAACCCGCAATCCGCTGAGAGTGCTGAACAGTAAGTTTGAGAATGATGTAAAAATGTATGGTACTCAAACTGGTAAGAGCTCTGGTAAAGAGGGGACATGAGTTTGAGAATGATGTAAAAATGTATGGTACTCAAACATAAAAAGAATCTTCGGCGTGAGTTAGACTGTTTGAGAATGATGTAAAAATGTATGGTACTCAAACCGGAATTTTCGAAATGGTCTGGGAAGGAAGGTTTGAGAATGATGTAAAAATGTATGGTACTCAAACTCTGTACAATACGTAAGCCTTACCATGCTCGTTTGAGAATGATGTAAAAATGTATGGTACTCAAACAGCTCGGGGGCGAGTGATGCACGCTCTGGCGTTTGAGAATGATGTAAAAATGTATGGTACTCAAACGAACCAGACGATTGAGCGGATGCGACCGAAGTTTGAGAATGATGTAAAAATGTATGGTACTCAAACGTTACATTCCCATTTTCTAATCATTGTTTCCGTTTGAGAATGATGTAAAAATGTATGGTACTCAAACTGCAATGTATCCGGTATAGACGATTCCATTGTTTGAGAATGATGTAAAAATGTATGGTACTCAAACCCGCAGATCTACAGCGATATCACGATCAGCGTTTGAGAATGATGTAAAAATGTATGGTACTCAAACCGCTTTCCTCTTCTTTCCCTTGTCATCAACGTTTGAGAATGATGTAAAAATGTATGGTACTCAAACACCTCCTTACTACATCACCAACACAGCCGCGTTTGAGAATGATGTAAAAATGTATGGTACTCAAACGCAGATATTGCCAAAACCTTAACCGACCCTGTTTGAGAATGATGTAAAAATGTATGGTACTCAAACGATGCAGAAACTCACGACAGATAACCTTGAGTTTGAGAATGATGTAAAAATGTATGGTACTCAAACGTGCCGAGCACACGACGTTTGCCGCGCTGAGTTTGAGAATGATGTAAAAATGTATGGTACTCAAACTAAAAAATATGGAACAGATTATGAATTATGGTTTGAGAATGATGTAAAAATGTATGGTACTCAAACAGGATTCGAACCTGCGCCCTTGTCGACTCAGTTTGAGAATGATGTAAAATTTATTTTTGTGAACAACAAGAATGAGAGTGTAATAGAAACTGTGTAAGTTTTGTTGACCTGCTCCTCCGATTTTATCAAATGCCAGAATTGTCAGTCAAGGCTGGAACCCTTGCCTGGACTGACATCCAGGCATTTAAGAACATGGTAATCAAGCAGGTGATGGCAAAATTATCAGACAAATTACTTACACACTTTTTTAAATATTCCCACAAGAATAGATAATTCAAAATGAAATATTCAGAAGACAGTATGAAATCGATTTAATTGACTTTTTCTTGCTGTCTTTTTCCTTGTCTCAAAGCGCCGCACCATGTATAATAAAACCACAAGAATTTCATTTCATAGTTTTTACAGGAGGAACCCGAATCATGATCCTTGCAATAGACATCGGCAACACGAACATCGTCCTTGGGTGTGTGGAAGGGAAAAAAACATACTTCATCGAAAGACTCTCCACGGACAAAGCGAAAACGGAGCTGGAATACGCAGTCAGCCTGAAAAATGTACTGGAACTGTATGAGATTCCGGTGGAGCAGATCGAAGGAGGTATCATCTCTTCCGTTGTTCCGCAGGTGACAGAGCTCTGCAGGAGTGCAGCAGAAAAAGTGATTAAAAAGTCGGTCAAAGTTGTCGGCCCCGGTGTGAAGACCGGACTTAATATCAAACTGGACGACCCTGCAACGGCAGGAAGTGACCTTGTTGTTGTGGCAGTAGCGGCTCTGAATGAATACACATGCCCGCAGATTGTTATTGATATGGGAACTGCCACGACGATGAGTGTACTTGATCAGAAAGGAAGCTTCATCGGAGGCGTGATTCTTCCGGGACTTCGTACTTCGCTGGATGCTCTCGTATCAAATGCCGCGCAGCTTAGTCAGACCAGTCTGACAGCACCGAAAAAAGTCATTGGCAAAAATACGCTGGACTGTATGAAAGGCGGCATGATTTATGGAAACGCTGCCAGCATCGACGGCATGATCGAACGGATGGAAGAAGAACTTGGCTGCAAATGCACGATTGTGGCTACCGGAGGTCTGGCGAAAGCTGTGATTCCGCACTGCAGACATGACATCATCATCGATGAGAATCTGCTCCTGAAAGGTCTTCAGATCATCTACGAGAAAAACAGGTAGGGAAACCGTTCATTGACAAAGTCTGCGAATTGTTATAACATATGTATAACAATACGATACGAGAAAGCAGGGTGTAACTATGTATTACGAGACAATACAGATCGACTTCAACAGCGACGAAGCGATCTATATCCAGCTGCGGAATCAGATCATTCTGGGCATTGCCACTTCGCGGATTCAGGAAGGGGATACCTTACCTTCCGTTAGGCAGCTCGCAGACAATATCGGAATCAATATGCATACCGTAAATAAAGCCTACAGCGTACTCCGCCAGGAGGGCCTCCTTTCCATTGACAGAAGAAAGGGCGCCGTCATCCGCATTGACGCGGACAAACTGTACGCGATGCAGGAACTGCGGGAAGATCTGCAGGTCATTCTTGCAAAAGCCGTCTGCAAAAATATATCAAAAGAAGAAGTACATCAGCTTGTAGATGAAATTTACAGCAACTACGCAGACGAATAAATAAGGAGACAATATTATTATGAGAGAAGGATATACCAGTCAGGCAAAAAAAGCACTGGCATATGCGGTTAAGACAGCCGAAAAATGCGGACATAACTACGTGGGAACCGAACACCTTCTGATCGGCCTTCTGAATGTGGAGGATGGAACCGCAGGCATGGTGCTCACCGAGTTCCATGTAGATGCCGGACAGCTCACCGAGCTGATCGATCGTCTGATCGCACCGGGCGGAAATACAGCAACCGAATCACGTCCGGGCTATACCCCGAGAGTACGCCGTGTACTCGAAAATGCAGAAGCAGAGGCCGCACGCTTCAAAAGCAGAGCCGTAGGAACTGAGCATCTGCTGATTGCTATTTTAAAAGAGAGCGACTGCGTTGCCACCCGCTTACTTTTCACCATGGGCATCAACATTCAGAAATTATACAGTGCCATTCTCACCGCTATGGGCGAAGCACCGTCACAGGGCGGCATGAATGGAAATCCAAACGCCGGCCGCGGACCGCAGGCAAGAGGCGGAGCGCAGACCAGCGAAACGCCGGCATTGGATCAGTACAGCCGGGATCTGACGGAGCTTGCGCGTGAAGGAAAACTCGATCCGGTTGTCGGCCGTGGGCAGGAAATTGAGCGTGTCATTCAGATCTTAAGTCGCCGGACAAAAAACAACCCGTGTCTGATCGGAGAGCCGGGTGTCGGAAAAACGGCGATTGCGGAAGGTCTGGCGCAGCGGATTACCCTTGGCATCGTGCCGGAAACGATCCGCGATAAGCGAGTTGTTGTCCTTGACCTTTCCGGAATGGTAGCAGGAAGCAAATACCGCGGTGAATTTGAGGAGCGTATCAAACGCGTTGTCAAAGAAGTCACGGAAAATGAAAATATTCTGCTGTTCATCGATGAACTTCACACGATCATCGGAGCCGGCGGCGCAGAGGGAGCACTCGATGCATCCAACATCTTAAAGCCGTCCCTTTCCCGCGGAGAAATTCAGCTCATCGGTGCAACAACATTGGAGGAATACCGAAAATATATCGAAAAAGACGCGGCTCTGGAACGTCGTTTTCAGCCGGTGAAAGTAGAAGAACCGACAGAAAGCGAGGCACTCGATATCTTAAAAGGACTGCGTCCATACTACGAGCGTCATCATGGCGTAGAAATTACGGATGAAGCACTGGAAGCAGCCGTAAAAATGAGCGTCCGCTACATCAACGACCGTTTCCTGCCGGATAAAGCCATCGATCTGATCGATGAGGCATCCGCAGGCGTACAGCTCGCCGGCTACCAGGTGCCGGACAACATGGCAAAAGAGGAGCAGACACTGTTCGAAGTACAGAAAGAAAAAGAATCCGCGATCAGTGCCGGCGATTTTGAGCAGGCAAAAGAACTGCAGGCGCGCCAGCAGGAGCTCGAAAAAGATCTGGAGCAGATCCGAAAACGCTTTGAACGCCGTTGCAAAAACAAAAAACTGCAGGTAACAGAAGAAGAAATCGCAAAAACCGTATCCACCTGGACGAAAATTCCGGTACAGCGTCTCGCGGAAGGAGAATCGAAACGTCTGGCAAGACTGGAGCAGACACTCCATAAACGCGTTGTCGGCCAGGAAGAAGCCGTGACAGCTGTGGCAAAAGCCGTAAAACGAGGCAGAGTCGGATTAAAAGACCCGAACCGTCCGACAGGATCCTTCCTGTTTCTTGGACCGACCGGTGTCGGAAAAACAGAACTTTCCAAAGCACTCGCCGAGGCAGTTTTCGGTACAGAGCAGGCCCTGATCCGCGTCGACATGTCGGAGTACATGGAGAAACACAGCGTCTCCAAACTGATCGGATCCCCTCCGGGATACGTCGGCTACGAGGAAGGCGGCCAGCTCTCCGAAAAAGTGCGCCGCAACCCGTACAGTGTGGTCCTGTTTGACGAGATCGAAAAAGCGCACCCGGATGTCTTCAATATTCTGCTGCAGGTGCTTGATGATGGCCATATCACCGACGCGCAGGGCAGAAAAGTTGATTTCAAACAGACCTGCATTATCATGACATCCAATGCCGGAGCGCAGAACATTGTAGCGCCGAAACGCCTTGGATTCCTTTCGACAGAAGATGAGCGGAAAGACTACGAATACATGAAGGGCCAGGTGATGGAAGAAGTCAAACGGATGTTTAAGCCGGAATTCCTGAACCGAATCGACGAGATTATTGTATTCCATCAGCTTACCAAGGCGGATATGAAGAAGATTCTGCAGATTCTGCTCAAAGATCTGGAGCGCCGCTGCAAGGAGCAGATGGACATTGAATTGAAAGTCCGTGACACCGTGAAAGAATATCTCGTGGAAAACAGCTTCGACAGCAAGTACGGTGCCCGCCCGTTAAAACGCGCGATCCAGAGCAAAATTGAGGATCCGCTCGCAGAAGCCATCCTGAACGGAGAAGTGAAAAAAGGCGATACCGTTGCGGCTGGAATGAATAAGAAAGAGATTACATTTAAGGTTCTTGAGAAAAAATAATATAAAAATTCCATAAATTATATGGTAAAATCTTTTTGATTATGGTATGATTTTCACAAAGAAACGAAACACCACAAAAGACAAGACCAGGAGGGCATTTACAAATGTCAGTAGTAAAAGAATTAATCCGCACAGAGGCAGACGGAGGCATCAGCTTCGGAGATTATGAGCTTGCGGCAAAGGCAAAAAAATCTGATTTTGAGCACAGAGGAGATCTGTATAAAGTAAAAACCTTTAAGGAAATCACAAAGCTGGAGAGAAACGGACTGTTCGTATACGAATCCGTTCCGGGAACCGCAGTTACCGATCTGAACGTATTCGACGGCGGCATGACCTTCAAAGTAGAAGGACCGGAGGATGCACAGATCACCGTTGAAATGGAAGCAGAGACCGAATACAAGGTGCTGCTCGACGGCGTAAACGTTGGCCACATGACCACAAACCTCGGCGGAAAACTTTCCTTCAGCGTAGAGCTGGAAAAAGCAGAGGATGTAGCAGTAGAAATCGTAAAAGCATGATGAAGTAAAAAAGAAGGCTGTCGCAGAACGTGTGCGGCAGCTTTTTTGACAATTATAAGGGAGACAACTATGGCAAAAGCAAAAAAGACAGCCTTTTTCTGCCAGAACTGCGGCTATGAGTCCGCAAAATGGATGGGCCAGTGTCCGGCGTGCAGAGAATGGAACACGTTTGTGGAGGAACCGACAGCGGCCAAAACACCGGCGGGAACGCAGGGGATCGGAAATCACAGCGCGGCGGGCAGAAAGCCGGTGCATTTGATGGAAATTTCAACAGGAAAAGAGGAGCGCATCCAGACGGGAATCGGAGAACTCGACCGGGTGCTCGGCGGAGGAATCGTGCCGGGTTCCCTGACACTGGTCGGCGGCGATCCGGGAATTGGAAAATCCACACTCCTTCTGCAGGTGTGCCGCATGCTGTCCACAGCAGGACATCAGGTTTTATACATTTCCGGTGAGGAGTCCCTGCGCCAGATCAAACTGCGCGCTGTGCGGATCGGAGAATTTAACGAAAATCTGTCCCTGCTCTGCGAGACGAATCTTGATATCATCCGCGCCGTCATGGAAAAAGAGAAGCCGGAGATGGCCGTCATCGACTCGATCCAGACCATGTACAACGAGGAGGTCAGCTCCGCGCCGGGCAGTGTATCCCAGGTCCGGGAATCGACGAATGTGCTGATGCAGATTGCAAAGGGAATGGGGATTTCGATCTTTATCGTCGGTCATGTGACAAAAGACGGTAATGTGGCCGGCCCGCGTGTGCTGGAACACATGGTAGATACTGTGCTGTACTTCGAGGGCGACCGTCATGCGTCCTACCGGATTCTGCGCGGTGTCAAAAACCGTTTTGGTTCTACAAATGAGATCGGCGTCTTCGAAATGCAGACAGAGGGACTCGTGGAAGTGAAAAATCCATCGGAATACATGCTGAACGGACGGCCGGAGGGAGCTTCCGGTTCGGTTGTCGCATGCTCCATGGAGGGAACGCGCCCGATCCTGATCGAGATTCAGGCACTGGTCTGCCACAGTAATTTCGGAATCCCGCGCCGCACCGCAGCAGGATGCGATTTCAACCGCGTGAACCTGCTGATGGCAGTGCTGGAAAAACGCGCAAGAATCAATCTCTCGACAAGCGATGCCTACGTCAACATCGCAGGCGGAATCAAGATGAATGAGCCGGCGATCGATCTTGGCATCACACTTGCCGTCGTATCGAGCTACAAAGATCAGGTGATCGATGAGAAAACGGTCGTATTTGGCGAGGTCGGCTTAAGCGGTGAGGTCCGCGCCGTCAGCATGGCGGAACAGCGTGTACTGGAAGCAAAAAAACTGGGCTTCGAGCGGGTGATTTTACCTGCTGTCTGCATGAAGTCCGTGGAGAAAATCGGTGGAATCGCACTGATTCCGGTGGAAAATATTCAGGATGCGATTCTGCGCGTGGGGAAAAATTAGAAGGAAGTTGTGGAAAAAGGACCGGCGTGTGATGCGTACGGTCCTTTTTGAAAAATTCAGATAAAATACGAAATATGCAGAATTAACTATATTTTTCTAAAAATAAGAAAA
>ERZ1673739.1341-NODE-1341-length-27814-cov-4.975287_pt1 | contig 27814 bp, 26 predicted proteins | sample MGYA00580210_ERZ1673739 | MGnify/ENA primary metagenome ERZ1673739 (study PRJEB41218, sample SAMN15661749) | gut metagenome | host: Homo sapiens | place: Canada: London | collected 2015-08-20/2019-03-30 | study: EMG produced TPA metagenomics assembly of...
CGCTTCCTTTTCTGTGCGCGGAGTATAATGATTGCAGCTAGGTTTGATTTTGATAATTAAGAAAGGATATAAAACCATGAAGAAAAAATTAGCAATTTTGCTTTTGGCAATTGGCATTCTGGGCATGGCTGTAGGATGTGATAAGGATAAAGAGGAGAGTAAGAAAACAGAGGACAGCAAGCAGGCCGAGGAGTCCCTGACCAATGAGGAGGGGCACGTGGTTGCTGTGGATGTGGAGAATATTGAAGATTATGTAAAACTGGGTGAATATAAGAACTTAGAGGTAAGTGAGCAGCCAAAGCCAGAAGTTACAGAAGAGGTGTTGGAGAATAATATTCATTATTTGCTTTTGAATAGCTACAAGCCAGTGGAGGTAACAGAGGATCGGGCTGTTCAGCAGGACGATACAGTAAATATTGATTATACTGGTTATATGGATGGAAAAGAATTTGAGGGAGGCGCTGATACAGGAGCAGATTTGCGTATTGGTTCCGGCGGTTTTATTGCTGGTTTTGAAGATGGTCTGGTAGGGCATAAAAAAGGGGAAGAGGTTACCCTGGATTTGACTTTCCCAGATCCGTACAAAATGAATCCGGACTTCAGTGGAAAAGCAGTACAGTTCAAGGTGAAAATTAACAAGATTTCCGCACCTCCTACATTAAGCGATGAGTGGGTAGCTGCTAATACAGACTTTAAGACTGTAGAAGAGTTTCGAAATGCACAAAAGGAAGCAATACAGACTTCTTTAGACAGTGATTATGACACAAAGGTCAAATCGGATTTATTCGCACTGGTAGTAAAGAATTCAGAAATTATAAAATATCCAGAAGATTTAATGAAGAAAGCAAAGGTTAAAGTAAGAGAGCAGTTGGATATGATGTATCAATCCCAGGCGGGAATCACATTGGATGATTATATTAAACAACAGGGAATAACAGAGGAGGAGACAGAGAAGGCGTTGGAAGAGTCCGCACAGCAATATTTAACCCAGAATTTGATTGTGCAGGCAATCCTGGAAAAAGAAGGCATAGAGTTTACAGAAAAAGATTACACGGAGGAAAAAGAAGAATATGCAATTTCTGCAGGTTTTCCAGATGTAGCAACTATGGAGAGTTATGCAGATGCCAAAACCATTAAAGAAAATGTGCTTTGGGAGGCAGCCTGCGAGATTATCCAGTCTTCAGCAACTATTACAGAAGAAACAAGTACAGAAGAATAGCAGACATGACAAAAGAAAACCCCTGGATTGGATAGAAAACGGCTATCTTTCAGGGGATTTTTTAGAAAAGGAAGCAAAGGGCACCTGAGATAGGAGGGAAAGCTATGGCAAAAAAGAAAGGAAAAAACAAAAGAAAACAACAGAAAAAGAGAATTATCTGTATCACAAGCATTGTTCTTGTAGTCATGGTAGGAGTAGGCGGTGTATTTCTGTATAAAAAATTAACTGCTCAGACCAGAGAGCAGGCAATACAAGAATATATGGGCTATATTGAGAAAAATGAATATGAGAAAATGTATGAACTTCTGGATGAAGGTTCAAAAGAAACAATCAGCGAGGAAGATTTTGTTACCAGAAATAAAAATATATATGAAGGTATCGAAGCCTCAGACATTCAGTTGGATATACCAGAAGAACAGGACAAAGACCAGCCATTGTCCTACCGGGTGAGTATGAATACCCTTGCAGGGGAGATTACATATGATACAGATACGTTCTTTGAAAAAGAAGAGGGAAAATGGCATCTGGTATGGAAGGATTCTGTGATTTTCCCTGAACTGGGAAGTGAAGATAAGGTGCGTGTATCTTCTGTGGAAGCCGAGAGGGGCAGTATTTATGATAGGAATGATGTACTTTTGGTGGGAAAAGGAACGGTTGAATCGGTGGGACTTGTTCCGGGAAAAATGAATATTCAGGCAGAAGAAGATATCAAGGCGTTGGCAGAAATTTTGGGAACAACAGAAGATTCTATTCAGGCCAAACTGGATGCTTCCTGGGTTCAGGATGACAGTTTTGTCCCGCTGAAAAATATGACACAGGAGCAGTTAGACCAGCCCTATAAAGCCAAAGACGGAAGCATGCCGGGAGGAAGTATTCAGGATAAGCTTTTGGAGCATGCGGGAGTTTTAATTTCAAAAGCAGACAGCAGGGTTTACCCTTATGGGGAGTGTATGTCACACTTGCTGGGCTATGTGCAGCAGATTCAGGCAGAAGAACTGGAAGAGAGGAAAGGCCAGGGATATAACGAGCAGAGCATAATTGGAAAAAGCGGTCTTGAGAAGCTCTATGAAGAACGTTTAAGAGAGAAGAGAGGTTACCGCATTGCCATTGTAGACCAGCAGGGAGAAGAAAAACAGGCACTTGCTGTAAAACCGGCAGAAGACGGAGAAGATATTAAGCTGACCATTGATATTCGCTGGCAGCAGAAGCTATATGAGGCATACCAGGAGGATAAAAGCTGTTCTGTGGTGATGAACCCTACTTCCGGGGAAGTGCTTGCACTGGTGTCTACACCGTCTTATAATGCCATGGATTTTATTGTGGGGATGTCTCAGGAAACCTGGGATGTGCTGAACAATGATGAAAACAAGCCTATGTACAACCGTGTAAGAGAAACCTGGGCTCCGGGTTCTTCCTTTAAACCCATTATCGGGGCTATTGGACTGACGACAGGAGCCATGACAGAAGACGAAGATTTTGGAGCCAGCGGGCTTTCCTGGCAGAAGGATGAGAGCTGGGGAAATTATAAAGTGACCACCCTCCATACCTATGATCAGGTAGTGTTAAAAAATGCACTGATTTATTCCGATAATATTTACTTTGCAAAAACAGCGTTGAAGATAGGTGCAGACAGCCTTGCAAAGCAACTGGATAAGCTTGGTTTTGGGCAGGATATTCCTTTTGATATTGGGATGACTTCTTCCCAATATTCCAATTCAGAAACCATAGAATCAGACATTCAGCTGGCTGACAGCGGATACGGACAGGGACAGATTTTGGTAAACCCTTTGCATCTGGCGTGTATGTATTCAGCATTCTTTAATGAAGGGAATATGATTGCTCCTTATCTGGAGTACGAAGAAGGAAAAGCTGCATCTTACTGGGCAGAAGGAGTCTTTACCCCGGAAGCAGCGGAAACAATCTACGAGGACTTAAAAGAAGTAGTAAGTAATCCAAACGGAACCGGATATGCAGCTTCTAAGGTAACAGGGTCAACTTTGGCTGGAAAGACCGGAACAGCAGAAATTAAAGCCAGCCAGGAGGATGAAAACGGAACAGAACTGGGATGGTTTGCTGTGTACAATACTGATGTGTCAGAGGAGGATACGATGCTGATGCTGAATATGGTGGAAGATGTCAAAGGCAGAGGCGGCAGTGGATATGTAGTGAATAAAGACGTGGAAATCTGGAATCAGATGCAATAAAAGACAACAAAGGGGAAGACCATGAGACAAAGATTTCAAAGAAATAAGAGATACAGAATGAGCCTAGCAGCAGGCTTCCTGGTATTGCTGCTGTGCCTGGCAGGATGCAATCCGAAGGATATGAACGGTGTTACGGCTCAAGCATCTGGGCAGGAACAGCAATTGAATGAAGCGTCGCCTCAGGAGCAGGCTTTGGGAAGCTTGAATCTACATTATCTGGATGTGGGACAGGGAAATGCGGTGCTAGCGGAATCCCAGGGGCGTTATATGCTCATAGATGGCGGTGCCAGAAAGGCATCTTCCTTTGTAGTAAGCTATCTGGAAAAGCAGGGAGTCAAAGAACTGGATTATTTGCTGATTTCTCATTTTGATGAGGATCACCTGGCAGGAGCCATCGGTGCATTGCATAAATTTCCGGTGAAACAGTTGATTACACCAGATTATGAGACAGATTCCTCCATTTATCAGTCCTATGCAGAGGTGGTGAAAGAGAAACAGTATCAGGCCATTCATCCCAAGGTAGGAGACGAATTTACTTTTGGAACAGCAACGTTTCGGATTATTTCGCCTACCGTCTATGGACATGAAGATGAAAATCAGGATTCGGTAGGAATTGTTTTAAAGAATGGAGAGAATGAATTTTTCATTGGAGGGGATATTGGACTGGAAAGCGAGAAGGAAATTTTAAATGCGGGAATTGATATTCAGGCGGATGTGATGATGATGAATCATCATGGTTCCCATGTGAGAGATGATTTCCTTCATGCAGTAAATCCGGACTATGCGGTCATAAGCTGCGGAGCAGATAACCGTTATGGGCACCCAAGACAGGATACGGTGGAGCTTTTAGAGAAAGAACAGATTCCATTGTTCCGTACAGACAAGCAGGGAACCATAGACATAAGCAGCAATGGAAAAGACATTACCTTTGCCCAGGAGCCGTGTAATGATTATACACCGGGAACCAGAAGCAGTGACTCCCAGCAGGAGGAAGCAGCCGGAAGCATGGAAAATGCAGGGCCAGAGGACTGCGATTATGTGTTAAATGCACATACAAAGAAAATTCATTTGCCAGAATGTGCTTCTGTGAAAACTATGGATGAGGATAATAAAGAATATTATAAAGGGGATAAGCAGGAACTTTTGGATAATGGCTATACGGCTTGTGGAAATTGTAAACCTTAAAACATGAGATGGCGGTCATACAGTATTGGACTGTGTGACCGTCAAATTTTTTGCAAAATTTTTTAAACTTTCTCCGCACAGTTGGGGTGAGAATTTCGTTATACATCATAGAAGGAGGGAAGCGCATGGAGTTGGAAGAATTGTATGACCGGATTTACCGGTATTGCTATTTTCATACAGGCAGAAAAGAATTGGCAGAAGATTTAACACAGGAAACTTTTCTGCGGTTTTTTCACAGGAATCCTTCTTTGCATCCAGAAAAACAGCTTGCCTATCTCTATACCATTGCAAAAAATCTTTGTATAGATGTTTATCGGAAAAAAGAGGAACTGCAGATGGAAGGGGTGGAAAACAAAGTAAAAGAACATGTTTGGCCTTTGGAACAGACAGAAATTCGTCTGGATTTAAAACAAGCCATTCTTCAGATGGACAGGCAGACCCAGGAACTGCTTTTGCTGCGTTATGTGGATGGGCTGAGTCCGGGAGAAGTTGGTAAAGTGCTGGAATTATCCAGATTTGCAGTATATCGGAGAGAAAAGGAAGCACTGAGAAGACTAAGAGAATATTTTGGTGATGGAAATGAGGTGTGAAGATGAGAAAAAATCAGGATATAGTAAAAACAGAACTGGAAAACTTATATTCTCCTCCGGCACCTGAGAAAAAGGAGGAATTTTTACAGAATCTTTCTTATCCACAGATTTCTTTCTGGGAATTTTTACGGATTCAGTTTTTCTATATTGGGAAGCCGGTTTGGGCAGGATATATTGTTTTATTTTTTACAGGTGTTTTTTTAGGAAAATTCCTTATGGACAAAGGCTTTTCCAGGGGAATGATGGCAGCTTTTTGTGCGGTACTTCCATTTGCAGTAGCACTTCTGGCCAGTGAGGTTTCAAAATCAGTACGCTTCGGAATGCAGGAACTGGAAATGAGTGCAAGGCATCGTCTGGAACAGGTGGTATTGGCAAGGTTGTTTCTTTTGTCCGGGGCAGCAAGCCTTCTGATTATTGGCGGGTGTCTTTTCATTTCCTGGAATTCTGTAGCTGGCGTGATTCCCTGCATCTTTTATTTGACAGTACCCCTGCTTTTTAATTCCGTTTCTTCTCTTTGGATTTGCAGACAAATCCCTTCTCTGGAGCTTCGGGATGTAAGCCTTGGGATGGGAGTGGTGATGGCAGGTATTCACATTTTGGCTATGGAGAGAATGAATTGGATGTACGAAGAGGCATATTTGGTTTTTTGGATGGGAATGTCATTGGTTTTGGCAGTGATACTGGCAAGACAAATGAAAAAATATAGAAAAAATCTGGAGGTATGTGTATGGAATTGAAAATTTCCCGTGTGACAAAACAGTTTTCTGCTAAAATTGCGGTAGACAAGGTGTCCCTGGAAATGAAACCTGGAGTTTACGGGCTTCTGGGAGCGAATGGGGCAGGAAAAACCACACTTTTGCGTATGATCTGCGGTGTTTTAAGCCCTGACAGTGGAGAAATTTCCTTGGATAGGTTTTCTGTAAAAGAAGAGGAATATAGAAATTGTCTTGGGTATCTGCCACAGGAATTCGGGTATTATCCGAATTTTACAGCCTGGGATTTTATGATGTATATGGCAGCGCTAAAGGGGATTCCAAGAAACAGGGCAAAGGTAAGAATTGAGAAATTGCTGGAAGCAGTGAATTTAAAAGGTTCGGAAAAGAAGAAAATAGCAGTTTTCTCAGGAGGGATGAAGCAGAGGCTTGGAATTGCACAGGCACTTCTAAATAATCCGAAGCTTCTGGTTTTAGATGAACCTACTGCCGGCCTGGATCCAAAAGAAAGGGTAAAGTTCCGCAATATGATTTCCCGCCTTGGTCAAGACAGGATTGTGATATTATCCACGCATATTGTTTCGGACATCGAGTATATCGCTGATGAGATTTTATTGATGAAAGAAGGAAGTATTCTTCAAAAAGGAAGTTTGCAGGAAATTCTGGAACCGATTCAGGGAAAGGTGTGGGAATGTAAGGTGAATCCTGCCAGGGAGAGTCAGATACTGGAGCAATATGCGGTGGTGAATATGAGAGAGGATACAGAGGGGGTATTTTTACGGGTTGTGGGTGAGCAAAGCCCCTCTGCTGATGCTGTGAGTGTGGAGGCTGCTTTGGAAGATCTGTATCTTTATTATTTTAAGGGAGAAGGAGGAGAATAGAAAATGAGGGAATTGGTTTTCTTTGAGTATAAGAAGATGCTGAAGAGAAAATCTGTCTGGATCAGTGTTTTTGCTATGTTGTTTGTGGTACTTCTGTGCTCCAATCTTTCTCTGTTCGGCAGTGTTTATGTAGACGATCATAAGGTGATGAGCCATTTTGAAGAAATTCAGATCAGGCGTGAAGGCGGAGAAAAGTTAAATGGAACTGTGCTGGAAGAAGAATTTTTAGAGGAGAATGCAGAGGCATATGAGTCCTATTTAAAAGACAGGGATAACGGGAATATTACCTGGGAAAATTACAAAACAGTACAAAAGGATCTGGCCTCTGCACAACTTCTTTCCTGGTGGATGGAGAGCATCGTACCTGGATTTCAGGAAGAAATACCAGCAGATAGATTTTATGCCAGAAGAGAAAAAAGCATGGAGAAGGCATGGGAAGCAGCAGGGCTTGATTTGGGTGCAATCCAGGAACATAGAGAGCAGAATCAAAAAATTGCCACGCCATTTACCTATTCCTATTGTGAAAGCTATGAAAAATTTTCTATGTATTGGATGTCTAATATGATTGTGTTAGCCATGGCAGTGGCAGTTTGTGTGGCACCAGTTTTTGCAGAAGAATACAGTACGGGTATGGATATGCTTCAGCGTTCTTCCAGGAAAGGGCATGGAAATCTGGTGGCAGCGAAGCTGATTACAGGATTTTCTTTTACTTTGCTTTTAGGGGCGATTACTTTTGGCCTCAGCCTGGCAATGGAGATTCTTATCTATGGTGCGGGAAGTCTTAGTGCGCCTATGCAGGTGATAGACACGCTTTTGCTTAGCAGTTATCCTTTTACCATAGGAGAGATGCTGTTGCTGTTATTCTTTGCCAGTGAGATTTCCCTGCTTGTTCTGGCGGCTGTGGTGATGTTTTGTTCTGCCAGAATGAACAGTGCTTTTGGGCCTGTTCTGGTGGGAGTTTTGTTAAGTTTATTATCTGTGGTAAAAGAAATGATTCCATCCTGGATGATAACCTTACAGAGAATGGCATCTTTGCTTCCAGGACCTTTTGCAAGCTGGGAAAGTTTGTTTGATGACAGGTTTTGGAAACTGGGAGGAATGTATCTGAAAAGCTATGAGTTTGTGCCGGTGATTTATGGCGTGGTAATTTTGCTATTGTGTGTGTTTGCTTACAGAGGGTTTGTGAGAGGGAAAAGATAAGTGGGTTTATTTATACAATTCTGGCTTAATCTGCATTCATTTTGAACTTGCAATTTTAAAGTGTATATGCATCTTTGCCAGAACTGTATAAATACTTCTGAGTTTTATTTGATACGGCGGTTTTTGGCTGTCTTGTTTTTCAGAGACATAGAGTTTGTTTTAATATTTTTAAAATATCTTTTTCGTGAATTCCTGTTATTTTTAGGTTTTTTAATTCTGTATCAGAGACATGAAATTTTTCTATAAAATCAGTCATATCTTTTTTTACAGCATTGGGTAATTGATACTTTTCTAATATCATTTCAGAGGATATTTTCAAAATATCATTTCGATGTTTTTTTATATCTCTGGAATCTATGTGTTCTCCTTGTTCTGCTTTCTGATTCAAATCAAGCCATGCTTTAGCCTTAAAGATAATTAGAAAAGTTGGTTTTAATACTGAGATACCATCAATAATATCCCGCCCTTCTAATAAAATCTGATAGTAATTATCATCAAGCAAGATAGCAGATAGACTTGAAACAGAGTCATTAATAGGTATTGGAATCAAAACAGAGTCTGGTTTTAATTTCCGCGAAGATCTTGAAAATAATTCAATCATAGCAGGATACCCTGCTGTTTCTGGTTTATCGAAACGATAAAATTGTGGTTTTCCATTACTTCTGCACTTATTTCTATATTTTCCGTCTTGAATAAATTGCCAGAACTTTAAGGCAAATGCTTCTGTTAGTGCTTCAACTATGAGAACCATATCGAAATCTTTTGTTGCTCTGAAATTCATATCATTTTCATGGAATGATATATCACAGGCTGCACCGCCAATGAGCACATATTGTTCTGTATATTCAGAAAAGTAATCACGGAATACACGTAGTCCTTTTACCATACATAGTCCTCCAACATTTCTTCTAATGCTGTTTGAATTCTTGGGTCATCTTCATTTTTTAGCATTAGGTATATTGTTAACGGGTCAATCGTTGTTTCATTTTTAAATGGAATGCAGTAGCCTAATTCCTGGACAATACATCCTGGTATTTCTCCTTTGGGAATTTCTTCTACTTTATCTAATCCTTTCTCTCTAATTTCGTGTTTTGTAATGGCATAGGTAGGATATTCGCTATCCCCTAACATGGACAATTCTGCTAATGCTGATATTCCGCTTTTTACTAATTTATGGGAAAAATCTTGTTCCAGATAATATTCTTTTAACAGAGGGGATCTTAAAACTGGTTTAATAACAGCCCATATTTCCTTTTTTGTACCAATTTTTACATACTTTCGGATTCTTCCGTTTTTTTGTAATACTGGAACATCCAAACTTTCTAATTCGTCAAAAACTCTTGTGATTGACATTTTAGAAACACGCATTTTTTCAGCAGCTATAGTTACTGAAATGTTGTCCCAATTTTCATACAAAGCAGATAATAATAGTTTTTGTGTAAGAAAAGAGATTCTGGAGTATGACCTCAGAATCCGTGCTTCGTTTTGCTGTAATAAAAAACCAAGAAAAGGAATATATACCTGTCTATTTTCCCATATAAACGGAATTCCTTCTTCCAACATTTTGTCTCTGGTATAGTAATTCATTTTTTGGAGATAAAGGACACAATGCTTTTGTGTAATCTGTGATATTTTTCTTTGGTGTTTTCGGAGAGTTGATAGGTTAAATGTTTCTTTTGGGATTACTAAGATACATGTCAGCCCTAAAACTTTCATATAGTAATAACTATAGTTCGCTTGCAAAATTAAGGGGAAAATGTTCGTATTTTCAAATGGTATCAACTCTATTTTCATGTGTATAGCCTTTTCAATAAATTCTTTTATATTTTCACCGCCTTTCATTTTTGAAATTGTAACTCTTTTTAAGTTACAAGTCAAATTTATTTTTTTCTAATTTTTCAAATCATTTTTCATGGTATGATTCGTTGTAATAGATAAGGGCACGCCCTTAGGAGCAATAGAAAGAATAAGATGGTTCTTTCAGGAGGTTATATTTTGACGCGCGAGAAAAAATTAATCAGGCAAATAGAATACGGTGATAAGGGAGCTCTTGGGGAACTCATTGAAATGTACTATGCTGATATTTTGAGATATTGCCGCTGGCATACGTCTGGACAGATATTAGCAGAAGATGTAGCCCAGGAAACTTTTCTAAAAGTGGTGAGATATCTGGATACTACTAGCTTCAAAGGAGAATTTCGTTCATTTTTGTATAAAATTGCCCGGAATACCTGTATTGATATGTCACGAAAACGATACCAGGAAGACAAAAATCTGGAGGACTTGGAACAAGAGCCTTGGTATTTGGAGGATGGATTTGAGCAGACAGAGGATAATGTCTGGCTGCAACAGTTCATCCATACCATGGATACAGAGGCACAGGAAATCTTATTGCTACGGTTCGGACAAAATCTTACCATCAGAGAAACAGCAGAGGCTATGGGGATTCCAATGCGGACAGTGCAGTCAAAATTAAGGAGCATCTTAAAGAAGTTAAAAACAGAATTTCAGCAGATGGATGGAAAAAAGAAAGGAGGCTGGAATACATGAGACAGGTAGAACAGGAACTTCGCAACTATTATAACCCGCCAGATAATGGAGGCATACATTCTTCAAAGGAGAAAACGGCAATGCAAAAGACTGTTCTTCTGGCAGAATTAGAATTGAACAAAAAACAAAAAACGAAAAAGAAAGGATTCAAAACATTTTTATTTGAACAGATGCGTATGACAGGAATGCGGATCTGGATAGGGCAAACAGGAATGATTCTGCTAGTTTCTTTGTTGGTATATTTTATGACAGGTGTGGATTTCCGGTTTTTTACAGCAAGACAGTTTGCTTTTCTGGCAAGTATTCTGGGAATTTTTCTGTTTTCAGCAGCGATTCCATTTTTATACAGAGCAAAGAAATACGGAATGTTAGAAATAGAAGCAACTGCCAGATATTCTATTGGAAAGTTGTTTCTGACCAGGATTTTTATAATCATTGCAGGAGATTTGTTCATCCTCGTTGGCAGTATATGGCAAATTTCAAAAGCATCAAGCCTGACAGTGTGGCAAACCATATTTTGTCTGTGCCTTCCATTTTTACTGGCATTTGATGGTGGAATTTATTTGCTGAGAAAAGTTACTTTTGTACACTTTCAAAGGTTGGCTTACGGAATGTGTTTTATCCTGTGTAGTGTTCTTGGTGGGATTGCTTTGGTTCACCCCGAATATTATCAGGTTAAATTTACATTTTTTACGGGAGGCATTGTAATGGTATTGATAGGAAGTATGATTTACCAGAGTTTTGCACTGTTTCAGGAGGTTAAGCAGTGTGTGTATGAATAAACAAAACAGGAGGAAAATATGGAGCTAGAAATTAGAGGAATTTCAAAATATTATAAAGATAAAAAAGCAGTGGACAATGTGTCTCTTACCATGACTCCAGGTGTGTGGGGACTGCTTGGGGCAAATGGTGCGGGAAAAACGTCACTTATGCGGATGATTGCAGGAATTGTAAAGCCAACTTCTGGAGAGATTCTCTACGATGGATTGCCGATTCAGATGCTAAAGAAAAAATACAGGGAGATTTTCGGATATCTTCCACAGGAGTTTGGATTTTATCCAGAGTTTACTGTGAAATCGTATCTGGAATATGTGGCATCCCTAAAAGGTTTATCCAGAGCTGAGAGCAGAAAAAAAATCGGAGAATTGCTGGAGCGGCTTACCCTGGCGGATGTAAAAAATAAAAAAATCAATAAACTTTCCGGTGGAATGAAACGCAGGGTAGGCATTGCCCAGGCTTTGTTAAATGACCCTAAGGTATTGATTTTGGATGAGCCCACCAGTGGATTAGACCCAGGGGAACGGATTCGTTTCCGCAACCTTTTGTCAGAATTTGCACATAATCGTATTGTATTGATTTCCACCCACATTGTGTCAGATGTGGAGTACATTGCAACAGAGAATGCAGTTATGAAGCAGGGAAAAATTATTGAGACAGGGACTACGGAGGAACTCATCCAGCTGGTTAGCGGAAAGGTTTGGAATGCTATGGTTCCATCCAGTGCAGCTTTTTCTTATGAACAAAAAATGCGGGTAGTAAACCTGCGAAATGAAGATCATGGAATGACCTCTTTGCGTTATCTGGCGGAGTCTCCGCAAATTCCAGATTCCTGTCCAATGGAGCCCAAACTGGAGGATTTGTATTTGTGGTTATTTCCACAGGAGGGCGGATTAAATTCTGGAAATGAGGAGGCGAGATAGAATGAGATTTTTAGGATTAGAGATAAAACGTGTGCTGACAACAAGATTGACCTGGATATTACTGTGTGTGGCAATTTTATGTTCCATTTTTATGGCATACATTCCTGTTACCTTTGAAGCAGTTACTTATACAGGAGATAATGGACAGGAGGTTCAGTTAAAAGGTGTCGAGGCTGTAAAATATTTGCAGGAAACCCGTGCACACATGGAAGGAGAGGTTACGCCGGAAAAGGCAAAGACAGCACTTGCAGCATTTCAAGAATGTCTTACAAAATATGGGGTAACAGATACCTACGAACTGCCTGATGAGGCAGATACAGAGGGATTGCTCCCATACTGGGATTATTTACATGGAATCAGAGAAGTCTTTGCAGATGAAGAGACAGGAATTGCACCTGAATTAACAGAAATCAATCTAAAGGACACAGAACAATATTACGAAAAAGCAACCAGGCGTACAGAAGCACTTTTGAAAATGGAGCAGGCGGATTCTGCGCCAGCACAGAAGAAAGCAATGGAAATGTATGAAAAAGTAGAAAAACCGTTCCAGTATTATTCAGGAATATCCAGTAATTCCATGGATTATCAGGTTTTGTTGATTTATATCATTGCTATTTTGTGCGTAGTGATTGCAGCCCCGGTTTTCACTTCTGATTACCAGACAGGGGCAGATGATATTCTGCGATGTACAAAACATGGACATGGGAAAATGGCAGTCTGCAAAATTTTATCTGCATTGCTGATTTGTGGTGGAGCTTTTCTGCTTTGTTCTATTGTGTGGATTGTCATAACAAATGCATTATTTGGGTGGGAAAGTACCAAGACTTCCATCCAGTTCATTTTTTCTATTTCCAGCCTGCCAGATTTGACGGTAGGGGAAACTCAGTGGGTAAATTTAGCTGCCAGTTTTTTCATGTTTTTTGCAATCCTTAGTTTTACGTTATATGTATCTACAAAAATGCGAAGTACGGTTTCCTCCCTGGCAGTTGCACTGTTGTTCTGTATCCTGCCTATGCTGGCAGGGGACATATTCCCAGGCAAGTTAGGGCTATGGATTCAGAGCATTCTTCCGGGTGGGGGAATTGGTATGGGGAATAGTTTTTTATATGCACTGATTGACTTCAATTTTTTAAATATGGGAAATCTGTCGGTGTGGACACCTTATGCACTGGTGTTTTTTGCAGTAATTCAGATACCATTGTTTTTGGGTATGACAGTGTATTCACATTGTAAAATGAGGCAGTAGAGATAGAACTGGGCAATCGTATTCTCTGCATTGTCAGATGAGAAGGAACATGATAAAATACGAATAAAGAACGAAATAGACATAGAAAAACTACCTCGAAACTTTTATAAGCCAAGAGGTGGTATTTCTATGTTTTTGTTATCATTATAAAAGCTTGACAGAGAGGATTTTACTATGTCGCCTGCAGTTTTTCTGGAAATGACCCTGACGGCATGTATTACGGTGTGGTCACCGGGACCAAATAATATTTTACTGCTGTCATCAGCCAGCAAATATGGATTCAAAAAGAATCTGCCCTTTATGTTTGGGATTTGGACAGGATCCCTGTCCCTGATGATTTTGAGCGGTATTTTTTGTAAGACTCTGGCCTCTATTGTGCCTGGGATTCAGCCGGTTATGAAGTATGTGGGGGGCATTTATATGTTGTATCTGGCATATAAAACATTCCAAAGACTTCCACCGGGAGAAAATGATGCAGAAAAAGAGCCCCACTATCTTATGGGATTTTTTCTGCAGCTTATTAATGTAAAAATTATCATCTATGGGCTTACCATGTTTTCATCATTTATCTTACCTCATGTAAGCCGGATTCCGCTGCTTTTAGGGTTTGCTTTTTATCTTATGATACTGGGAGCGATTGGAAATTTAATCTGGGCTTTTGCCGGAAATGTTTTGAAGATATTCTACGGAAAGCATTATAAAGGGATGAATGCAGTGATGGCACTGCTGCTTGTCTGGTGTGCTTTGCGTGTAGTATGGATTTGTTAAAAAAGAGAAGAAATGGGGGATAGGAAATGCTTGCATATACATATAAAGAGCAGGGAAAATTTGTATTAGAAGAAAAAGAAAAACCGGGGATTTTAGAGGAGCAGGATGCCATTGTCCGGGTAACGCTGGCAAGTATCTGTTCCAGTGATATCCATATTAAACATGGTGCAGTGCCAAGGGCAATTCCAGGTATTACGGTAGGCCATGAGATGGTAGGAATCGTAGAAGAGGTTGGAAACCAGGTGACAAAGGTTAAGCCAGGAGACAGAGTGACGGTGAATGTGGAAACCTTCTGTGGAGAATGTTATTTTTGTCAGCATGGTTTTGTAAATAACTGTACGGATAAAAATGGCGGATGGGCACTTGGCTGCCGGATTGATGGCGGACAGGCAGAATATGTCCGTGTTCCTTATGCAAATCAGGGCTTGAATAAGATTGCAGATTCCATTACAGACGAAGAGGCTTTGTTCGTAGGAGATGTGCTTGCCACAGGATTCTGGGCTGCAAGAATTTCAGAAATCAGCCAGGAGGATACCGTTGTAATCCTTGGCGGAGGTCCCACTGGTATCTGCACGCTTCTGTGTGTGATGCTGAAACAGCCGAAAAACATTATTTTATGTGAGGTAGATCCGGTGAGAATCGCCTTTGTAAAAGAACATTATCCGGAAGTTCTGGTGGTAAATCCTGCAGAGTGTGATGTAGAAACCTTTGTAAAAGAGCATAGTGACCACGGCGGAGCAGACCGTGTTCTGGAAGTGGCAGGAGGTTCTCAGACCTTTGAACTGGCATGGAAAGTGGCAAGACCAAATGCCATTGTAACCATTGTAGCACTGTATGAGGAGAGTCAGAGCATTCCATTGCCTAAAATGTATGGAAAAAACCTGATTTTTAAGACTGGTGGAGTAGATGGATGCGACTGTGATGAAATCTTAAAACTGATAGAAGAGAAGAAAATTGATACCACACCACTGATTACCCATACCTTTTCGCTGAGGGAAATTGAGCATGCGTATGATATTTTTGAGCATCGAAAAGAGAATGTAATTAAAGTGGCGATTCGGCCATAGATAGAATAGTTAGGAAAGTAGGAAAATGAAAAAGAAAAAAAATATAGGATATAAAAAAGAGTTGTTTTTGGCGATTGTTACCCTGGCATGGCCTACCTTGCTGGAGCAGATGCTGCAGACTCTGGTGCAATATATTGATGCAGCCATGGTCGGAAGAATCGGAGCAGATGCAACTGCAACAGTAGGAATGAGTACGTCCGTAACCTGGCTTGTGAATGGGCCATTATTTGCAATGGGAATCGGGTTTATGGCATTTATTTCCAAGAGTATGGGTGCAAAATCATATAAAGAAGTGCAGAGAGCATCTGTACAGTCTGTTCTGGTTACCATTGCAGCAGGACTGGGAGTAGGTGTACTCACACTGCTGATCAGCCCGGTGCTTCCGGTCTGGATGGGAGTAGAAGAAAAAATAAGACAGGATGCTTCACTTTATTTTGCCATCATTTGTCTGCCCATGTTGTTTCGAAGTGCGATTATTATTTTCGGAGCAGTTTTAAGGGCAGTTGGAGATACGAAAACTCCTATGCTGGTAAATGTCTGCATGAATATCGTCAATATTATTTTAAATTATATTTTTATTTACGATACACGTATGATACAGATTGCAGGAAAAAATGTGAAAATGTTTGGTTTTGGCTACGGGGCTGTTGGAGCGGGAATCGGTACGGCAGTTTCCTTTGTGGTGGGAGGAATCCTGATGACCATTGCCTTATATAAGAATTCTTATGTGTCGCCAAAAGGATGCAAAATCAGGCCTGAAAGAATTATTCTTGAACCCTGTATCCGTGTAGGACTGCCGGTTGCAATGGAGCGTATGGCAACTTGTCTAGGACATGTTGTGTTTGCATCTTTGGTAACTGGACTGGGAACGGTGGCATTTGCGGCACATTCCATAGCACTTACCGTAGAACAGGCCTTTTATATTCCTGGCTATGGTATGCAGACGGCCTCTGCTACACTTGCTGGAAATGCCATAGGTGCAAAAGATGAGAAACGCCTGCACGCATTAACAAGAATGCTTATTGTTATGATTCTTGTGGTTATGACAATTTCAGGTGCATTGCTATTTATATTTGCACCGCAGCTTCTGTCTATTTTTACAAAAGAATACGAAGTAATTGCACTTGGCACAGTGGTGCTTCGGATGGTGGCAGTTTCAGAGCCTATGTTTGGCGTCCTGGTTATTTTGGAAGGAATCTTTAACGGAGTAGGAGATACTGTAAAACCGTTTTATTATGCTCTTTTCAGTATGTGGGGCGTAAGAGTATTTCTTACTTTCCTCTGCGTTCATGTGTTCCATCTGGGCTTATATGCAGTCTGGGGCTGTATGATTGCCAACAATGTATGTCTGGGAAGTTTGTTTATCATACGTTATTTCAGAGGGGAATGGAATCCTTTGAAGAATCTGCAAAAAACGTAAGCTGAATGGCAAATTCCTGTTTTTGTTCGGAATACAGTATCTGTCCATTTAAAAGGGACATCATCTTTTCCACACTTCGCAGGCCAATATGAGTGCTTTGAACAGGAGAATCCGTTTCCTTGATTTTGTTTTTAATTCGGATTTTCAGTTCCTCTGATTCGTAAGAAACATCAATCAAAACAGGGGCGGATTTATCCCCATATTTTAAAATATTGGAAAATAAATTTTGGAAGATTCGTTTTATCATGGTTGCATCACCAGTAAAAGGAGCTTCCAGATTTGCCTCTGCTATGACTGGAGTCATCTCCCAGGAAAAACCTGCAAGGTGAATGTAATCTGCATTTTCCTTTAAACAGTCATAAAAGAAGGAGTAAGGCAAAAGTTCCAGATCTGGGGTTTCCTTTTCCTCATAAACCAATGCATATTCAAACATCCGGTCTGTCATAGCTTTGATGTCTTTTGTTTTTTGCAGGCATCGTCTCAGATATTCTTCCTCCATTTCAGGAGATTTTTTTAAATGTAATACCTCTAAATAACCATTTAGAATCGTGAGAGGAGTCCTCAGGTCATGAGATAATGCAGTAATCAAATCTTGATTGGCCTGACGGCTTTCCTGTTCCTGCTGAAGGGTGTCAGCCAGTGTGATACGGAGCTGATTCAATTCTGAAGACAGGATACCGATTTCATCCCCGGGATACTGTGGCAGAGCTGTCTTTAAATCCCCGGATGCCATTTGCAGAACACCATGTTCAATCTTAGAAATTTGCCTCATTTTATGAGATATAAAACAAAGGATAACAGATAAAAAAAGTAAAAAAGAAACACACAGGCAGAACAAAGCATAAGGATACACAAACATGGTATTATGATAAAAGTACACCCGGATAATTGCAGAACCATTTCGGAATTCTGCCGGGAATTCCCGGGCATTTTCACCTTCCCCACCTGTTATGCGGTAACCAAAATCAAAAAAAGTCCGAAAAGTACTGTCTTCCATGGCACTTGCATATTTTCCGGCACGATAGTAGCCATCGGAACCATAAATATAAATGCTGGTATAGTCATCCCCTAAATCAAACCAGGGCTGGAGCTTTTGAATGGCTTCGGTGTCTGTTTCGGACTCAGGAAGGTTATATTTTGCCGCTTCTTCATAAAGCTGGTCTAAAAAGTTTTCATCACCATGAAGTGGTGAAAAATGAAAGACAGGATCAAGAGTTTCAAAAACAGTATATTTGTTGTACCAGAGAAACTGGAAAAGAGAAAAACAGAGGATGCCGGTAATAAAAATGAGAAGTGCCAGTTTTGTCCGGATTTTCATGGATGATAGTTTCTTAATCACAACGATACCCCTTTCCCCACACGGTTTTTATAATCAAAGGCTGATTTGGATTTTTCTCAATTTTTCTCCGCAGATTCCGCATATGTACCATCACCGTATTATTTGCTCCGTAATAATAGGGTTCTTCCCATATAGATTCATACAGATGCTCCGCAGAAAAGACCTGTCCGTGGTGTTTGATTAAAAGAACAAGTATGCGGTATTCCGTATTGGTCAGTTCTATTATGCATCCATTTTTGGCGACTTCTTCCGTCTGTTCATTAATGGTAAGTCCGTGATAAGAGAGCGTTTTTGAAGGTTTTTTGGATTCTGTTTTTCCTTTATATACTTGGTAACGACGTAAGAGTGCTTTTGTCCGGCTGATTAGTTCATTGTAGGAAAAAGGTTTGGCAAGATAGTCATCGCCTCCGCTGGAAAAACCAAGGGTTTTATCACTATCTTTTGTACGTGCACTCAAAAAAAGTATGGGGGCATTGCTGGTTTTGCGTATTTCCAGACAGGTCTGATAGCCATTGATTCCGGGCATCATAATGTCTAAAATAATCAAGTCAAAATCCTGTTTTTTTAATGTGCCAAGAGCAGTCAGACCATCCTTTGCCTGAAAGGTCTCAAACCCTTCTCCTTTTAACAAAATTTCTATAATCTCCCGTATTTCCGGGTTGTCATCTACAATCAGTATCTTTGATGTATCCATAGGTTTACCTCCAGATTTTATGAGTATATTATAGCAAAAATAAATGTAAATAAAGAAAAATTAAGAAAATCTTAAGAGATAATTTGTCTTAAAATTAAGAAAAAATTGCTAAATTACCTTTGGAGGTGAAGAGAATGAACAGGGAGATGGCTCGTTACATCATTGCCGGTATCTGCACTACACTTGTAAATATTGGTATTTTTTCTGTCTTGCAGTATGGTACCGAGATGAGAATGCAGACGGCAAATATAATTTCTATTTTAGCTGCCATTGCCTTTGCATTTGTTATCAATAAAAAGTTTGTATTTCGCAAAAAAAGCAAAGACGGATTAGGGAAAGAAATTCTTAGTTTTTACAGTATGCGGATGATTTCTATGGGAATCGAAATATTGGGTATGTACGGATTCACAGAATTAAGTTCCGTGCCAGATCTGGCTGCTAAGGTTGTTTTACAAATGATTGTAATTGGAATGAACTATATGGTCAGCAAGTTATACATATTTCGGGAGGACAAGAGATGAAGAAATTAACAGTGATTGTTCCATGTTTTAATGAAGAAGAAGCATTGCCCATTTACTATCAGGAAATGAGTAAGGTTATGGCAGAGATGCCGGAATTGGAAACAGAATTATTGTTTGTCGATGATGGTTCTACAGACCGCACATTGCGGGTAATGAAAGATTTACATATCTTAGATGCAAGATGTCAATACTTATCTTTTTCAAGAAATTTTGGGAAAGAAGCAGCCATTTATGCGGGGCTTAGAAATGCAACAGGAGACTATGTGGCGGTGATGGATGTAGATCTGCAGGATCCTCCCCATATGCTCCCCCATATGTATAAAATTCTTGAACAGGAAGGATATGACAGTGTGGCAACAAAACGATCTACCAGAACAGGCGAACCAAGAATACGTTCTTTTCTATCCGAAAGTTTCTATAAATTTATCAATAAAATATCGAAGACAGAAATTGTGAATGGTGCCAGAGACTACCGTTTGATGAAACGAAACATGGTGGATGCGGTCTTGAATATGAGTGAGTATAACCGTTTTTCAAAAGGGATTTTTGAATGGGTTGGTTTCCGCACGAAATGGCTGGAATTCGAAAATGTGGAGCGCTCAGCAGGAACAACAAAATGGTCACTAAGAAAATTATTTTTCTATTCTATGGAAGGAATTACAGGATTTTCAGTGGCACCATTGTCTCTGGCATCTATTATGGGAGTGGTGTTTTGCCTGTTATCTTTTATCATAATTGGATTTATTGTACTGCGTACTTTGATCTGGGGAGATCCGGTATCCGGCTGGCCATCCCTGGTCTGTATCGTGTTTTTTGTTGGAGGAATCCAGCTGCTTTGTACAGGGATTGTGGGACAGTATTTATCAAAAACTTATTTAGAAACAAAGCACAGGCCAATCTATATTCTAAAAGAAAGCAGTGAAGGAGACCTGGAAAAGTGATAGAAAAAATATTTGGTTCAAGAGTAGACTGGCTCAGCCAGCATAGTGTATTTCCCGAATATTTCCGTCAGCAGTTTTATGATACCGGAAATCTTTTTCCAGAGTTTGCGGCAAATGTGGGAGGCGGGCAAAACATCTATCATTTTGCTTATTATGGTTTGTATAATCCACTTTATCTTCCTGCATATTTCTTACCCTTTTTGAAAATGAGTGATTATATTATGGTAATCAGTATCCTTTGCCTTGTGGCAGATGTTCTGTTGTTTTTCAAATGGATAAGAAGTCATGGAGTGTCAAAGGGAAATGGCGTCTTAACATCCATCCTGTTTTTGCTGGCAGGTCCGATGATTTTTCACTCCTATACACATATTATGTTTGTGAATTATATGCCTTTTTTGCTTTTGGCTCTGATGGGAACAGACCGGTATTTTCAGAAACATAGATCCGATTTATTAACAGGAAGTGTTTTCCTGATGATTATGACAAGCTTTTATTTCAGCATAGGGGGAATCCTGATTTTAATGACTTATGGGGTGTTTCAATATCTGGATACTCAGGAAAAACAGAGAAAAAAAGTAAATATAAAAGGATTTTTTCTTGCAGGGATTTTGTTCTGTATTCCTGTTTTAACGGCAATTATGATGAGCGGATTTTTACTGGTACCTACTGCTATGGCATTGCAAAATAGTGCACGTGCAACAGGCTCATCTATTTCTCTGACAGAACTTTTTTTGCCAGATTCTGATTACATGCAAATCTTGTATCACCCCTATGGCATTGGCCTTACAACCTTTGTACTAACGGTTCTTATTACGGGATTTACTTATAAAAAATGGAAAGAAAGATATATTCATATTGCCTGTTTCCTTATTATTATAATTCCTGTTTTTCAATATGTGTTAAACGGCGGTCTTTATATCAGAGGGAAGGTTTTGATTCCCATGCTCTCACTTCTGTGCTATTTGATTGCTCTGTACTTGGAAAAGCAGAGAAAAGGAGAGATAAGTTTTTGGCAGGGAATCCTTCCTTTTCTAGTAACGATTATCTTGATATGGGGAGGAAGAGAACCAGTAAAAATAACAAAGATAAGCTGTTTTTTGCTTATGGATGCGGGAATCATGCTTTTATGCGGACTGCTTTTTTATAGAAAGCATCATGAAAAGATATTCTTATTTGTTTCCATAGGAATGTTGCTAATATACGGAACGATTATGAATGGATGGTTCAGTCAAAGGACAGAAAGAGATTTTTACAATCAGGTTACAGATACAAATTACAGTCAGATAACCAAAGAAATCCTGGAAAAAGAAAAAGGGTTTTACCGCATGGAACAGGCAGGAACACGGAAGACAGATGCTGCAAATCTGAACAGAGTCTGGTCTGGAGAACAGTATAGTTCTTCTATTTATTCTTCTACCTATAACGAGGAATATCAGAAATTCAGAAAAGAAATTTTTCAGATTGAACAGCCCTATAGAAACATATTCATGCAGGCAAGAGCACAAAATCCTATCTTTCAAAAGCTAATGGGAATAAAGTATATTGTTTCAGAGCAAGACATTCCAGGTTACAAAGAAATAAAAGAGAATATTTATGAAAATTCAGATGTTTATCCAGTTGCATATGTGACCAGTCAATATCTTTCGGAAGAGGATTATAATACCCTGGAATTTCCATATAACCAGACAGCATTTCTTGACTTTGCTGTTGTGAAAAACAGAAGTTCCTGTGCCGGATGGAAGGAACAACTTCAATCAAAGATACAGGAAGCAGATATTGGATTTCAATACAAAGAGATAGATAGCAGGCAGTCAGTGACAAAAGAATTTACAATTCCAAAAGCCCAAAAGGGAGATTTATTTTTGCTTCAGTTTGATGTAGAAAACCAAGATACTTCAAAGGATGTATCTGTAGATGTAGAAGGTATTCGCAATAAATTAACGGGAAAAAATCATATTTACTATAACGAAAATGAAACCTTTACCTATGCTGTTACGCTAGAAGAAGGGCAGACACAAATTTGGATGAAATTCGGAAAAGGAACTTATGAAATCAAAAATTTAAAAAGCTATATCTGGAAAAATCATATAGAGGAATCAAAGAACCAGACATTGTGCCAATCAGATTTTCTTCTTAATAAGCAGGAAACAAAAGGAAATAAAATATCCGGTAAAATAGAAAGAAAAGAGGCAGGAATGCTGATTACGTCGATTCCTTTTGATGAGAATTTTACTATTTATATAGATGGAAAAAAGACAATTCCTGAAAAAGTAAACACTTCATTTCTTGGGGTAAATGTGGAGAATGGAATACATGATATTGAAATGATATACCATTCTCCTGGACTAAAAACAGGGAAAATCATCAGTGTCTTTGGTCTGTTGTTATATTTTTTTTACAGGAAGCTGCAACTGGGTAATGTGTTCTGATTCCTCTGAGGAGATATGAATATCTACCCAGAGAAGCTCCAGCAATTCTCCAGTAATGGTAAGACCGTGTGTCCTGGCATAATCAGCCAGTTTGAGCCCCCATTTGGCACTTTGAGAATAATTGCCCCGGTAGGTGACGCAAAGATAATCGCTTCCGGGAATAAGGTCATTGCCCTGTTCATCAATAAGGAATACAGATTGATAAGAAAGAATTTTCTTATTCTGTAAGGGTGACAGGGAAATTCTGGTGCCGATTTGGTTGCTTCCAATAATATAAAGTCTATTTTTATCCAGATTAATGAGCCGTTCAATCAAAACATCCATTTCTTCGGCGTCATGATACCCTTCTGATAAATTATGACAATGGCGGGGCGGCAATGCAATCTGCTCAATCTTATGAAGAGGAAGCGTCTGGGCACAGCGGATGGTGTTCAATCGTTGTTCTACGTTTTTTTGCAGCTTTTGTAATAGCAGCATTTGTTTTTGAATCGCATCCTGCTCCTCTTCCAAAAGTTTTAAAGAGGATGCTGTCGTATGGTTTCCCAGATATTCACGGATTTGTTCCATAGTAAATCCAATGGAGCGGAGATCCCGGATTACATTCAGCCTCCAGATATCGTGTATGCTGTAGTGGCGGTAGCCAGATTCGGAACGCTCTGGTTGTATCAATTCGATTTCTTCATAGTACCGGATGGAATCCACACCAATATTATATAATTTAGAAATTTCTCCGATTTTAAAGTATTGTTTCATGATTTTATATTCTCCTGCTTGACTCTAGTATTATACCAGAGTTTATAATTATTTTAAATCATGAAATGAAAGGAAAGATAAAAATGCGTTCTGTTTTGAAAGAAATAAAAGTATCTTCTGTGATGCTTTTACTGGCCGGAAGTGCATTGCTGGCTTTTGGGCTTTATAATGTTCACTCGATATCTAACGTTACGGAAGGAGGAATTTTGGGTCTGACACTTCTTCTGGAACACTGGTTTGGGATTTCACCGTCATTTTCCGGTTTCCTTTTGACAGCATTGTGTTATCTTTTAGGCTGGAAGATTTTAGGGAAACGCTTTCTTGCATTTTCCTTTATCTCCGCCATAGGATTTTCTGTTTTTTATGGGATTTTTGAACAATTTGATCCCCTGTTTCCACAGATTAGTGAGATGCCTCTTTTCGCATCCGTGGTAGGTGCATTGTTTGTAGGCATCAGTGTGGGAATCTGTGTAAGAGTGGGCGGTGCACCTACAGGAGATGATGCCCTCGCCATGAGTTTATCTTCTGTGCTTCCTGTGGATATTCAGTGGATTTATTTGGTCAGTGACCTTGTGGTGCTCCTGATTTCGCTTAGTTATATTCCGGTTAGCAGGATTATGTATTCGCTTCTTACGGTGATTTTGTCTGGACAGATTATTGGTGTGATGCAGAAAATAAAACTTCCGGGGGATTTGGGAGTGGCGGATAGTGTGTGAAGGGAAAAGGATAGAATGATGTATTTTGTGACATGTCTCCCCTATGAGAACTACTCTAACATAATCGCTATTTCCCCTGCATACATTGTAAAAAGATGTATCCAGGGGAATTTTTGTGAAAGATTATATCGAAGAGCGGGCGGTTGAGATTGCAGAGTATATTATAGAGACAAAGGCTACAGTGCGGCAGACTGCGAAGAAATTCGGGGTAAGTAAAAGTACGGTACATAAAGACTGCACAGAACGTCTCCTCCAGATAAATCCATCTTTAGCCGCAGAAGCTAGGAAGGTTTTAGATGTAAACAAGCAGGAGCGTCATATTCGCGGTGGACTGGCTACCAAGGAGAAGTATTTGCATCAGCACGGATAAAAATGTAGAAATGGTTCTTGTATCTTAAATAAGCCAAGAGTATAATGACTTGAGAAACAAAAAGAAGGGGGCTTATTATGGATACGAAGAACCGTTTTTTCTCAAATGCAGATTTGCGAAAACTGATTATACCACTGGTTATTGATCAGTTTTTGCAAGCTTTTGTGGGGCTTGCAGATTCCATTATGGTAGCTAGTGTAGGGGAGGCAGCAGTTTCTGGGGTTTCACTGATTGATACTATTATGGTACTGATTCTCAATATTTTTACAGCACTTGCCACAGGAGGAGCTGTGATTGCGGGGCAGTTCTTAGGGAAAAAGAGAGGAGAGATGGCCTGCAAGTCCACCAATCAGTTGATTTCTTTTACATTGAAAGCATCTCTAGTGGTAATGGTATTATGCTATTTTGGAAGAAACTTCATTACTCATGTGGTGTTTGGGAAAATTGAAGCGGATGTCATGTATAACTGTAATGTGTATATGTTTATTGTTTTTGCTTCTATTCCTATGACAGCCTTGTACAATGCAGGAGCTGCTATTTATCGTGCAATGGGAAATTCTTCGGTAGCAATGAAGATATCTTTATTAATGAATGCTATTAATTTAGGTGGGAATGCACTGCTGATTTTTGGATTCCATAGAGGTGTGGAAGGGGTGGCAATTCCAACTCTGATTTCGAGAACTGTTGCATGTGTAATTATGATGTTTTTGCTTAACAATCAGAAACAGACCTTGCATTTGTTACATCCGTTTTCTTTTAAAACAGATTGGGGACTGTTGAAAAAAATTTTATATATTGGTATTCCAAATGGTTTGGAAAACAGTATGTTCCAGTTAGGAAAGATTTTGGTTCTGAGCATTGTTACCAGCTTTGGAACGGCTTCTATTGCAGCCAATGCGGTATCCAATAATGTGGCCACTTTTGCGGTGCTTCCCGGGATGTCAATTGGGTTTGCTATTTTAACAGTAAGTGCTCAATGTGTAGGAGCTGGAGATTATGAACAAGTAAACTATTATACCAAGAAACTCATAAAAACAGTGTATGTGTCTCTGGTTGCAGCAAATATTTTAGTAGTGCTGGCAGTACCTTTTATTATTCAGATTTATGGATTATCTACAGAAGCAAGTCAATATGCACATAAAATATTAATCTACCACTCTATTTGTGCAGTTACTATTTGGCCATTATCTTTTTCCTTACCAAATACTTTGAGAGCTGCTGCGGATGTAACTTACACTATGATTTTATCTATTATTTCCATGTGGGTGTTCCGAATTGGATTTAGTGTAGTGCTAGGTGTGTACTTCCATATGGGGGTATTTGGCGTGTGGGTTGCTATGACCATTGACTGGTTGTTCCGGGCAATTTGTTTTGTGATACGGTATTTGAAAGGAAAATGGAAACATGCAGCGCTAGTGTGAAAACTATTGACAGATAGAAAAGTTTTGCATGAAATGCATGACATCTGTGGGACAGTAAGAATCATTGCCCTTCAGATGTCTTTTTATTTCTGTGTAGGATGAGCGAAACAGAAATGTCCTCTTGTGAAACACTGCATGGTTCATGTGAATCCCGTTTAATTCCATAAGAATGAGATACAGTGCAAAAAAAGTGGAAATGTAGTGTAGATTTCAGCAAATTTCACGAATAGATTTCCCTTGAAAATTCAGAAGGTGTATTTTATAATTTAAGCTATCTTTTGAAAAATAGACAGGAGGATACTTCTTTGAAGAGAGAAACCGTTATCGTACTGGACTTTGGCGGTCAGTATAATCAGTTGATTGCAAGACGTGTACGTGAATGTAATGTATACTGTGAAATTTATTCTTATAAAACAGATATTGAGAAAATCAAGGAAATTCAGCCAAAAGGAATTATTTTTACCGGAGGTCCTAACAGCGTTTATCTTCCGGATTCCCCTGCATATACAAAGGAAATCTTTGAGTTAGGTATTCCAATTCTCGGCATCTGCTATGGTTCTCAGCTTATGATGCACCTATTAGGTGGAAAAGTAGAGAAGGCTCCTGTACGGGAATATGGAAAAATCGAAGTGACAGTAGACCAGGATTCAAAACTCTTCCAAAATGTATCTGAAAAGACTATTTGTTGGATGAGTCATAATGATTATATTTCTCAGATTGCTCCTGGATTTAGAATTTGCGCTCATACGCCAGATTGTCCTGCAGCAGCAATAGAATGTCCAGAGAAGAAGTTTTATGCTACTCAGTTCCATCCAGAGGTTTTGCATACTCAGGAAGGTAAAATCATGCTTTCTAATTTTGTATATGAAATCTGTAAATGTTCCAGTGACTGGAAGATGGATTCCTTTGTAGAAGAATCCATTGCGGCAATTCGTAAAAAAGTAGGAAACGGAAAAGTTCTCTGTGCTCTTTCTGGTGGGGTGGATTCTTCTGTGGCAGCGGTTATGATGTCAAAGGCAGTAGGAAGTCAGCTTACTTGTGTATTTGTAGATCATGGACTTCTTCGTAAAAATGAGGGAGATGAAGTAGAAGCTGTTTTCGGACCAAATGGTTCTTATGATTTAAACTTCATTCGTGTAAATGCTCAGGAGAGATTCTATGAAAAACTGAAAGGTGTGGAAGAACCTGAGAAAAAACGTAAAATTATTGGTGAAGAATTTATCCGTGTCTTTGAGGAAGAAGCAAAGAAAATCGGTGCGGTAGACTTCCTAGTACAGGGAACCATCTACCCGGATGTGGTAGAAAGTGGTGTGGGCGGAGAGTCTACAGTGATTAAATCTCACCACAATGTAGGTGGTCTTCCAGATTATGTTGATTTTAAGGAAATTATTGAGCCATTGCGTAGCTTATTTAAAGATGAGGTGCGCAAGGCTGGATTAGAGCTTGGAATTCCAGAATATTTAGTGTTTAGACAGCCATTCCCAGGTCCAGGTTTGGGAGTACGTATTGTAGGCGAAGTTACAGCAGAAAAAGTCCGTATTGTACAAGATGCGGATGCAATTTATCGTGAGGAAATCGCTAATGCTGGCATGGATCGTAGTATTGGTCAGTATTTCGCTGGTCTTACAAATATGCGGAGTGTTGGTGTTATGGGGGATGAAAGAACCTATGATTATGCAGTGGCACTTCGTGCTGTAAACACGGTGGATTTCATGACTGCAGAGGCAGCAGAGATTCCATTTGAGGTTTTGCAGAAGGTGATGAGCAGAATTATCAATGAGGTAAAAGGGGTTAATAGAATCTTTTATGATTTAACATCGAAGCCGCCGGGAACGATTGAGTTTGAATAATTAGCAAATCCCGAGAACCCTTGAAAATAAAGGGCTC
>ERZ1673739.1374-NODE-1374-length-27118-cov-10.181650_pt1 | contig 27118 bp, 20 predicted proteins | sample MGYA00580210_ERZ1673739 | MGnify/ENA primary metagenome ERZ1673739 (study PRJEB41218, sample SAMN15661749) | gut metagenome | host: Homo sapiens | place: Canada: London | collected 2015-08-20/2019-03-30 | study: EMG produced TPA metagenomics assembly of...
CCCCGCTTCAAGTGCGTAGAGCACTAAGCGGTGGGTAAAGGGGATGCTTATGTCAGTGGGAGTTAAAAGCTCCCACTGACAGGTCGCAAAGCGACTGCGTTCATGAGCAAGTAGCGAAAGCGAATTGCGAATGTCCGCTTTACTAAACAAAAAGAAAGGAGTTTTTATTATGCCGGAAAAAATATGCACAAACTGTGTTTCTAAGGAGGAAAAAATCCAGAAGATAATCTCTATTGAGTGGGCGATGTTTGACTGGGTGAACAAAGGAAAAGGACGCGCTTCCTGCCAGGATGATCCGGAGACTTTTGTCATGATGCGTCAGTCTCAGTTTGATGCCTGGAGCGAAGAACTGATCGATTCTTATTTAAGTGATCTGCTGGTTGCGGATGCAAAAGGGATCAATCTGATCGAATTGAAGTATATATATATGATGTGTGGAATTCGTCTGGAAGAATTTATGGAGCATGCAAACTATCCGGGAAAGGAAAACAGGGTGATTACAAAAAAAATCATGAAGATCATGAATGCATGGTCTGAGCAGGTGATGAGGGAGTTTCCAACGTTACAGCTCTATAGCCGTCCGTTAAGCAGTATGGCGGATTATAAGGGAACAGTTTCCATTGAGACATATCAGAAATGTGAATTGTTGACCTATTCTCTGGATACGTTGAGACTGTTTTATGATTATATTTTACAGCTTCAGAAGGAAAAGAAAAATCTGCCGTTTCTGATTCTGCGAAATACGGCAATCATGCAGCAGGCGGCAGCACAGGAACAGGAAGAGTGAAACGTGTATGAATATTAAAGAGGCGAAAGAACAGATCAAGTATACGATACAGGCGTATTTAAGTAAAAATAAATATGGTGAGTATAGGATACCGCAGCGGAAGCAACGGCCGGTATTTTTAATCGGGGCGCCGGGTATCGGAAAAACGGCGATTATCGAACAGATCTGTCAGGAGCTTGGTATCGGATTTCTGTCGTATTCCATGACACATCATACAAGGCAGAGCGCGCTGGGACTTCCGTATATCAGTGAAAAGGAATTTGAAGGGAAAAAGTATCGGATTTCGGAATATACCATGAGTGAGATTATCTCTGCTATTTATGAAAAAATGGAAAAAACGAAGTTGAAAGAAGGTATTTTATTTTTAGATGAGATCAACTGTGTGTCGGAGACACTGGCGCCTGCGATGTTGCAGTTTCTGCAATACAAAGTGTTTGGTCAGCATCACGTTCCTGAGGGGTGGATCGTGGTGACAGCCGGAAATCCACCGGAATATAATAATTCAGTGCGGGAGTTTGATATCGTTACGATGGATCGGTTGAAAGTAATGCACGCAGAACCGGATTATACCGTATGGAGGGAGTATGCGGTGGATGCGGGAATCCATAATGCCATCCTGAGCTATCTGGATATGAAAAAACAGGATTTTTATCTGGTGCAGACAACGGTGGATGGAAAACAGATCGTGACGCCCCGTGCATGGGAAGATTTGTCGGACATGATAAAAATCAGCGAAAAAATGAATCTTCCGGTGACAGAGATTATGACGGAACAATATATTCAAGATCATCGGATTTCCAGAGATTTTGCTATTTATTATGAACTTTATAATAAATATAAAAGTGAGTATCAGATTGAGAATATTCTGTCTGGGAGCTGGAGTGAGACGCTGCAGGAGCATGCAAGATCAGCCAGGTTTGATGAACGGATGTCTCTGGTCAGCATTCTGGTGGATAATGTGGCAGCGGATATTTATCTAAATAACAGACAGCAGAATATATTAAAAGAAGTAACAAAAGATCTCTCAGAAGTAAAAGCTGCATCTTTGAAAGGAATTTCCTGTATCGAGGCAATGACAGCGCAGATTAAAAAAAGCAGGGAATCTTTTGCGCAGCAGCAGGAAAAAGGTCTGCTGACTGAAGAACAAAGAGAACGGATTTACGATAGAATTACGCTTCTGGAAACATATGAGAAAGTACTTTCCAAAGAGCAGAACATGGATTTTGGCATATTGGAGACGTGGTTTCGACAGGATACGCAGAAATTTAAAGAAGAAGTATTGCGTCTGCAGTCCAGGTTGGAACAGCTCTTTCATTTTATTGAGGAAACTTATGGAAATGAAAATGAGATTCTTGTGGCAGTCTCCTCTCTCACCGGAAATAAAGAGTGCGTAGATTTTATTAATCAGTTTGGCTGTGAAGCGTATTTTACCCATAACAAAGAGTTGCTTTATTTTGAGCGGCAGCAGGATCTGGAACAGAGGATTGAGAATATCGGATTATGAGAATTACATTTTATACAACCATCAGTAAGATAAAAGCAGGTGCGTTGGAAATTACCGGATGTTCACCGAATGTCAGTCATTTGATGATTCCGTCAGAAATTGACGGATATCCGGTTATTTCCATTGCTAAAACAGCGTTTCGAAACAGACAGGATCTGCAGTCAGTAGAACTGGAGGAAGGGATTGAAGTCATTGGTGTGGAATCCTTTGAAGACTGTTATCAGCTAAAAGAAGTGCATCTGCCAGACAGTCTTTGCAGAATCTCTACGCAGGCATTTCAGCGCTGTAATTCACTGGAAATTCTGGAAGGATCCAAAAATCTGCAAAAAATTGAAAACAGTGCTTTCATGGACTGCAAAAATCTGAAAACAGTGCATTTAAAAAATAATCTGATGCATCTTGGAAGTTTTGCGTTTGCCGGCTGTGAGAATCTGGAAGATATTTCCATGGCGCATGTGCCTTTTTACGTTGGGGAAGATTGCTTTTCCCGTACTGAGATTTTATGTACAGATGCGTATGGATTAACGACAGTACAACAAAAAATAGTAATCGGATATCGGGGAGATGCGGCAAAGGTAAATCTGCCGGAGGCGGCAGAAGTGATCGCTTACGGTGCATTTCGAGATCGGTATGCCTTACAGCAAGTAATATGCAGTGACAGATTAAAAAGTATTGGGTCATATGCATTTTCAAAATGTACGCAGCTTCGGGCAGTATATCAATGTAAAGGTTTGGTCCGCATTTATGAATATGCCTTTGAACAGTGTACGAATCTGCGGATGCTACCAGCCTCCGAGCTGGTGGAACAGTTGGGAACATATGCCTTCGTTGCGTGTAAATCTTTACAGAATCTGCTGATTTATCCGAAACTGGCAGAACTTTCCGCTGGTGTTTTTTCGGATTGCAGTCAGGTGGAGCAGGTTTATTTTCCAAGGGGGTTAAACCATATTTACAGCCGGGCGTTTGAACATTGTGAAGCAATCTGTAAAATACAGCTGCCGGAGGAATTGTGCACCCTGGATGCGTATGCGTTTGCCGGATGCAGCAGTCTTGGCGAAGTATATCTGCCGGAACAGTTAAAGACGATGGAGACAGAAGTATTTCAAAACTGCCAGAGTCTGCGCAGTATGACGGTGAAAAATTGGATGTATCCAATGGGATTCCTTGGAAAAGGAGTCTGTGTGACGTTGTTTTTTCCACAGTCGGAACAAACAGCGGCACTTTTCTATTCGGACGATCTGGCGCGGTTTTGCAATGGTGGCAGAGCTCGTCTGTCACTGGCTCTTTATCATGCACCACAGCAGATCGCATTTGAGGAATATGACCGGTGTCTGGAATTACTGGTGTACGAACAGGATCGGATTTTATTTGTGTTAAACCGGCTTCAGTACCCGGCGGAATTATCAGAGGAGATGGAAGGTTCTTTTCGTGAGTATCTGATGGAACATGCAGCAAAGGCGGTGTTCTGGTGTGCAGTATGGAATGAGCCGGAGCGGGTGCAGTTCTTATGCGAAAATGGATTTCTGACAGAGGATACGCTGGCGGAGGCAATTACAATGGTGAACGAAATTCAGAATCTTTCGGTGATTTCCATTCTGATGGATCACAAAAAAACATCGGTCGGAACAGCTGCGATTGATTCGTTATTCTGTATCTAGAAAGTATTTCTGTTATAAAGCTTTCCTGAAAAAATAACGTTGATAAAACAGAAAAATAAAAATCATGTGATTACAGAATACAGGATTTTGCAGTCACATGATTTTATTGTGTGTTTTAATATATTTTTTATTATCGAGAAGTCTGGTTTCAGATTTCAATTTTTTCGCTGGAACCTGCTTCTACTGGAAGCTGATATTCATCCCGGAGCATATCGCGGATTCGGAGGAGATTGGCTTCCCATACGGAGCGTTCCTGCATTTTATAATCGTCTCCCATCGGATAAGGAATTCCCAGAGAGTTGTATTTTTCAATCCCCATTTTGCGATACGGCAACAACTGAACCTGAATAAGACTGTCACCTGTATTTTCTTTTAAAAATGCTGCTGTTGCACGCATATTTTCATCACTGTCATTGATTTGTGGAATGATCGGGATACGGACAACCATTTTTTTACCGGCTTTTGCAGTTTGTATGATGTTTTCCAGAATCAGTTCATTGCCTGCGCCGGACCATTTTTTATGGACTTCGGTATCCATATTTTTGATATCGGTAAAAAACAGATCTGTATATGGATAAAATTTTGCCAGAATATCGGAAGGACAATGCATGCTTGTTTCCACGCAGGTATTGATGCCTTTTTCCCGACAGGCTTTCAAAATCTCAATTGCAAATTCCCATTGTATGGCGACTTCTCCACCGTTTAAGGTGACACCGCCACCAGATTTTTCGTAATAGATTTCATCTTCCATGATGGCATCCATGACCTGATCGACGGTCATGACATCTCCCCAGGATTTGATGGCATGTGTAAAACATGCTTCGGTACATTTCATACAGGAAAGGCATTGCAGATTGCTTCCGATGACGATGCCGTCTTCTGTAAATTCCAGAGGTGCGCCGCCCTTCGGACATGCTTTCAGGCAGAATCCGCATTTATCTTTGCCGATACATTTGGAGGGGTAAAATCCGAGCTGACGTTTTGGATTGATACTTTCCGGATTACTGCACCATCTGCAGCGCATCGGACATCCTTTTAAGAAAATCTCTGTGCGGATTCCCGGACCATCATGTACCGTAAATCGCTGTATGTTAAATACAATTCCTGTTTTTCCTCCCATAATAGTCCTCCTTTTCTGTAATATTGTCTTTGTTGAAAATGCCCCAAAGCCCATAGGGGTTGAGGCATTTTCGTTAGAAAGAATAATTTTGTGAACTCTGATTTTAGAAAGATAATTCTGTTCTTCCAATCAGGTCGGTCTGAAGTTCCGGACTTAACTCGGTAAAGAATGCGGAGTAGCCGGCTACACGAACCATCAGGTCTTTATATTTCTTCGGATCTTTCTGAGCCTTCTGAAGAATCTTTTTATTTGTAACGTTGAACTGTGACTGCATGCCGCCTTTATGGAAGTAACCCTGCATCAGGTTCATAAAGTTGGAAAGTCCTGTTTCACCGCTTAAAGTATCCGGTGTAAATTTCCAGTTCAGGATAACGCCGTTTGCGATACGGGCCTGATCCAGTTTTGCAAGTGAGTTTGCAACAGCCAGAGGACCTCTTACGTCGTGAGATACTCCACCCGGATGATCCGGTCCAAGGCAGTCAGATACAGGTTCGCCTGCTACTCGACCGTCCGGAGTTGCCATACAGCCCATTCCACAAGGAACGTTAATGGATACGGAGTAAACACCTGGTCTGAATTCGCCGCCGCGGGCATTTGGTCTGTGCTCCAAGAAGGAACAATAAGTATTCATAACATACTGAGCAAGTTCATCTGCATAGTCATCATCATTTCCATAATGATGTACTGCGTCAGAATTGATGTAAGCACGAAGTGCTTCGTGACCTTCCCAGTTGTCAGCCATAGCCTGTGCCAGTTCTGCACCTGTGATCTTCTTCTCTTCAAATACGAGCTGTTTGATCGTTGCAAGAGAATCTGCTACCGTACCAAGACCTACACACTGCGGGCCGGTCCAGTTGTAACGTGCACCACCGCAACTGATATCCTGACCGCTTTCGATACAGTCATGTACTAACAGGGACAGATATGGTAACGGTTTATTTTTCTGATGTACATAGTCCATGGTTGTGATGCAGGCTACCATATGGTCGATCCAGTATTTTAACTGAACTTCAAAGGCTTTCTTTACATCATCAAATGTTTCAAATGTTTCCAATGTACCGCAGTCCGGTCCCATCTGCTCTCCGGTCTCCGGATCGCGTCCGCCGTTTAATGCGAAGCTGAAGCATTTTGCAGTATTGAAGTAATCTGCATCATGCCATCCATAAGAATAACCCGGGACTTCTGGTTCTACGCAGCCGATGCCGACCCAGTCTCTTGCTTCTTCAATCGGCACACCATAATTTAACATGGACTCGATAACTTTGTCATCATTGTAAATCTTCGGCTCACCGGTACCGATACGGATTACGTTAAATACTTTGGTCCAGAACTCTTTCGGGTTCTTGTCAGACAGTCTGACACCCATCCAAGGGTTGGTAATACGTGTATGTGCGTGTGCATCCAGTACCATATAGGAAATATCATTTACAATATCCTCGCCGTCCGGTCCTACACCACCGACATTTAAAGCAGTTCCGCCCCAGCCGATACCGGAAGCAATCTGTGTCTCACCGAAACCTCTGATCTTTCTTAAGTGGTCCATCTTGATGAAGGAGCACTCGATCAGTTCCTGACAAAGTTCTCTAGGAATACTTCCTTCTGCGTAATACGGAGCCATAATGCGGTCAAGACGGCCGTAAGTTACGGAATGTCCGTTGGACTCGATAAGGATTAAGTTTGTTGCGCCGTACCATAACTGCATTGCTTCCCAAAAATCTCTTGCCGGATTTTCTGACACCCATTCACAGTTAGATGCGATTTTTTCCAGTTCTGCTTTTCTGGTAGGATCTGTGCATGCTGCGGCCTGCTCTTTTGCCAGTGCACCGTATCGCTTGAAGTATGTCATAGCTGCTTCCAGAGAGATTAACTGAGCTTCCCAGAAAATTCTGCGTTTGATGTTTAGAGGATCTGCGCCTGCTTCGATTGCTGCAAGTTTTGCCTCTACTTTTTTCTTTAAGCCACCGTAGCCTACGGATAATAAAGTATAGTAGTCTACGCTGATATGTCCGATTCCGTTGTAGGAATACAGGTCGTTTGCATACATGCCGTTACCCATCAGGGTACTTCCTTTGGCATCTTCCGGATCTAATGCGTGACGGATCAGATCTTCGTTGGATACGCCGTCCCATTTCGGATAGATCTCGCGGATGACTTCGCGGACTTCTTCGGTTACCACATAGGCATCATTTGCTCTCTGTGAGAAATCAGGAATCGAAGTATCGTCCATTTCTTGTCTCAGCCAGCGGATGGAAAAATCGGGATATAACGGAGCGTGCCATGCAGGAGCTGCGATTTCCCCAACAATCAACTCATCTTCTTCGATACGGATATCTACTTTGGATACGATATCGCGAAATGCTTTGGCAACTTTAATAATCTGTGGATCAGCTTTGTATTTTTCGTATGCTTCTGTTAAAATAACGGCTCTCTGTGTATCAACCATACTGGTGGCATTTTTTGTTTTTTCCAGCATTTTGTTTACACGCGGAAACGGTGAAATATTTTCATCCAGTCCGGATACGCCAACGCCCCATACTTTGTCGTAAGGCTCAATTGCTTCTGGTCTGTTTGCCTTTGTAATACCTTCTGCGATCATAATTTTCTTCTCCTTTTTTGATTTTTCGTACATATATTGCGTAAATAATTTTTATTTCGTTATTTCTTCCAATTTTAAAATACGGATAATTTACTGGTCTTATGATTTTATAGCTATTTGTCCTTTGCCTTCAGATTAATAAATGCGAATACAACTGCGAATACTAATACAATGATCATGGCTGCAATCATTCCCCACTGATTAGCTGTAAATCTTGGATTAGATACATTTAATGCTGTACCGATCGGTGTAACGATATATGGGCAAACGGACATTCCGGCATTTTGTAAGCATGTTGCGATGGAAACTGCCATTGCAGAAGATGTAACTGCTACGGAGTTGCCGGCACCTGTCATAATACAAGGCATGCAGATTGAGAATGCGAGACCACAGATAAATGCACCAATATAGGAAACTACAAGGCTTGGAGCAAGTGTCATGATCAGGTAGGAAATTGCCAGTAATACACAACCTACGGTAAGTGTCAGTTTTTTGCACGCTTTTGCGATCTTACCGAAAATGAATCCCATAATCAATCCGCCTAATGCGAATAATGCCAGGGAGTAGCCTGCTGCTGCGGAACTTCCAAGGTTTGCTTCTGTAATAATGGAAGATGCGAAGTTGGAGTAAGACTGTCCTGCAATCATGAAGATGAAGAAGGAGATACACCATACCCACATCATACCGGTTGGCTGGAATTTGATCTTTTCACCGGTGTTGGTAACTTTTTCCGGTTTCTTATATGGCAGGCAAACGATAGCTGCTACTAAAGAAACGATAGCCATTAAATGAACTAAGAATGCGATGTTCCAGTGAATCGTTCCGAGGTTTCCGGCTACGATTGAGAAAATGATAGCGCCAAGCATCTGGAAAGCTGTCTGATTTCCCATGATCTTGCTTCGTTCGTCAGGATCTTCAAAGTTCTCTACAACCAGTGCGGAACAAAGTGACTGAACAAGACCGATACCGATACCGAAGATAACTCGCATGCCAAGGATGGCTGTAAGACTATCCATGAAGTAAGGAATTACTCCACCAATGAGCCAGAGTAAAACACCAACGATCATCAATACCTTGGAAGGTATAAATCTCATCAGGATACCGGAGAGGATTGTCATAGGGATAACGATCAGACACGGTACAGAGATCATATATGTAATAACCAATGTCTGATTTGCATCCGGAAATGCTGCAATAATGTTTGCCAGGTTACTGGATACGGCGATAACCCCCATCATTAATATTGCGCATAAATAAATACCTACTTTAACCTTACCTTTGTTAACTGTTTTTTCCATAATTTCTTCTCCTTTCTGAAAAACCCTTAACCAGTTAATATCCAAAAGTCTTTTTACGCTTGCAAGGTCATTATATTTTCTTTTCCCATTTTTGTATTCGTTGCTTTTGTTCAATCTGATTTTTTATTTTGACATCTTTGCACATTCCGTTACAGAGTATCAATTTCATCTTCGGTCAGAATCAGCTTCATGGCCCAGCTGGGAAAATCTTTTTGCAGTTCCAGCTCAGGTTCTGTAAAGACAAATGCGGTTTTGTAAGTAACCGGGCGGGTTGGATAGATACCGAGACCGTCTGTAAAATAAAGTAAGCCTTCCAGCCGGTGAAGCTGTCCCTGTTCCTGTAATTGGGCAATATATGCAAAGACCGGACGAAAATCAGTACCGCCGTAGCCATAGACCGTCAGGTCATTGAGATAGGACTGTAGCTGCAAAACAGATTCGATAACTGTTATCTGTTGGATTTGAGCATCACATTGTATGAGGTAAATCTTCCTTTTATGATGAAAGGTTTCCTGTGACTTTAAAATAGAAAAAGTACTGCGCAGAAAACGTTCGATCCGGTTCTGGGAGATGGAACCGGAAGTATCAATGGCAATGACAAATTCTGAGATCCGGCGGTCTTCTTTATATTCAAGTGGTTCGATCAGAGGCATGTCATGATAAAGTTCCAGTCCATAGGTGTAGTAGACATAATCAAATTCATCCTGATTTGTTCCCAGCGTTTCCCGGTAGTGGGCAAATTTTCGCAGAAAATCCCGGTAATCTATCCGGTCGCGGCCGGTGACCTGCAGCTGCCAGTTCAGAGAACCTGCATGAACGCCTTTATTGGTAGATTCTGTTTCCAAATCTATTTTAATAATGTCAGCAATCTTCTTCCATTCATCGGTCAGTTCTACTTTGGGGATAACCCTCAGTTCATCCGGATCTGTCACATCGAGATCTTCAAAGATTTTGGCATTGATGGATTCTTTTTCAAGATCTTTGGTTTGTCTGTCTGTTGTCTGTTGATACCAGAAACTGTGATCGTCTCCATAAAAAAGCTGTTCTGTCAGTGGTAAGTCAATATCTGATTTCTGAGCTGCGCTATTTTCTGTAAAAACTTCTTCTATAAAGAAGTGATAGATTTTTTCTGCGGATAAAAGGTTCAGTCTTCCGGCCAGCAGAGAAAGGAATTCAAACTGTCCGCTTTCTTCCGGAATCTTCATATCCGGCAGATATAATTCCTGAAGAATATTTTCGACAGCGATATCACAGCTTAAGTTCCAGAGTTTCCGGTCAATATCAGGTCTGACGTCAAAATGTCGAAAGATACAGTGCAGCAGCGTATGAAGATATATGCGATTCAGACGATTTCTATCATATTGGAAGGAATGGATGGCATAAGATGTCTCATACCAGAGAAATTGTCCATCTGTTCCAATTCCAGAGATCTGTTCATTTTCACTGGGTGGCAGTGCGTAGATCGCCCGGCTCAGATAGCGCAGATTCAGCAGCAGACGTCGTTTGACATATTCCATAATATCTCCTGCAATTTGCTGTTTCTGGATGGTATTGTCATTGTCTGTCATGGAAGCACCTCCTGTTTTGTGTTTTTTTGGGGGATCTGTCCTGATGGGGTTATTGTCAGTGTATGAGAAAAAACGAGGATATCCAACGTTATCTGCGACGATTTTGGAGCTTGTTTTTTGTGATTTGGGCAATTTGTGAAAGTTATGAATTGCTATTTGTTCTGTTTTTACGAAGAATTTGCATTTCTGCATTTTGGGATGTATGTATTTGTTCGATTCGCACAATTCAAATTCAAAATTATGTGTTATAATGAAGACGCTTAGAATACAAAAGTGGGGTAATTGGCGGTATTTTGATAAGGAGGGGAAATTATGAAACTGAGTATGGCTCTGATCGCAAGTGAACTGTCGGGCATTATCAACTTTTCACATTTTCAGGAGCAAAACAGTGCAAAAGTAACAGGGCTGAAAATCCTAAGCAAATCCGATACGGAACTGGATCCGGATTTCGTATATTTCTGCCAGACCATGACATTACGTCATCTTGCAGAACAGGGCGTTGTATTAAATGGTCGGTGTTTTATCATTCATGGCAACGAATATGAGGATATTGAAAATTTGCTGGAAAACAGTGAATATATTTTTATTACGGAACAAACATCGTTATTTAGTTTTATCAATCGTCTGGAATCAATTTTTCTTTCTTATCAGGAATGGGAACGACAGATGATTTCTTTATGTGCTTCTAGCGCATCTCCGCAGAAGGTCATTGATCTGGCTTATGAAAAGATTAAAATTCCAATGTGCATGCTGGATATTAATCACAGAGTCCTTGCTATCAACAAGCAGGTAAAGACAGATGATATCTTATATAATTCCATGCTCAGCGGATACGGTTATCCCTGTGTTGATATTATCAGTACTAGTAATCCGACACTTCCGGAATTAGACAAGTGTCTGGTAAAGGAAGTAATCAATACCATCAGTCATCACAGGCTACGGGTATCCACGATCCGGATAAAAGGAAGAGTGTTTGGGTATATCGGACTGCATAAACAGGATGCGCATCCGTTTGCAGAATATACACTGGAATTATATGATATACTGATTGATTTTCTGGAACAACTGGCAGCAAACCAGTCGTTAAAGGACATGACGATGCGCAGCAGTCTGTTTGAACAGTTTATGATTGATATCATTCAGAATGAACGGATGGAAGAAGAAATTCTGTACCGTTCCCTAGATTATTTTAAATATAAAAAGTGTGATGATTATAAATTATATGTGTGTACCTTCACGACGCAGGTGTTGCGGCCGGAGTCAGAATATCCGGAATTTATGAATTCAGTGGAGAAATCTCTGCCGAACATGAAGTGTTTTCATCTGAACAGTTATATTGGGATCCTTTCCAGAAAAGAGACGGAAAATGACCTGGCTTATCTGAAAAACATATTAAAAAAATATGGATTAAAGTGTGCGCTCAGCAATCATTTTGATGATATCGGTGATGTTGGCAAAGTATGGGGACAGATGATGTATGTGATGGAGAACTGGAAGGATGACCGTCGCGAAGTTTCCTATGATGAATACCTGATGCCGCACTGCATTTCAGTGCTGAGAGATAAGTTTCCGTTTGAGACGTTGTATCATCCGGCGTTTCATGTACTGTATCAGTACGATCAGGAAAACAAGACGGAGTATCTGATGACCCTTGCAAGTTATCTGCAGAATAAATGCAGTGTTTCCTCTACGGCTGCCGCTTTGTATATTCACAGAAATTCACTTCAGTACAGAATCAAGAAGATTGAAGAAATTCTGGATTTTAAAATTGCCACATCGGAGGAACGGGAAAAGATGCTGTTTTCTTCGTTCTTTGTAACGATGGCACAAGATGTTGAAGCTTGTCTGTGATTCTGTGAAAAAGGAGAAACATCATGTATATAAAAATGGAATATATTCAAAAGGAACTGGAGAGCAGGATTGAACAAAGTCATATTATCCATGAATCGTTTCTGTTATCTTTTAAGTTATATGAAAGTTCGATTCAGGAATTTGAAAAAAATATTCTTTATCTGTGTATGCCGACGGACTTTTCGGATGAGGTAAAAGAATCTATCTGCGGACGTGCACTGAATTTTATGATATTTTGTAAGGAAGACTGCGAATTGGATTATCTGAAGGATTCCAATTATCTGTTTTTGAGGGCAGATCTGTTTGATATATTTTCTTATGTCAATCAGCTTGGTGATATTTTTCACCGTTATAATAACTGGGAGCAGAAACTGCTCTCTCTGCTCACTTCTGATGGCAGTTATCAGGAAGCGATTGATATCGGAAATGAGATGATCTCGGTGCCGATGGCGATGATGGACATTAATCATCAGATCCTGGCAGTGACAAAGGGCTGTGAAAAGCAGGATACTCTTCTGTTCAGTATGAGTCATGGTTATGGATATCATTTCCTGAATATTATCAATCGTAGCAATCCAACTTTAGAAGAGGTCAGTGAAAAAGGCGTATGTGAAGTGATTAACAGTATCAGCGGCAATCGACTTCGTGTATACAAAATCAGAAAAGATGTCTATTCTTCCTTTTTTATCGGATTTCATAAAGCAGATAAAAAGGAATATCATTCGGCGGACATTTGTCTGTTTGATTTCTTTGTAAAATATCTGAAACAGCTTGTAGCGGTATCGGAAAAGAATCAGTCGAACAGGGACAGTGATTTTGCTGTATTTATGGAAGAACTGATCCTGAATCCAGAGCATCCGGTGGACTTTTTGAAGATACATATGGATAAATTTCATCTGAACTCAAATCAGACCTGGCAGATTCTGTGTATCAAGTTTATGAATTTTCTGCAGTTTCGGACGACGTATCATTACGAGATCATGAACCAGATCCGTCAGATCATTACCGGGTGTCACTGTGCACTGATCAATTCTAATATTGCAGTACTGGTGGATGGTTCGACAGATTTGTCCGTCTGCTTAAGTATGTTGCAGTATCTGCTGATCACCAATGATGCGGTGTGTGCATGCAGTTCAACATATATGAATTTGGATCAGACATGTCAGGTTTGGAACCAGTTACAGTTTATTCTGGATAAAGAGTGGTCGGAAAATGGTTCCAATGTATTGTTTTATAAGGACTATTATCAGGAACATTGTTTGTCTATTTTGCGTGAAGAGTTCCCGGAACAGACCTTATATCATTCGGCGTTATACAAGATTCAGGAGTTTGACATTCAGAACCATACGGACTATCTGCCAACGTTGATCTGCTATCTACAGAATAATTGCAGCATGAATACGACTGCGGATATGCTGGAGATTCATCGTAATTCCCTGCTGTATCGTATCCGGAAAATCGAGGAGCTGTTAGGGTTTGAAATCGCTGATTCGGAAGAACGGATTCCGATGCTCTTCTCTTCGTTCCTGATCCAGAATCAGCAGAAAGAATAAAAAGAAAAAAGCAGGTTTAAAAATTTCATAAGAACTATTTCAAAAACGCACAAACAGAGTTTTCGGTTTGTGCGTTTTTTCAGATGAATTCTGTATTCTCAGATGTTATGTTTTAGAAAACAAATGAAACAGGAGGAGATAGTAAAATGAAAGAGTTAAATCGCTGGGTGTATGCGGTCATTGGCGTGATTGTATTGCTGCTGGCCGGGCTTGTTTATGCCTGGTCTGTGATGTCGAAATCAATTGCTGCTTCCAGACCGGATTGGAGTGCTGCGCAGTTATCCATGACGTTTACGCTGGTTATGGCGTTTTTCTGTGTCGGCTGTCTGATCGCCGGAATGCTGGCAAAAAAGGCAAGTCCGAAAATTTATGTTATGATAGCAGCTGTTTTGTTTCTGGCGGGTTTTATGGTTGCTTCTACAACAGGAGCGTCCATCGTAATGCTTTATCTGGGATTTGGTGTGTTATGCGGACTGGGTGCCGGATTTGCTTATAACGCGGTTATGAGTACAATGTCTGCCTGGTTTCCGGATAAACAGGGATTGATATCGGGTATTCTGTTGATGGGATTCGGTCTGAGTGCATTTATCGTAGGAAAGATTTTTGCAGCAGTGACACCTTCTGACGGTGGTGATGAATGGAAAGCAACATTTCGTGTTCTGGCAATCGTGATCTTTGTTGTAATGATGATCTGCAGTTTCTTTTTTGTAAGACCGGATGCGGATTTTCAGCCACCGCAATCGACGAAAAAGAAAAATACCAGAGAGCCGGCATTGGATATCAATTCCGGTCAGATGGTAAAACAGCCTTCCTTCTGGCTGTACTATATCTGGGCAATTGTTGTAAGTGCAGCAGGTCTGGTGCTGGTTTCTCAGGCAAGCGGTATTGCTGTAGAGGTCGGCGGAACAAGTGTATCGGACGGAACCATTGCAACCGTTGTTGGTCTGATTTCTATCTTAAACGGAATCGGACGAGTGATCTTTGGTGGATTATTTGATAAAAAGGGTTATAAACCGACGATGATCCTGGATATGATTATTTTCATTATTGCAGGTCTGATCCTGATCCTTGCACTGTCAACAGGACGGTTTAGCTTTATTATTCTTGGGTTCTGTGTGGGTGGTTTTGCATACGGAGGTGTAACACCGACAAACTCTGCGATCATCAGTGATTTTTTTGGAAGAACTTATTATCCGATGAACTTTTCACTGATCAATACAAACCTGCTGATCGCATCTTTTGCCTCTACCATCGCAGGAAAACTGTACGATTCCAGTCAGTCTTATTTCAGCACAGTTATCATGATGATCGGTGTAACAGTAGTTGGTTTTGTCGTATTCTTAGGAATCCGCAGACCGAAGGCAAAAGGTATCAAAGGCTGAAAATGACGGTTTTCAGTTATATATTAAAAAATAAAAAAGGAGTTGTTGTAGTATGGCAATTTTTAATCAGACATGTCCGGTTTGGATGGAAGAAGGCGTTGCCGGAAAGATTGGAGAAAAAGCATTGGAATATCATGCAAAGAAAGCGTTCTGTATCTGTGATAAAGGCATTAGTGCCTGTGGAATTGCATCTGTGATCGTAAATAATCTCAAAGATGCGGGACTGGAAGTGTATCTTTATGATGAGGTACTTCCGGATGCACCGGATACAATGATCAATCAGATTGGAAAGATCGCCCGTGAGTATGAGGCAGATCTTGTTGTCGGAATCGGCGGAGGAAGCAGTCTGGATGCTGCCAAAGCGGTAACAATTCTGCTGGATAATCCGGGTGAGATCAAAGATTACTATATGTCTGCCGGGGTGGTGTTTAAACAGGAAATCCCACTCTTCTGTATTCCAACTGCGGCCGGAACCGGAAGTGAAGCGACCAGCATCTGTGTCGTTCATGATATGAGTACAGATATCAAAGAAACCGTTATAAAAGGTGCAACACTGGCCATTGTTGATCCGGATCTGATGGTTGGACTTCCGCCGTATATTACGGCAATTACGGCATTTGATGCTATGGCACATGCGTTTGAGGCATATACCTCCCAGGGACATAATCCACATTCTGATGTGCTGGCGCTGTGTGCGATTCGTCTGATCACAGAAAATATCGAACTTGCTTATGAAAATGGTACCAATATGAGTGCCCGGGCTGCGCTGGCACAGGCAAGCACCTTTGCAGGAATGGCTTTTAATGATTCCATGGTGCATATAGGTCATGCCATGGCACATGAGCTGGGATTACGCTTCCATATGCCACATGGACTTGCATGTGCACTGACATTGCCGACACTGTTAAGATATTTTGGAAATGTCATTCCGGATCGGTTATTTGACATTGTAGAAGCAATGGGAATTGAAGCTCCTGCTGCTGCAACGGCTGATGAGGCTGCTGCCATGGCGGAGATATACATCAAAATGATGATGAAGAAGTTAAAGATCGCGTCCCTGAAAGAACAGGGTTACACGCTGGAAGAAGTCGTAGACTGTGCAGCAGATGCTTATAATAAAGCACCGTTTATGATGTTTGCACCAAGTGAGACAGGAATTCCGGAACTGGCCGGATTTCTGAAAGATATGTATGAGCGATATGTATAACGGATAGATATAAAAATATACATAACTGAGAGATGTAAGAAAATATCAGTGATTTGTGAGATTCGCCAAATCTCATTCCCCCCTTTATCCTATAATCCTATAACGCAAAAAGACCATCTGCGCCAAGTGATGGTCTTTTTGTCCGCTTTACTGTTTTAATTTTGGTGTGTTTATCCGAATAAAACCGGCAGGGAACGGATCTGTGCATCTTCAATGGTGCTCATGATTTCATTGCCATGAGAAGCCAGAAAATGGTTATTTAAACCGGTCAGATGCTGTGTCTGAAGTTCAATCAGGATACGCTCACAAATATGTTCTATGAGGCTTTCAATGAGTTCTGACTGTACAGAAAAGCTCAGATTTGTCAGTGTTGACAGATCTGCACTCAGATCAGAGAGTTTTTCCATGGTTCCAACGCTGTGGTGTGCCCATTTGTAAAAGGGGACGTATTTTCGGTTTAGCAGATGGATCATGGAGCAAGCTGACTGAATAAATTCTGACAGACAGATAAAAGCTGCAACATTCTCTCCACGTTTTATGCAGCGTTGGAAATTATACTGTCCGCTTTGTGCCATCTGCACAGCTCTCGCGGCAATCTTCTTTTTTCGGATATCTTCCGGATAGTATGCCAGAATGGTACGCCGGATCTGCTCAAAGGAAGAATTGGTTTCCAAGAACAATTTTCCATTGGAGACACAGGCGTAGGCATGTTCCGGTGCACGCAGCCAGTCAATCAGTGTCTGCGGCGCACCTTTAATTCCGATAAAGTGATAGTAAAAGGTTTCGGTTTCTAATATACCGTCTCTGTCCTGCGCTTCTGCCCCGTTCCTGCGGGGCGGATAACCGGCAAATTCACAGGAAAGGCTGTGGTAGAGATGCTCCAGTGGTTTGTGATAAGTATTATAAAGTTCCTTTGGCAGCCACATGGCAAAAGATGGTCCCCAGTCGTGATCCTGGGAATAGGTATCATCAAAACCAAGACATTCGGAACCCTGCCCCACCAGTCCGACCGTCATTTTCGGGAGCAGTTCCGGAAACTGAGTTTTCAGTGCGGGATATCCGATTTTCTGAAAGAATTTTTCACATAACTCCAGTCCTTTCATGCTGACTGTCCTCCTTTTGCGGTTGGATTTTCCACAGCATGTGTGTGGTAAAAGCGTTCGGATAACTGTGTCAGGATTTCTGCTTCTCTGGAAAAACCAAGAGATATTATGGTTTTGGCACAGATATCGCAGACATAGGCGTAATAACTGTCCGGCAGATCGGTATATTTTGCCAGAAGAGCTATTGTTTTATCAATCAATGAATGAAGAGCTAACTGTTTTTGTGATTCAGGCAAAGGTATTTTATAAACCAGGACCAGCAGATTGATGTAGGTGGTGACAAGTTCAGCTTCTGATTCCGGATCAGTCTGCAGGATCTCGACAGCCTGCTCAAATTCTTCTTTTGCCTTTCCAAGATAACCGATATCCAGAAATAACAGCGCCATATTGTTGTGCAGGCTTGCCATACGGTAATCAAAAGGCTCCATTTGCTGCAGGTAATTCTGTTTGGTTTTGACAAAATAGTTATAGGATTGCTGTGTTTTCCCGAAGGCACGGTATGCGGTGGCGATATTGAGCCAGGTTGTTCCGGCTGCCTCGGTGTTTTCCAGCTCATGTCCGGTGATGATCTGCTCTGCACGCTGCATGACGTGCAGTCCCTTTTCCGGATTACCGGTTTTTCGGTAAAAACCGATCAGTTCATTTAAGATGGTCAGTTCTTCCTGCCAGCAGCTGGCATTTTGTGCCTGTTTCAGCCAGTATTCCATGCAGGCTCCCGCCCGGGGCATATCGTGGCTGTTGTAATATTTCTGTACTTCCTGAAACATATTGTCTGTAAATAAATTTTCCATATTGTGTCCCTTTTTATAAAAACAAATCGGCCCTGTGAACTTCTAGGTTTCGCAAAGCCAATCTGTTGTAAGCATTATTTATTTGGTTCAATATTACTGGATCAGACCGAGTTTTCTTGCCTCAAAGGTCAGTTCGTCGCGAAAATCAGGATGTGCGATCTGGATCAGTGCTTTTGCACGTTCCGGAATCGTACGGCCTTTCATGTATGCAACACCGTATTCTGTGATAATTGTATCTGCAAGGTTTCGGCTGATGGTAACGACTGCACCCGGTGTCAGCTGTGGTTTGATCTTGGTCATGGTACCTTTTTTGGCTGTGGAGGAAATAGCGATAATGCCGCGTCCGCCTTTGGAATGTAATGCGCCGTATGCAAAATCGGTTGCACCACCGGTTCCGCTGTACATTCTGGAACCGATACTTTCAGAGCAGATCTGACCGGTCAGGTCAATCTCCAGAGCGGTATTGATGGATATCATATTGTCATTCTGTGCGATCACGAACGGATCATTGGTAATCTGTCCTGGAGCTATCATATAAGCCGGGTTGGTGTTCATATCTTCATAGAGCGCATCGTCACCGATGACAAAAGCACCGATGTGGCGACCTTTGTAAATAGTTTTACGTTCACCGGTAATTACACCTTTGCGGACGAGATTACCGATTCCCGGTGTGAATAATTCTGTGTGCAGACCAAGGTCTTTTTTGCTTTCCAGAGCCAGAGCTACCATATCTGCGGTGCCGCCAAGGCCGACCTGAATGGTATCGCCATCGTGAATAAATTCTGCGGCTGTCTGGCCGATGATTTTATCATTATCTGTCGGAACAGGGGAAGGAACGGTCCACAGATCATCTTCTGCCTCTATGAGAGCATCAATCTGGGAAATGTGGATTTTTCCTTCTTCCGGTTTCAGACGAGGCATTTTCGGATTAACCTGAACAATGATTTTTCTTAATGCAGGACTCTTTAATGCTTCTGCTTCGTTGATCAGGCAGGTAGACATATAGAGATTGCCATCTTCGTCCATCGGTGTTGCTGCTGTCAGCAGAACGGTTGCCGGGCGTTTTTCGGACCAGCGCAGGATCCAGTCATGGAGATTGGCCGGCATATACTGATAATTGAAATGTTTCTGACTTTCGCGGTTGCCCGGTCCCATGATAAGACCGGTGGTATTGATGTGACCGTTCATTGCCGGATCTGTCATAAATGGATAAGAGCGGTCGGCACCTTTGATTACCCATACATTTTCTACACGGTCTGCAATAGTATGTAATTCCTTTAAAATGGTAACTGCTGCGTTGGAATCTGTTCCGGTAGCAATTACGTCATTGGACTGGATCAGGTTCAGACATTCCTGAACAGAACACTTTTTCGATTCATATAATTCTTTATAAGTCATAATTTTCACTCCTGATAAGTTTTTTGCTCAGACATCTGTGTCTGATACCCCATTTGATTGGTATATAAATTAAAAAAATGGGTCCGATCGGAACCGGACCCATGAAAAATGTCATGAGACATTATGCGAAGTTTAATTCGGTTCTTCCGATGATATCATCCTGTAATCCTTTACTTAACTCAACGAAGTAAGCGGAATATCCTGCTACACGTACGAGCAGATCTTTGTATTCGGACGGATTCTTCTGTGCATCTAACAGAGTCTCTTTGCTTGCTACGGTAAACTGGCTGTGCATACCTTTGCGCTGTACATAAGTATCCAGCAGGGAAATCAGGTTATCCAGACCTGTGTCACCTTCCAGTGCTGCCGGTGAGAATTTCCAGTTCAGAAGAGTACCGTTGCCGGCTTTGCTGTGGTCAATCTTTGTAACAGATTTGCAGATTGCTGACGGTCCTTTGATATCGTGCGGGCAGCAAAGTGTATGCTGAGCACCCATACAATCGGATACAGGCTCATGTGCTTTACGTCCTTCTATGGATGCCCACTGAGCCCCACCCAGAGCAACGTTGATGGATACGGAATAGAATCCGGCCTGGAAATGTCCGCCATGTGCTGTCGGATGTCCGTTTACACAATCACAGTATGTATCGAAGGCGAAACGCGCCAGATCATCTGCGTAATCATCATCATTTCCATAGTGATGAACGTAATCAGAGTTTACAAGCGCATATAATTTTTCATGGCCAACCCAGTTATCTCTTGCAGCCTGTAATAACTCTGCTCCGGTTACTTTTTTCTCTTCAAATACCAGCTGTTTGATGGTAGATAAAGCGTCTGCTACGGAACCTACACCAACACCCTGCGGACCGCTGAAGTTGTAAATTGCACCACCTTTTGTAATATCCACACCTTTTTCAACCGGTCCTTCCATTACAGTAGAAAGGAATGGCAGAGGTTTCATTTGCTGATGTGCAAGGTCAACTTTGGAGAGGAATCCAATCATGGAATCGGTCCAGTATTTCATCTGTTTCTGATATGCTTCTTTTACCTGCTCGAAATCGGTAAATGTCTCTAATGAACCGTAATCCGGAGCATACTGCTCACCCGTCTCCATATCGCGGCCACCATTGATGGCAAGCTCAAGAATCTTGTTAATGTTGAAGTATGCTGCGTCATGCCAGCCGTACTCTTTACCTGTGGTATCCGGTTCTACACAGCCTACTACCTGATAATTTCTTGCGTCTTCTAAGGAACGTCCGTTGGAAACCATCATAGGAATGGTTACGTCGTCGTTGAAGATCTTCGGCTCGCCGAGACCAAGACGGATGAGGTTGGCTGTTTTTACTTTCAGTTCATGCGGTGTTGCGGAATGGAGACGAACTGCTGTCCAAGGTGTCGGGATACGTGTATGAGCAACTGCATCCAAAACCATAAAGGTCAGGTCATTTGTTCCGTCTGTACCGTCTTCCAATACACCACCAACAGTTAATGCCGGACCACCGATACCGCCGTTTGCAAATACTTCTACGGACTGATGGGTACGAACTTTATTTTTCTCCCAGATCTTGATATGGAAGTTTTCAATTAATTCCTGACAGAATTCTCTTGTAGCTGCGCCTGTCTCAAGGTCATGTTTGTAGAAAGGATACATATACTGGTCGAAACGTCCGTAGGAGATAGAATGTCCGTTGGACTCTAACAGAACCATCATGTTTACGAACTCAACTGCCTGCAGAGCTTCCCAGAAAGTACGAGGAGCTTCCGTAGCAATCCAGTCACAGTTTGCAGCCATTTTCAGTAATTCTGCTTTTCTTGTCTCATCTGCTTCTTTTGCAGCTTTTTCTTTCAGTGCTGTTGCATGACGTCTGATCAGATCGGTTGCCGCCTGATTGGAGATCAGTGCTGCCTGATAGAATACATCTTTCTGAATGTCATCCGGGTTGGACAGGTCCAGAGCAGCTTTCTTCTCTTCGATCTCCTTGCGAATTGCGCCGTAACCCATTTTCAGTACTCTGTCGTAATTTACGCCAAGGTGTCCGGCACCACAGGTCATATAGGAGTCACAGAAGAAGATTCCATGTGTCATATGAGAACCCTCGATCTGATCTTTGGTCAGCATCGGAACTACATAATCTTCACACTGTTTGCCCTGCCAGAACGGCTGGATTTCTTTTAATTCTTTGTATGTCTCATCAGTATGAGAAAAATAGTCATGTGTATGAACTTCACAATATCCGAGAACGCCTTCTTCAATCTCATTAATGATCCAGTTCAAACCAAATTCCGGGAAAATCGGTGCGCCTTTTTTCGGACACAGCATGGAACCAACGATTAGCTCATGGTCAAAAATCTGGATCGGAGCTTCTCTCCAGAATGCTGCGATTGCTTCTGCCATCTGAAGGATCATAGGTTTTCCCTGCATTTTTTCCATTACTTTTGTCATGATAACAGCACGATCCGGGAAAATTTCTCCGTTTGTTGTTTTCGGTGTGTCATCCAGAATGAGATTGATTCTCTCAAACGGTGATGGGTCTGTTACGAATCCTGATGCTCCAACGCCCCACACTTTGTCATAAGGTTCGATTGCTTCTGCGATAGTACTAACACGTTTCATAATAAAAATCCTCCTTCTTTTTATTAAATAATTGTCTTATTAATTTTCACGATTCCGAAAATCGGTTCCCATGCGATCTGCCAGAATAACGGCAGCTTCAACGGCCTGTGCATCTGCGCGTAACGGCAGATTTTTGATACACGGATCTCCTGCGGCAATATTGCCGATGAGTTCCAATTGTTCTGTGGTAATGGCATCGATGCCGAGTTCTTTTAATGTGATCGGCAATCCGATGCGCGAGAAGAATGTCATAATTTCTTCGATGGTCTCCGTTGTCTCTCCTGCGAGAATCAACTGACAGATCAGGGAAAATGCAACTTTTTCGCCATGCATTCTGGAATGTGTCTCCGGCAGTTCTGCGATTCCGTTGTTGATTGGATGTGCGGCACAGATGCCGCCGCTTTCGAAACCGATGCCACTAAGCAGTGTATTTGCTTCTACGACATGTTCCAGAGCAGGTGTGACGCGGTGTTCCTGTGCAGCCAGATAAGCCTGATATCCTTCTTCTTTCAAGGTTTTATAACATTCGGTTGCGATTGCTTTCGCTGCCAGAGTAATGCGTCCACTGCAAAAATTATCAGCGTCTTTTTTGTAACATTCTTTCATCTCGAAATAGGTTGCCATGGCATCTCCCATTCCGATGGCAAGTAAATGTGCCGGTGCGTCTGCGATGATCTGCACATCCACCAATACGATATCCGGATTGGCTTTTAACCAGAGCAGTTGATCGAGACCGCCATCTTCTTTATAGATGATGGATAAAGCACTGCAGGGGGCATCCGAAGATGCGGTGGTTGGTACAATGACCAGTCCGAGATCCATAAAGTGTGATACAGCTTTTGCGGTATCAATGACTTTGCCGCCGCCGACACCTGCGATGACGCTAATGTCATGTTCGCGGCAGATCTGGTTTAAACGATTGATCTCAGCCATGGTACATTCCCCATTGAAATCAATGATCAGTGTGGAAAAATCATTTCTGGTTGAAATGAGATCATAGGTTTCCTGCAGACGTCTGTGATTTCCCTGAGATGTCAGGAGCAGTAATTTTTTCCCTAACCCGCTGACATAATCCGGGATATCCTTCAGGATGTCGGTGCCCTGAATGTAACGGGAGGGGGATAGAAAAATCTTTTCTTTCATTCTGATCGCCTCTGCTTTTTTATTTGTTGAGCTGATTCTAACAGTCTTTTTGTGGTGGTACATCGTCATGGATGACTAAATCAAAAGGAAAATCTGTGCAATTTATACGGTTTGAGGATTAGCTGCCGATTTCCTGTGCGGAATCGTTTGATTTGACCAATGTGGTTGTGCAAAAAGTGAATATTATGATAGAGCCAAAGCCGTTATGTGAGAAATCAATGTGGTAAAGCTGGAGATGCGGGATGTAAGTTGTGCAAAAAATGATAAAGATGAAAGAGTAGGATGTAATAGGAGCATGAAGATTTACAGAAGGATAATGAAAAAAGCACCGCCAGAATGGACTGCCGGTGCTTTTGGAAGGGTGTGAGATTTTACTCAGCTTAATGGTATATTAAAAATAGAGAGGGTTTGTCATTTTGGCAATTTACAAAATTTATAATAAGTAGTTTCCACCGTCTGCCATACAGAATCTTCTTCTTCTTACGAAGGATTGAGGTCCTGTTACACCTTCACCAGTCGGTGTAGCGATTGTCGGTGAGTTTGTTCCGGATCCGCCGATACCGAATGCGGACATTGTGCCGCCGTTCTGTACAAATACCGTGGTGTTGATTACTGTACCAAAAGCGGTAACACGGTCGATATTCTTGGACCAGATAGATGCGGAATGTTTGCAGTCATGCTCTGCATTTACTGCGCGGTTCATTGCTTCATCAAAGTCTTTACATCTTACAACCGGAATAATTGGCTGCATCTGCTCAATCTGAACGTAGAGATCATCGTTTTCTGCCTCAAAGAAGGCCATTCTCGGATCAGCATCTTCCGGAAGCTCGATACCTGCTGCTTTTAAGATCACTTTTGCGTGTTTTCCTACAAAATCTTTATTGGTAACGTGGCCGCCGTTTTTAGTTTCAACGATACCTACAGCTGTAACTTTATCTGCTTCTTCTCTTGTCATTCTGTAGTTTCCAAGAGCTTCTAATTCATCCATAAATGCATCATAGATTGCATCTACAACGAAGATTTCTTTTTCTGCAATGCACAGAAGGTTGTTATCAAAAGTAGCGGAAGCGAGAACGCCTGCTGCTGCTTTCTTCAGATCGGCTGTCTCATCAATAATGGATGGTGGGTTACCAGGACCTGCTGCAACGACTTTCTTTCCTGCGGACATCAAAGTTTTTACCATTCCAGGTCCACCGGTACCAACGAGAAGTTTTACTTCCGGAGCAAACATAATGTCATCTAATGTTTCCATAGTAGGATTTGCCGGCATGGTACAGATATTTTCCGGACCGCCTGCATTGACGATGGCCTGATTTACACCCTGAACGGCTGCTGTTGCACATTTGATGGAAGCCGGATGTGCATTAAATACAACGGTGTTTCCACCTGCCAGCATGCAGATTGTATTTGCAATGATGGTTGCAATCGGGTTTGTTACCGGAGTTACGGCGCCGATTACCCCAAACGGTGCGTAATACTCAACGGTCAGGCCTTTTTCAGAAGCGATAACACCTGTCGGAACTGCTTCTGTTCCCGGTGAAAGCATGATTGCGCCAGTGTCTTTACCAATCTTGTCTTCAATACGTCCGTATCCGGTCTCTTCATATTCTAATTTCGCAAATTCTTCGATGCGCGGCTGAAGTTCTTTTCTGATTTGAGCGATAAATCTTTCTCTGTCATCCAGACCATAATTTTTTACGAATTCCTTTTGAGCTGCTGCTGCCGCTGCAACGGCTTCCTTCGCTGTGTTAAAAATACCTAAGTTTCCCATAGTGATACCTCCTGTTTTTTGTGAAAATAATTTTTTGAATTCATCGAATTCGTTTTGTTACCCATATATTAATTTTTTGCCTTTTTTTTTCCAACGTTCAGAATGCACGAACCATAGATTGGGTTTTGTGCATTAAATACATTGAGAAAAGCAGGTCAAATGATACGATATTCATATAAAAAACAGGAGGTATTGTTATGTCTGAACTGACAGGAATTGTATACAATATTCAACGTTATACCATTCATGATGGTCCGGGCATTCGAACAGAAATCTTTCTGAAAGGGTGTCCGATGCATTGCAAATGGTGCAGTAATCCAGAAAGTATCAACCCGGCCAAAGAGATTGGAATTTATCCTGCATCCTGCATCGGTGTAAAGGAATGTCATTCCTGCATCGACAGCTGCATTTTGGATCCAAGCCCTTTGATCGTAAAAGAGAACAAGATCGTAGGTGTAGACCGGACAAAATGTCCGTCCGGCTGTCAGAAATGTGCGGATTCCTGTTTCTTACATGGAATAAAGAAATGGGGCAATACGATGACAGTGACGGAAGTCATGGAGGAAGTTGTGCGTGATGTACAATTTTATAAGAAATCCGGTGGTGGTCTGACAGTAAACGGTGGCGAGGTAACAACGCAGCCGGATTTTGCGGTAGCCTTGTTAAAAGCTGCTAAGGAAGCACACATCAATACGGTGACAGAGACATCTATGTTCTGCCGGTTTGAAACGATTGAAAAATTTTTCCCGTATACAGATATTTTTATTGCGGATATCAAATCCATGGATAATCAGGTGCATAAAAGATGGTGTGGTGGCGATAACCGTGTGATTTTAGATAACATCAAGCGTACTGTAGAAGCCGGAGAACAGCTTCTGATCCGTATTCCGGTTGTACCGGATGTTAATGATACAGAGGAAAATGTACGGGCGACGGCGGCATTTATCAGGGATCATTTACATAATAATGTTTTGCAGGTGCAGTTATTGCCCTATCTGAAGATGGGAATAGAAAAATATGATTCTCTCGGGAAGTTTTATCCGATGGGTAAAAATTATGAACCGGCGAATCTTAAAACGCGAACACCGCATATCAAAGAACTGGTGGAGATTATGAAAGAATATGGAAACCCGGCGGTATTTAATTCTTCCACTTCTTATCAGTATTGTATTAAAGAGTTAGATATAACTTAATATATGCTATTTTCCTTTTCTCTATAGTTTGATCAATGAGTATGAGGGTAACATACTCAAAAAAGAAAACGTAAGCTTCTGCCCCCGGAGCTTACGTTTTTTCTTTTAAAGAATACGTTATTTTCGGAGAACGTTTTTTCATTTTGCTTATGTTGAACATCTTCTTCATTTACTCCGAAGACCTCAAAACTATCTTCTTGTGGCATATTGATATCCAAAAGTGTTAAATTTTGAATCATCTACAATGAGTATTTTTTGTTTCTTGTCCTTCTTATTTCTCTTTAGTGATTATTGATCAATAAATTGGGCTTCGTCCCCCCCCAAGTTTTATATTTCTTATGGTTTTCTTCAGCAACTTCATATCAACTGGTTTTGAAATATGAGCATTCATTCCAGCAGCGCGAGAGTGCTGCATATCCTCTGAAAATAGATTTCACAAATCCCTATCGATATACATTCTTCTGTCATAAATGTATAAAGATTTTGCACAGTTCGTTTTTTTCAAAAAACTTATTCTGTTTTTCACCTTCTGTGATATAATGCTTTATTATAATAATTCCCATGGACAAAATGAGGTGAAC
>ERZ1673739.1394-NODE-1394-length-26803-cov-6.308360_pt1 | contig 26803 bp, 27 predicted proteins | sample MGYA00580210_ERZ1673739 | MGnify/ENA primary metagenome ERZ1673739 (study PRJEB41218, sample SAMN15661749) | gut metagenome | host: Homo sapiens | place: Canada: London | collected 2015-08-20/2019-03-30 | study: EMG produced TPA metagenomics assembly of...
CGATCATAATAAAAATATATGCCGTGAACGCAAAAATCTGCTCCACTCTTCCTGTAAACACACCGGACGTGATCCCATGGACCGCCCAGGCCGCATACAGAAAGATTGCCCCGATCGTCACACTCTCCAGAACAAGTCCCTTTTTCACACCATACCGGTCAAGAAATTTTCCGATCTGCGGTGCAATCATACTGCTGCCAAAATGCGCCGCGATTCCAAGAAGCGCCACCGTATCTGCCCCCATCGCAAGGAGCTCGATAATGATCCACGGTGCAAACACCAGACGCATCCGTTTCTGGAAACCATAAACCCCTGTAACGATATAATAAGGAATGTATTTCTTCTTAAGCGGCAGTCCCTTTTTCTTCTCATCATGCTTCCGCACATCAAGGGCCGGAACCTCTCTTCTCAGTCTCCACAGGAAAAATAACGCTGCCGCAACGACCACAAGAGACACACAAAACGACGGAACGACCGATCTGTCCGCCCGGAACCAAAACGCCCCGTACCGGAACCCGATAAATACAAGCAATGATGCCGCCATGGATCCCATCGTCGCATATCCCCGGTATTTTCCGAGAAATGTTCCCGTCTTCCCCTCATCCGCGAGATCCATCGCGATCGCATCCCGGACCGGCATGACAATATGATCCCCGAGAGAATAGGTAAACACAAACAGCTGCATTAAGAGATATCCCGGAGATAAAAGTCCAAGGACAAACATTCCCACCGCGTACAGGCAGAAGCTGATCATCGCCAACGTCAGATTCCCACATCCCGACAGTGCCGCGATCACAAACACTCCCACAACTCCCGGCAGCTCCCTCGGGATCTCCAAAAGCCCCCTCTGCACCGAGTCCACTTGATACACGCCCTTAAAATAATTCGAGATAATACTGCCACCAAATCCGTTCGCAAACGTAAACAGGACGAAAGCGATCAAAAACAGCCGCCTTGCCCTCTCCTTCTTTATCTGTTCCGCCATAACCTTCCTCCCATTTAATCTCGTCAATATCCAGCACAGGACTGCCTCTGGACGCGATGCCTGATTTTCAAAAACCGAAACAGTACAGTTTTCCTCCATCCAGACATCTCTTTTTTCTTCGAAAAAACGTTATCTAACCTCAATTATAATACATATCTTTCATATGAACAAGCGTTCTTTCCCACAGTAACAACCAGATCATACATCCTCAAGGTCTATCCCTACGCCTCCAATCCCCAGCGCAGGTCAGCCTCCGGAACCGGGTGCCTGATTTACAGGCCTGGCTTCCTCTTGGCTCGCAGGAAAATGCGTTGGAGGAAATGGGGCGCTTGTCTGAGCGAAGCGAGTTGCGTCCCATTTTCTCCGCCCTTAGCATTTTTCTGCAAGCATAGAGGAACCGCCTGGAAATCGACAGCACCAGGAGCCGGAAGCTGACCTGCGCGTACTTCCGCCAAGTTGACTCAACCTCTCTTTTCCTGACTCAAACCAACAAAAATACCGGAACAGCAGTCTCCCTGCCATCCCGGTATTTCTCAATTCCTATAAGATTTCCCCAAAGAACCTACTCCCCAAGGTCCACCATCACATCAGAAACCTCAACCTTCTGATCGATCAGTCCACTCTCAAGCATCCAGTCGATGTTCTCCTGCCAGCACTCCGCCGTCTGTGTCAGGAACGGAACATCCTCCGTCTCCATAAGCGGCAGCAGAGTCTCACAGGATTTTTCCTCAACGCTCTGTGTCAGCGGGAAATTCTCCTCATTCTGGTTGTTCATGAGGATCGCGAGGCAGCCGTCCGGATCCTTCTTAAAGTCCTCAAAGCCCTTTGCAGATGCACGTAAAAAGCCCTTTAAGACCTCCGGCTCACTCTCGATCATCTCATTATTTGCGAGGAACACTTCCTCATAATAATTCGGAATTCCATATCCGTTTGCCATGAAATAATTGACATCAAAGCCCTCTTCCTCCAGCTGCGGAACCTCATGGTTCACAAGGCAGCCGATGGTGGCATCCACGTTGCCGGTAGTCATGGAGCTCATCAGGTCAAATCCAACATCGATCAGGTTTACATCTGACGCATCCGCGCCCACATACTCCATCATGGTCTTCACAATGGACTCACTGAGAGCTGTTCCGCCGTATCCAACCGTCTTTCCGACAAGATCGGACGGGCTTGTAATGTTCTTATCCTTCAAAGAAAGTACAATGCTTAACGGAGACTGCACGATCGCGCCGATGGACTTGATCTTCGTTCCCTGATTTGCAACCGCCTGGATCACATCCTGCTGATAATACATTCCGATCTCCGCCTTGCCGGCAGCGACAAGAGCCAAAGCATCATTCGCGTTTGCCGGGAAGCGGACCTTCACATCAAGTCCCTCTTCCGCATAATATCCGCGCTCGATGGCGGTATAAATAAAGGTGTGGATCGCGTTCGGATACCAGTCCAATACCACGTTGACCTCACGGAGATCCTTTTTTTCACCGGAAGCTGCTGTTGTCTCTGCCGCGCTGCTGTTGTCCGCTGAAGCGGCTGCCGTCGTCTCCGCTGTCTTTGTCTCACTCTTACCGCATCCTGCAAGTACTGTCATACTGAAAGCCGCAGCCATCACCGCTGCAGCGATTCTCATTCCTTTTTTCATGTCATTTCCTTTCGTTATCAAAATAATTTGTCCTGCTCTTTCACTGGTCAGCCAGAATTTCATGTTATGTTTTCTACTCATTTCTCCAATGAATGATCCGTTTTTCAAGCAGTGTGACCACCCAGACAGCCGCCATCGCCGCCACCGATAACAATAAGATCGGCGCGAACACTCCGGCTCCATCAAGCTGTGTCATCATTCTCCTGCTAAAATATCCAAGTCCGCTCTGGGCTCCCAGCCATTCACCGATGGCCGCTCCGATGATCGATAACGGAACCGCCATCTTGATCGCCGAGAAAAAGCAGGGCAGGACCGCCGGAACCTTCAACTTCATAAAAATCTGGCGTTTATCCGCGCCAAAGGTAAACAAGAGCTCTTCCATCTCCGTCTTCACCGACTTAAATCCGTCGAATACCGTGATCGTGATCGGGAAAAATGTGATCAGCACCGTCACAAGCACCTTGCTCCAGATCGTATATCCAAACCAGAGTACAAAAAGCGGTGCCAGAGCTGTCGTCGGGATCGTCTGGGACGCGATGATAAGCGGATAAAGTGCCTTTTCCGCTGTCTCGCTGGCATCCATCAAAATGGCCAGACCAAGGCCGAGAATAATGGAGATCAGAAGTCCGATCCCCACCACCGACATGGTTGCCGGAAGGTGGGCCGTAAATAACGGGCCTCTAAGCTCCCAGAGCCGTACCACCACCTGGGTCGGTGACGGCAGGATATACGCCGCGTCGATTCCCATAGCCGCCGCCTGCCAGAAGATCAGCAGAGCCGCCACCAGAATCGCCGCCGGAAGATTCGTACTCAGAAAATTATGGGTCTGTCCGCGCGAAGCCCCGGAAGGAACCCGCGCATGATCCTTCTTCATCTTCTTACTCATGACGTCTCCTTCCTCAGCATACCGATCAGCTCCTCCTTCAGGGACAGTATCTCCGGTTTCCGAAGCTCGTCCCTGGATCTCGGATATTCTGCCGGAACATCAATGGACCGCAGATGGGTGATCGGTGATTCCTCTACAACCAGGATCCGGCTGGACAAAAAGACCGCTTCCTCCACATCGTGCGTGATAAAAAGGACTGTCTTTTTCTCCCTCTCCCACTGCTCTAAAAGCCATTCCCGCATGGAGATCCTCGTCAGGTAATCGAGGGCTGAAAATGGCTCATCGAGAAGCAGAAGGTCGGAACCCGTGAGCACCGTTCTCGCAAACGCCGCTCTCTGGCGCATGCCGCCGGAAAGCTCCTTCGGCATCTTGTCACCCCAGTCCTTAAGACCAACCGATTCCAGCGCCGCGTCCGCTTTCTCTCTCATCTCCATTTTCGAATATCCGCCCCGGATCTCCATCGGCAGCAGGAGATTCTCCCTCACGGTCCGCCATGGAAATAAAAGATCCTGCTGCGGCATGTATCCACAGTAGTTTCTCTTCTTCTCAATGGACTCTCCGTCCACCAGGATCTCGCCGGAAGCCGGCAGAAGGAGCTTGTTCACAAGCCGGAAGATCGTACTCTTACCACAGCCGGAAGCGCCGATGACGGACACGAATTCCCCGTCCTGTACATCGAAGGAGAGGTGGTCAATGATGGAGAAATCTTCCACATCATATTGAAAGCTTACATTGTCAAATTTCAGCATCCTACTGCCTCATTTCCCATGCCATATCCCAGAATGCCGCCTCGTAGCGGGAGCATGCTGTAAAGATGTCCACGAGATGCTGTTTCCGCTTCTCGGAATAGTCCTCCGTCAGGCGGTTCATCAGGTCTGCCAACACCTCATTGTCCTCGTGGTAGGAATCGGACGCATATCCGCTGACCCATTCCCCATAGAACTCATGCTTATCTGCAGCCGGATACTCCGCAAGGATCTTCTTCGCGATAAACTCATAGCTCAGCGCACAGGAAAGGATCGCCGCCATGACCTCCGCCTCTCCTTCCTCGTAAGCGACACGAAGCATATAGGAGGTATAGGACAGATTATCAAGAGCGACCGGTGTCTGCTCTGCCTCCTCCTTCGCGATTCCAAGTCTCGTCATGTACGCGCGGTGGATATCCATCTCACCGTCCAGGATCGAATGGGTATAACCCGCGAACAGGCGCATAGCGTCGAGGTTTTTCGCCTTCGCCGTGCCGATGGAAAATACCTTTGTATAGTCAAGAAGATACAGATAATCCTGTATCATATAATATTTAAATTTTTCATGATCCAGACTGCCGTCCGCGATTCCCTTTACAAAAGGCGTCTCGTTATAGCCGTCCCAGATCTCCTTTGTTGCCTCTAAAAGGCGTTCTGTCATCGTCATGCCTGTTCCTCCGCAAATCCTTTTCCGTGAAAATCAAATCCGTGATCCATCGGTCCGGATCCATGTCCGAGGTCCAGCATGGCTGCCAGCGCTCCGGAGATGTAAGCTTTCGCACGTTCCACCGCTGTATCGAGGTCATAACCCTTCGCCAGATTGGAGGCGATGGCGCTCGATAAGGTGCAGCCGGTTCCGTGGGTGTTCGGGTTGTCGATACGCTTACCGTTGAACCAGCGGTAGCTGCCGTCGCGGTATAACAGGTCGTTGGCATCATTCAACTGATGACCGCCCTTACAGAGGACCGCGCAGTGATAGGTCTCACTGATCTGTTTTGCCGCCGCGATCATGTCCTCGGCGGACTTTACTTCCATCCCTGATAAAACCTCTGTCTCCGGGATATTCGGGGTCAGGACTGCCGCCATCGGAAACAGGTATTCTTTTAATGTGCCGATGGCATCGTCGCTGATCAGCTTTGATCCGCTTGTCGCCACCATGACCGGGTCCACAACGATATTTTCTGCTTTGTGTTCATGAAGCTTCTTTGCGATGGACTTGATCAGTCCCGCAGAAGAAACCATTCCGATCTTTACCGCGTCCGGACGGATGTCCGTAAATACGCTGTCGATCTCCTGTTCCAGGAATTCCGGTGTTACCTCGAAAATCCCCTGGACGCCGGTCGTGTTCTGGGCCGTCAGTGCTGTGATCGCGCTCATTCCGTATACTCCGTTTGCGATCATCGTCTTTAAATCGGCCTGGATGCCGGCGCCTCCGCTGGAATCGCTTCCAGCGATCGTTAATGCTGTCTTCATCATAAAAACTCCTTTCAGGCATCAATAACTTTTTATTAGGCGACGCAAGGTGGTGCCCCCAATGTGCCGCCGCGGAAATGTTTTCCGCTTAATCTATTCCAAAACCCAGAGGGAAAATTGCTGCTCTGTGAATTTAGAATTCATATTTTCAGGCAGGTAGTATTTTTCTTCTGGCTTATTGGCTTGTTTGAATGTAGTGTTTAAAAAATTATATTATAAGATTTCTCTTACCGCCTCTTTCAGTTCTCGTGTCGCCTTCTCAATATTCTCCGCCGCAAAGATCGCGCTGACGACCGCAACGCCATCCACGCCGGTTCCCTTAAGGGGCTCCAGACGATCCTTATTGATCCCGCCGATGGCGACTACCGGGATATCCACCGCCTGACAGACCGCCGAAAGCGCCTCCGGTGTCACCGCTGTGGCGTCCTTTTTTGTTCCTGTCGGATACATTGCTCCGACACCGAGGTAATCTGCCCCGTGCTTTTTCGCAAGAAGCGCCTGCTCCACATTCTTACAGGAAACGCCGATGATCTTATCCGGTCCCAGCTTTTCCCTCACTTTCCCCGCTTCCATATCGCTCTGTCCCACATGAACGCCGTCCGCGTCCACCTTAAGGGCGATATCCACATTGTCATTGATCACAAAGGGAACATGATATTCGGCACAGAGTTTTTTGATCTTCTTCGCCTCTTCCAAAAATTTCTCCTCATCCAGCTCTTTTTCCCTCAGCTGAACAAAGGTCGCGCCGCCCTTTAAAGCCTTTTCCACCTGGCTCTCCAGAGTCTCACCATTTAACCACGCGCGGTCTGTCACCGCGTAAAGCAGCATATCTTCCGGTCTGCAGTTCATATCTTACCTCCTAAAAAATCGAAATACGCACCAGACGTATTTTTCAAGCCATTCTGCCTTTCAATTTACCTGCCGACCTGTCATCAGCAGATTCTTTCGAATGCATATCATAAAAAGGATGCGCCCCGCGCGGTCACTTGCGACGATCTGCATCTTCGCACGAGTGCGCAGCATTGGCACATTAGTGCCTTTTTTGTAACAGGGAATTCCCCGGAATTCCTGTTATAACAAGTGAAAACACGCTTCGCGAGTTTCCCCTTGTTATCGCGACAGTCGCCAAGGTCTCGCGCAAGCGCGGACTTTGGCTCGTTGTTCGCGTAAAAAAAGGAGACACCCGCAGGTATCTCCACTTCTACTCTTTCTCTTCAGCAGCTTCCTACGTTGGCATGATCCAAATCAGGTATACGGGTCTTGGCGATGCAGCCAACTCTCAGCCTGATCCGTCAGGCTCCCCGGTCTGTTTATTTTCTTTTTTCTGACAAGATTTACTATATACTTTCCGCACGGAAAAGTCAAGTTTGCACCCGGTTTCGTACATGATTTCAAGACTGCGGATTTTGCATGGATCCATCGATATTTTTCATATATTCCGTGCAGCCTGCTTACAGCCTTGTGTTCCCCGCCCATCGCTTTTTCCCGGCGGCCTTTCAGAAATTTCCTCTCTTGCCTTTTTCCATCTCCTGTGCTACAATCCAAATCGGTTAACGGAATGCAGTATGAGGGGGAGCGCCCTGATGCTGCGGTCAATTCAATTACTTGATGACGAAGACCAGATTGCGAGGGAGTCCGTGTTCCGGGCTGAGAGGATCCCAGAAAGGATCGACCGTCCCATGCCGCGGATCCATGTCCGCGGCTTGTCAGCATTCTGCCTGAAAGTCATTTTTACGGCATGCTGCAGAAAGCATGCCTTTTTCTTTATCCGCCTGTTTCTTCCGGATTCATGGCAGCTGAACGCGTTCTATTTCTTATTCGGAACGATCACGCTCTCACAGTGTCCTGACCATTAGCGGATATTGAAACTATTTCACCGTATTTCCCGGTGTCCCATTCTTTCAGCAGAAAATATATTCTGCCCTGACGGGCTATGGAGGTATTATATTATGAGAAAATTTGTTGTACCGGCTCTCTCCCTGGCGCTCTGCCTCGGACTCACTGCAGGATGTTCTTCCAAAACGGACGCACCGGCTGCTTCCACAGGGGAGACCACAGCTGCCGCTTCTGCGGAAAGCACTTCTGAAGCAGCCGCTTCCGCAGAGACAAAATCCATCGATTCCTTAAAGATCGCTTTCTCCCCGTACGCGGACGCAGATACGATCACGACAGCAACAGAGCCGTTAGAAAACCTTTTAAAAGAAACACTGCTTGAAAAAGGCTACGATGTCAAAGACATCGACATGACCGTCGGAACAAGCTACACTGCTGTCGGTGAGGCACTGAGCGCAGGAAGCGCTGATATCGGATTTATCTCCGGAGGAAACTATGTCCTGTTCTCCGATGACTGCGACGTTCTCCTCACGGCTCTCCGCTACGCCATCAACAAGGACTCCGAAGATCCGAAGGAATGGAACGACGGCACCATCGAGGAAAACACAGACAAAATGAGCACATATTACCGCTCCATCATTCTCGCAGGACCGAGTGAAAAAGGTCAGGAGCTCTTAGCAAAGGTCAACAACGGCGAGGAACTTACCTGGGATGACTTAAACAGCGCCACCTGGGCAGTCATGGGACCGACCTCCGCGTCCGGCTACATTTATCCGTCCTTATGGTTAAACGAGCGCTACGGAAAGACCATCGCTGACCTCGCAAATGCGGTCCAGTCTGATTCCTACACCACCTCCCTTGCCCGCCTCGCCTCCGGACAGGCAGACCTCATGGTCTCCTACGGCCATATCCGCACAAAATATGCGCCGGACTGGAAAGAGAAATTCGGCGGCACTGATGATATGGTAAAGCAGACAGGCATCATCGGCGTCACAGAGGGAATCTACAACGATATGATCGCATACAGCAAAACTTCCGAGCTCATGCAGGACGCTGACTTCCGTCAGGCTCTCGGCGATTCCTTCATCGAGATCGCAGGAACTGATGAAGGCAAAGACATCATCAAAGTCTTCAGTCAGGTCGGCTACGAGTGGGGCGATGACGCGAACTATGACGGGGAACGCGCCGCACAGGAAATGTTAAAGTCTATGAACTAAACAGATCCCAATTTTTTACTGATTCATTATTTGTAAGGCAGGTATCTTCATGGAAATCGTTCTTCAGAACATTGGAAAACAATTTAAAAACGGGACACGCGCCCTGGACCATGTAACCTTTACCATCCCTCAGGGCGAGTTCGTCTCCGTGATCGGTCCGTCCGGAGCTGGAAAAACCACCCTGTTCCGGATCTTAAACGGCATGGAGACGCCGGGGGACGGGGCTGTCCTTTTTGATGGCAGCGACATATCGTCCATGTCCGGAACCGCCAGGAAGAATGTAAAGAGATCCATCGGCACCATCTATCAGGATTTCTGTCTCGTGGAAAATTCCACTTGCCTTGCAAATGTGCTCACTGCCTGTCTGCCGGATATGGGATTTTTCCCCGCTGTGTTCGGAATCTACGGAAAAAAGCGCCGGGCAGAAGCACTGAAATTTCTTGACCGCGTGGGACTCTTGGAAAAAGCAGAAGAACCGGTAAAAAATCTCTCCGGTGGTCAGAAACAGCGCGCCGCCATCGCGAGAGCCCTCATGCGTCATCCAAAAATCCTGCTGGCTGATGAGCCCGCCGCCTCCTTGGATCCGGTCACCGGGCGGCAGATCCTGACACTTTTAAAGGAGATTCAGGAAAAGGATGGCGTCACGATTCTTATGAACAGCCATAACCTTGAATTTTCTCAGGAGTTTTCCGACCGGATCATCGGGCTGAAGGACGGAAATGTAGTTTTTGATGGAACGCCATCGGAAATGAATGAGGAAATCTTGAGAAACATTTATCTCAGTCTCGAAGACGCCCACCTATCTTAGGTGATGAATAATAGAACTCTGCTATTTATGCATTTATCCATCCCAACGGATCCTTGCAGAGAAGCATTTCAGAGGAGGAAGCAACCCATGTACAGAAATCGAAAAAAATATATAAAACCTGCCGGCTGGATTCTCTTCCTTCTCTGCTTTTACGCCGCCGCGTCCTTCACCGGATGTGATCCGGCTCTTTTTATTTCAAGGAGCTCCCATCTTTCAGATCTGGCGGCCGACATGATGCGGCCGGATCTCTCCTTTTTTCCGAAGATCCTGCTGCCGCTCTTTTACACGGTCCAGATGTCCGTGACAGGTACCGTGACCGGATCCGCTCTGGCGCTGATCGTTTCCCCTTTTGGCGCTGTATCCCTGCATTTTCCGTCCTGGGCAAGGCGTTTGCTGCGTCTCCTGATCCAGGTACTCCGGTCTTTTCCGGCGCTGATTCTGGCGCTCGCCGCGACCTTTCTCTTCGGACTCGGAACCTTTGCGGGGACCTTCGCGATCACGCTCTACACCTTTGCGATCATGACGAAGCTCACCTACGAGGACGCGGAACACGCGGACACAGCGCCGTATCAGGCTCTTCGTTCCATGGGATGCGCCCGTTTCCCGGCATTTGTCCACGCCGTCCTTCCGGAAATTTCCCCCGCATTTCTGACAAACGTCCTGTATCTCTTTGAGACGAATGTGCGGCACAGCTCCATTCTCGGATACGTTGGGGCAGGCGGGATCGGTCTGATCTTAAATGAAAAGATCTCCTGGCGGGAATTCCACAAGGTCGGTACGATTTTGCTTCTGCTCTTTCTCACGGTCTGTGTGATCGAGTCCGCGAACCGGTATTTTACGTCGATGATCCACAGTGGGCAGATCGCAGAACTTTTTTCAGGCAGCAAGGACTTGTCCAAAAAGATCTGTGTCTCTGGACGGATGATACTTTTCGGTTTCACCGCCCTCTTCCTATTCTGCCTCGCGACACAGACTCCGCCAGATTTTTCAAGAACAAGTGCCGCGGCGTTAAAAAGTATGGCAGCCGGACTCATGCATCCGGACTGGATCTTCTTTTTCTCCACAAAAAAAGATGGCCTCGGCTATCTGCTCCTTGAGACCATCTGCATTGCCATTGTCGGAACATCCATCGGCGCTTTCCTTGCCGCACCCCTTGCCTTTCTCAACACAAGACGCTTTGTCTCGGCGCCGGCCGCCTTTTTCTTTAACCTGATCATCATGGCGATCCGGTCGATCCCGTTCCTGATCTATGGTCTGATCTTTATCCGGGTCTCCGGTCCCGGCGCCTTCACAGGTGTCCTGACGTTAGCCATCTGCAGCATCGGACTTCTCACAAAGCGCTTCACCGAATGTCTGGAGGCCATCGATCCCGGCCCGTACCGGGCGCTCCTCGCCATGGGTGTCCACCCGGTTCCAGCCGTCTGCCACAGCGTTCTCCCGCAGATCGCCCCGGCGTTCTGCTCCGCCGTCCTCTACCGCTTTGACGTCAATATCCGTGAGGCGTCCGTTCTCGGACTTGTGGGCGCAGGCGGGATCGGCGCACCGCTGATCTTTGCGATGAACCAGTATGACTGGAATAAGGCTGGCGCGATCCTTTTGGGACTGATTCTGCTTGTGTGGGGTGTGGATATTCTGTCTTCGCGCAGATAAAATAAATCCCTGCTCTTTCATCTCTTTTTAGGACTGTTTCCAGAAATTCCATTCTGCCCAGGAATGTACATTCTACAACTGACGGCCAGCATAAACTACATAGATTTTCTAAATAGTAAAAAGACCTTTTGACACAAAATAACCAACGATGTCAAAAGGTCTTTTATTCATTTTTGACCCGGACAAACAGGCCATCAGCCGCCTGTCCTCAAATTCAGTATTTTACCGATTATTTATCCGGATGCGCCATCTCAGCTCGTCGTTTTCACCCATTCTGTCGCGCCTGTCGACGCAGCAACAGGTTTCAGTCCCTGTTTTTCTACAAATTGATGGAGCATCTCCGCAGTCTCAGCGCTGGTAACCGTGCCCTTCAGATCAAGAAGATCGCTGCCGGCTGCCATGCCACTCTGTGTGGTATCATATCCCCTGAGCTGTGCGTAGCGATAAAAGATCGATGCAAGCTGTTCGCGCGTAACAGGATCATCCGGACCAAATTTCTTGCCGTCAAAGTCTCCCATAATACCGTTTTGCTGCGCCCAGGTTACCGCATCGTAAAACCCTACGGTGCCGGGACCGTACTCAACGTCGGTAAAGTGGTTCTTTCCCTCAACGGCAGGGCTGCCCGCCATACGGTAGAAGATCACCGCGATCTGAGCGCGGGTGATATTGGTGTTCGGTGCAAATGTCACCGCACTGGTACCTGACATCAATCCCTTTTCATAGACAAACATCACATCCTTATAAAACCGATCATTTCCATACACATCCGTAAATGGATTCGCCCCTGCGTGTGGATCGCTCTTTATCCAGCCGGCGTAAACCGTCCTGTTTCCGATCAGCCTGAGTTCCGTGATCCTCTGTGTCAATTCCTGATCGGAATACCAGCCGGTAAAATCATAACCCTCACGGGTCGGAATATGATCGGAAAGGCTGACCGTCTTACCGTAAGTTCCCCCGATTGTACTTATGTCGCCGCCACCGTTCGCATGGAGGTTCAGAGTATAGCTGGTGGTATCGCCGCTGCTGTCGGAACTGCTGCTGTCCTTTTTCGGGATCGTCGGGGTCGTTGGAATCGTCGGGGTTGTCGGGATTGTCGGTGTCGTCGGGATTGTCGGTGCCGTCGGTGTCGTCGGGTTCGTCGGTGTTGTCGGGGCCGTCGGGGTCGTCGGAGTCGTCGGAGTCGTCGGGGTCGTCGGGGTCGTCGGGGACGCCGGATCCTTCGGTACCACCTGTCCTGCCGCAATTCTGATACCACAGCCCTTACAATAGGTGTCCCCCGTATAGCCATCCGCGCTGGTGGTGGCCTCAACTCTGCCGCGCACCTCGGTGCCGCCCGTGTGGTGATCTGGATTCAGCTCCCCATAAGCCGCGCCGCAGACAGAACACACCGCCTGATCTTTGCAGGTGGCTGTTCCGCCGGAGTGATCTTCCCTGATATCCTCTGCCTCACAGCGAGAACATTTCTTCCAGTGCCGGGTTTCATTATGCTGCTGCACACTGAAATCATGACCCCGCGCATCCATCGTTTCTGATTTTGTTGCGGAGCAGACTGTGCAGGTATAGGTTTTCTGACCTGCGGTTGTACAGGTAGGCTGTATTGTCACTTCGCCGCTATCCCACTTATGTGTTGATTCTTCACCGATGACATTACAGTTTGAGCATTTCTTCCAATGTTTTCCGGCATCGCTCTGCCATTCGCCCCATGCGTGAATCTCCGGTATCACGATCACAAGTCTCCAGCTGGCATAAAGCACCACATTCTCCGTAACAGGAAAAATATCTCCCGGGCATCCCGCTTTCTCTCCATCAGGATTATCCAGCGCCCAGCAATCAAGGATCGCTGATTGATATGTAAAACCAGACTCCGGAAGAACGTAATCCCCGGATATGCCTTCCACTGACTCCATACGTCCCGATGCTCTGCCTCCATCAAAAGAGACTGTGTAAGTTTCGCCCTTTACCTTCCAGTTTATCCATGCAGCTTCAAATTTGTCTTTATACGCGTCAGGAACATATATCGTCAGATTCTCCGGCCATGATTTACCGGGCAGATAAAATGCCAATGACAATTCTGCTTCTTCCGGATCTTTCCAATGGGTGTGAACTTGCCCAAGTTGCGGGCAATCATAAAATGCGAAGCCCCTCACATCTTTGACACTACCTGGAATATCAATCTGCCTGAGGGTGTTACAGCCCTGAAAAGCGGCAATCCCTATTGTTTTGACTGTTTTTGGAATTTGCACCTCATTGAGTGCTATGCATCCACTAAATGCATGTTTTCCAATCGTTGTCACTCCTTCCTCTATGACCACCTTGTTAATCTTAGACTTTTTGTCCTCCCAGGGACATCTTTCACCGGGACTAGTTTTGTCGAAATCAGGCATTTCCCCTTTACCGGATATCGTAATGGTCTTATTGTCTCTGCTGATCGTCCATTTAATATCTGTGCCGAGGATAGGATTCTGGATGTCAGGAAACGGTCCATACAGCACAGCCGCAACCTTCAGATAGCGTGCGATATTAAGTACGACCGAGTCTTCAACGGAAAGCTGTATCATTGCGTCCTCAACAGCTTTAAACTGAAGCCTTACCTCCTCGAGGTTATCGTTATTGATATCTGTTACGTCCGGCAAAGCATCGATCATCTCCTGTGCGCGAGCGATAGAAGAGACTTTCCGCGCATTAGACCGGGTTGCGATCGCTTTATTTTTCATAAGCGCTTTCGCAGTTATTGGAGTGCTTTCGCTGTCATATTGACAATTTAATTCTTTTGTGATGCAGCCGTTTTCCTCACTGCATACATGGCTGCATTCGGTGGGCTCCACCGCATCAGATGGGGTGACCACTTGTTCCGTTGTATCCTTCTGCGGGTAACATTCCGGCGCATGCTCATGGATACATTTTTCCGTCCACGTATAACATTCCCGGGTATGCTCATGACTGCCCGCTCCTTTTCTCATTTCTGCCGCCAATACAGGCACAGAAACCAAAGAAAGCATCATACAGATACAGAGCAGTGCCGCATAGATCCGTTCTCTTTGTTTCTTTTGTTTTTCTGGCTTTCTCATTGATTTTCCCCCATTCCTATGGTATCTGTTTTTTTTCTGAATTTGATATATAAAACAGTGAGCACAACTGCCGCGGTAAAGGAAATGACCGCTTCCAGCACATATCCGCCCACACCCTCATGCAGCAGGATCGCCCCGTACATTCCCACGGCATCCATCGGCTGGCTCTGCACCGTCCCTACTGTTCCCAGAAGGAACAAAAACAGCAGAGCGCACAGAGCAGACAATCTGCGAATGCTTCGCCGCGCCTGTCGGCGGCGAGATTCCGCTATCCGCTCTTTTGCCAGCGCAACACGCTTTTGTGTATCGTACATGCACACAAAACCTCCTTTCTGAAAACTCAGCTTAAGGGTCTTTCACTTATATAGGTACAAAAATACGGAAAAACTCTCACCCGGGAAGCAGATTTTTCAAAAAAAATGAGAGCTGCGTAAAAACAGCTCCCAAAAATCACAAAATAAAGTTATATTACGGTGTCAGACGGCGGGCAATCAGCTTTCCCGCTGCCAAAATCACTACAGGCAGAAGATAGGCAATATACTGCACTGCGCCGCCGTAAGCGATCAGCAGATTATAGATTGCGTGAAGCGTGATCGCTGCTCCCAGCAGACCGCAGGTTCCGGCAATCTTCAGCCAGGTCCGCTGCCACACATACGCGAGGCCTCCGCCTACAATGGCTCCGCAGATCACATGCATCGCTCCTGTTCCGATCCCCCGGAAAAAAATAAAGGAAAAATGTCCGGCTCCATTTTGGATCAGATAGCAGATATTTTCAAAAGTGGCAAAAGAAAGGGCGACCATCACGGCAGTAATTCTGATCTGTTCCGCCTTTGGCTCAAATACCAGAAGATAAAAGAGCAGAGGCAGAAGCTTCATGACTTCCTCCACCACCGGAGCGATCTCCGCAGTGGCGGCAAGGTTATCCGCCCCATAAAATGCAGTAAAAAAGGTATTGATATAAGCGGAAAGCAGACATGCCCCCATTCCCGCAAGGCAGAACAGAAAGAATTTTGTCTGCCGTTTTCCCATGCACAGGGCGGCGATCAGTAACGGTGATGCCATACAGATAAAAACATTTTCAATATACGTCATTCCTGCACCGCCTTTCCCATTGCCGGCAGCAAAGCGAGCAGGCAGCCTGCCAGCAGAAGATCAAACCAGCAGTATGGGCTGAAAATGGAATCTCCCGGCCAGAAGCAGCCGGAAGTCCAGAGGGCATATTCTAATGTCGCATAGCAAAGGACCCAGATATGAAAATATTTCATACCATTTGCAGTTCCCCTCTGCCTTCTGGCATAGGCAAGTCCCCGGATAGAAAAACAGGAAACAATGATCATCATACCGCACCAGAGCAGATTGGAGAGGATATCTCCAAATGTGCAGTAAAACATGCACAGCGGAACACCGATCAGGACGGCACTCAGGGCCTTCCTGCACGGAAATCTCCTTTCTTCTGCCGAAGAAAGCGTGTATTGCAGCATGGAAAGGAAAATGACACTGGCTACCCAGCCGAACTCTGACACATAAAAGACCTGCGGCGTTTTGGAAAATAAGAGCAGATACAGCGTCCAGTAGAGGGATCCAAGGAAAAAACAGCCATAAAAGCAGGTCAGCAGGAAATACTCCTGTTTCCGGCTTTTCAGATACCGGATACCGCCCAGAAAAAAGCCTAACAGGGTAACCGCGGCCTGCAAGAGGTTACTGACGACTTCCATCTGCATTTTCCCCCTTTTGCTCCCCTGTCTGTTCCTCTTCGTTCAGTCTGCGGATGCGGAAACATAAAACCGTCACGCACACGCCGAGAACAAAAGCGAGCAGTCCGACCACGATATATCCAAGTGCGGTGCTGCCGCCTAACATCGTTGCCGCTGTTTCAAATCCAGAGGAAGTTCCCATCTCGATCCGGCTGACAATATCAGGCATGGAAAGGGAAACACCTGCGATCACTGCAAGACATGCGGCCACGCAGCAAACTGCGGCAGACCATTCTCTCCGCAGTCTTTTTTTGTATTCTTTTTCCGCAATACGACGTTTTACTTCCGCGATCCGTTCCTCATTACTTCGCATTGGTAATTCCCTCCCGCTCCAGTAATCCACGCAGACGCGCTTTTCCCCGGTATACCATATTGGTGATCTGCTTCTCACTTTTTCCCATGACCTCAGCGGCCTGCCGATAGCTCATTCCCTCAAAATAGGTCAGATAAAGAGCTTCCCGGTAATCCGCCTTCAGCTCATCCATACAGATATGCAGGATCTGATCCCGTTCCTTTGTCCGAATGACCTCTTCCACCAACGTCTTTCCATCCGGCTCTTCCGTCAGGTCATCGAGGCTGAAGAAAAGCCGATGTCTGCTTTTATGGCGCAGAGCCATGTGCCGCGCTGCTTTATACAGGTAAGCCTTAAGACCGCCGTCCCGGATGCGTGGCTTTTTTGTGAACAGATAGGAAAAGACTTCGATCATCAGGTCCTCCGCTTCGTGGACATCATGCAGATAGCCATTGATGTATAGGGTCAGCGGGTTACCGTATTTTCTCATTAAAGCCTCAAGTCCTGCTTCATCGCCGCGCAGATACTGCCTGTAAAGTTCTTCATCAATGACCATGCTGTTCATTTCCTTCTGTCTGAAATACTATACACAGTATATGTGGGCATCGGCATAATTTCAAGTCCTATTTTACTTCAAACTTCGCCCCGTGCTCCAGCTCATCCCCGTCCATATGATAGATCGCGTCGATAATATAATTCCGGTACGTTGCGTTCCCATCCTGCGGCGTCAGCCGTTTATGGGCGATCTCTCCTGCGAGTCCCATAGCGCAGACTGCCGCTGCTGCCGCCTCAAGCGGACGATCCTTGTTTGCGGTCACAAATGCTGCTGTGAGCGCTGAGAGCTGGCAGCCAGTTCCCGTGATGGAGGACATCATCGGATGGCCATTGTAGATGCAGTACGCTTTTTTTGCGTCCGCCACGATATCAATAGCGCCTGTGACCGCGATCACTGACCCTGTCCTCTCCGCAAATTTCTTCACGAATGCCACCGCCTCGTCAAGGTTATCTTCGGTTACACGGTCTGCGATATCCGCATCCACACCCTTTGTGGTCCCTGTTCCCACCGCAAGCGTCTTGATCTCAGAGATATTTCCGCGGATCACGGTGAATTTTACCGTTTTTAAGAGTTCGTTTGCCGTCGATGTCCGGAGTGTCGATGCCCCGACGCCCACCGGATCCAGCACTGCTGGATGTCCCAGCTCATTGGCCCGCATTCCCGCGATCTTCATGGACTCGATGGTACGGCTGTTCAGCGTACCGATATTGATATTGAGGCCTGCGCAGATCGTCTGGATCTCCGCGACCTCCTCTTTGTCGTCCGCCATGATCGGGGAAGCCCCGCAGGCCAGAACCATATTTGCGCAGTCATTGACCGTCACATAGTTCGTAATATTGTGGATCAGCGGGCTCTTCTCCCGCACCTGATCAAACATCTGTTTTAACATGCTTCTCTCTCCTCTACTGTCCCATTGCTTCCTGCATCCCTGCAAGGATATTGGCTTTCTTTAAGCTGTAGATCAGCACACCGCTGATCACTGCACCTCCGGCAGTTGAAATAAGGAACGGGATCACATATGCGTAAAATGCCAGACCTGCCGCACTCTTTCCCATAAGGAAGATCGCTACCGGATAGGCTGTGAGTCCGCCAAGAACCGATGTTCCGAATACCTCACCGATCAGTGTCGCCGGAATGTTCTGCGTCTTCTGATACACAAGTCCGCAGATCAGCGCGCCGAACATACTGCCCGGAAACGCCATCAGGCTTCCAAGTCCCAGAAGATTCCGGATCAGCGCCGCTGCGAATGCCGCGCCCAGTCCGTATCCCGGTCCCAAGAGGACCGCACAGAGAATATTCACCATATGCTGTGCCGGGGAACACTTGCTTCCGAATACCGGAAATGAAAATAAGCTTCCTGCCACTGCGACAGCACAGAAAACGGCTGCTACCGCTAATTTTTTCGTATTTGTCTGTTTCATGTTTTATTCTGCGTGACCGCTCCTTCCTTCGGACCGTCACACATTCCTCCTTTGAAAATTTTCCGCAGCCGCAAAGCTTCCCTGTGCAGCCGCATTTTTAGGAAACGTCTGTACGACAACAGCGCTTCCACAGGCGAAGTACCATGTACTCCACATAAAAATGTACAGTTCCCCTCTCCGGATCACTGTATGGAAGGCGGTCGATGCTTACTGGCATCCTCTCACGCCGGAACACGGCTTCCCATCGCTGATCTCATACATGGCCCAGGGCGCTCCCCCTCGGCCCGCCGCCTGCTGGCGGATCCCGTTTCCTCCTTTCCCAAAGTATGGTTTTTGTTACTTTTTTTCTGCCACCTGTTTCGGAAACACAATGATCCCGAACTTTTTAAGTCAGATGACATAAAAACAGGAGACACCCATCGCGGCATGTCCCCTGTAAAAATTCATATCATGACTTCCTACGGCGGCATTATCCGCATCAGGTTAAAGGGTCGAAGTTCGATCACTTCCTCTCAGCCCGCCAACGAGCTCCCCTGTTTTTTGTAAGACTTATTATAGCGCATCTTCGAAAATTTGCAAGTAATGAATTTCCTATTTTTCTTTTTCCTTCTTTATCTGCACGTCCTGATCCATCTGAGCTTTCGCCTTTCTCGCAACCTTCCCGGCCGTACTCATCGTACTGCCCCGGACGATCATTCCATTTCCAAAACGCCTGCGGATATCGTCGAACGCCTCATCTGCTTTCTTCTGTTTTTCCCGTTCATCAGGATTCTCAAACAGGGAGATCTGTCTGAAATCATCCGTTGTAAGATCCGTCAGCGCCATTCCAATCAGCCGCAGAGGCTCACACTTCCAACATTCATATAACAGTTTTTTCACCTGCACAAAGATCTCGTCCGTCACATCCGTGGGATCCTCAAAAGCTCTCTGATGTGACCTCGTCTTAAAATCCAGTGTCCGATAGGTCACCGCCACACAGCTGCACTTTTTCCCATCTCTGCGCATCCTTGCAGCCACCACATCACACTGGGCAAGCAGAAGCGCCAGTGCCTGCTCATACGTCACAAGATCCTCTTCCACGGTCGTCTCCGCGCTGTAGCCCTTCGCTTCCTCCCGCTCTGCCCGAACCGGAGAATCGTCGATGCCATTGGCATACCGGTAAAGCTGATGCCCGGCCTTTTCTCCCAGGATCCGCCTGATCTCCGCCTCCCCGCTCCGCGCCATATCTCCGATGGTCTTAATTCCTTCCTGTAAAAGTCTCTGCTCCGATGCCTTTCCAAGAAACAGAAGATCCCGCACAGGAAGCGGCCACATTTTTTCCGGGATCTCAGACGGAAATAGCGTATGTACCTTATCCGGCTTTTCAAAATCCGATGCCATCTTCGCTAACAGCTTATTCGTTCCGATCCCGACATTCACCGTAAAGCCCAGCTCATCACGGATCTTATCCTTGATCTCGTGAGCCACCGCCACCGGATCCGGATAGATCAGATGGGTACCGGTCATGTCGAGAAACACCTCGTCGATCGAAAAGGACTCCATCGCAGGCGCATAGGATGCGCAGATCTCCTTAAACGCCCGGGAACATCTCTGGTACAGCGCAAAATCACCCGGCACACACACGAGATCCGGACATTTCCGCAGTGCCAGGGCCACAGGTTCCCCTGTTGTCACCCCGTACTTTTTCGCCGGAATCGATTTCGCCACAACGATGCTGCGCCTTAGCTTTGGGTCCCCGCCGATACAGGACGGGATCTCCCGAAGATCCGGCAGCCCCTCCTTTACACGCTTCGCCGCCTCCCAGGAGAGGAAGGCGCTGTTCACATCCACATGAAATATCAACCGTTCCATACTGTTTTCCTCATACCAGAACTTTCTGAGACTTCCGTCTCCTCATTCAGTCAGGCACTGCAAAGAAAACCTTTCTATAATCATGCCTCAGCTCATTCTGCCGCACTGCCTGCTCACGCGCTTTTTTCTCTCATGATCCAGAAAAACGTGCACGTAAATATAATTCCCTTTACGATCGACGTGGACGTAAGCGCCCACCAGATTCCGTCAAGCCCCATGATACCGCTAAGAACGATGGCAAGCGGTATTCTGGCACTCGTAAGCACAATACTGATCACGCTGCAGAGTCTCGTTCTTCCGAGTCCCGACAGTGCTCCGATCGTCGTCAGCTCCACGCACATAAATGCCTCGCTGAATCCAATGATCACGAGATAGCCCACAGCTGTCGCAACCGCCTTCGGCTCATGAAAGAAGATATCCGCGATCGCATTTGGGAAACAGATAAATACGGCGGAGACCAGCACTCCCCAGATTCCGACCGTCCACAGGGATACCTGATATCCTTTCCGGACGCGTTCTCTCTCCCCTGCCCCATAGTTCTGGGCCACAAACGCGTTTAACGCCGCCGCGAAACCATCAGCCGTATTCCAGGAGATCGATTCGATCTGACCGCCAACTCTCTGCGTTGCCACTGCCTCCGCACCATATCCGGACACCATTCGCGTCAGGATCATGGAAATTCCGCAGTACGCCATGCCCTGAATCGCGGTTGGAATTCCGATCCTGCAGATCCCCCTTAAAAATTCAGCAGGGATCTTCGCAAAGAGCCGGGTTCCTTTTAACACATTCTCCTTCTTCCGCGCAATGATCCCAAGGATCATGATACTCATCACGATCGCCTGGGCCGTCACCGTAGCGATCGCCGCCCCGGTTACACCCAGTCTCGGAAATGGCCCCGGTCCGAGGATCAGGACCGGATCCAGGATCATGTTTGTCATGAGTCCGATCAGATTTGCCATAAACGGCGTTTTTGAGTCTCCCTGAGCTGTATAGAGTCCCGTGAGTGTCAATGTCAAAAATGAAAATACGATCAGTCCGCAGGCGATCTTTGTGTAAGCCAGCGCTGCCGCCTGGGCCTCCACATCCTCAAGTCTGAAAAATCCCACCATCTGATTGACAAATATGAGACAGAGGACCGCATACGCGATTCCCATTGCCGCTGAAAGCTGCACTGCAGCCTGGGCAAATCCGTGGGCTTTTTCCCGGTCCCCGCGCCCGATACATTGTGCCACCTGAACCTGTCCGCCCATTCTCGCCATGGACGCCAGCCCCTGCGAAAGCCAGGTAAACATTCCCCCGACGCCGACTCCCGCTACTGCCTTTGATCCCAGAAGGCCGATCCACGCCATGTCCGTAATGTTGTAAAGCGTCCCCAGAAATGCCGATGCCATGATTGGGACAGCAAGCTTCACCAGCGTCTTCATGATCGGCCCCTTTGTTAAATTTCCTTCCATACCCCAAATTCCCTCATTCGTTTTATTTTTCGCTGATCCAGTATCTCTATTATACATGGTTTCCTGCAGAATTTCATCTATAAAAATTTCATTACAATATCTCCGACAGCTGCCACAGCATCACCACCGAACAGCTTGACGGTCTCTGCGAGTTTCTCTGCAGCAGGAAAAAAGCCTCCAGTGACCTCTGATCCTCCAGCTGGAAGCCGACCGTATCCACACCCTGATCCCAGGACATTTAGTCCAGCAGCACGTCTTCCATCTCTTTCAGGCACAGCAGATGATCGTCAGCAAGTATGGCGTGCGGGAGGGGTATTTGTGTGAGGGGGTGCTGAAACATTAAAAATGCCCGCAAAGCCTTATTTTACGCGGCAAAGTTTCACTACGCTTTCACAATGCCCTGAGACAATGACTTGAATGTCATAGGTTATACCAAAAATATCGCTGTCTTTTATGGTAGAACCGAAAATATCTACATCTGCTATTATCGTGATATGAAACATCAAAGATTATGATCTCCCACCATAAATGAACAGTGCGTTGTCCTTACTTATATTTCCGGTTTCATTATCAAAAAACATAAATTCTGTATCATAAGTTGGGAAAACAACTGCTTTCAATTCATTACCAATATTGTGTTCTTCATAGCGCCCCAAGTTACAAATTTTCATTATATAAGTGATTTCTCCAAACCATGTAATGCACCCAAGAAGTTCCCACATTTTCGTGTCTGGATTGGAATAAATCATTGTTCCTATTGCATGTGAGGTGTCATTCGGTGGCGTAGCTGTTGAGACAAATCCAGTGGAATATCGAAACCAAAGATTATCATTCCACACTCCATTCCTTACATACTCTCTTAAAGCATCGAACTTTGAATCAAGCATATATTCAGCTGATGTGTTCCAACACATATAATTGAATATCGTCTTTGCACATACTCTGCGAACGAAAGAATCTATAGAAAACCTTATAGATGTTGTAAACTCAGCATCTCTATATTCTTCTTCGATTCTTTTTTCTGAATACTGTGCTTTATCCGTAATATAACCCTTTTCTATTAAAACACCTGTTGTCTCTTCAGGAGTATACCCAAATTGAACTATAGGTGATGAATACTGTCTTAAAGTTTGAATCTTTTCTTCCGTAGCAACAGGCAACTCATTTATGGAATAATAATCGTATTCATCTTCCGATTTTTTAATCCCGATGCAAGGTGATATATCGAAATGGATTCTTTCTTGATTTGCAGCATCTGAAACCACAATAAACTTAAGTCCCTTGAACAGACCTTCAACCCCGCATAAAGAAATCCTGCTATTTGAAAGCCTACGCCCATCGCTCATTCTCTTTATCCCAGACTTCATCCTCAAAAATGCCTCATACGAATCCAAGGAAATTTTGTCTTCAATTTCTTTACTAAAAAACGAATTACATTCTTGACACACTTGATAATTCGATAAAACCGGAGCATTTACATATCTTCCCATCATTCTTGGAATTACATGTTCACGGTTAAACGCGTCATCTTCTTTTTCCTTCTTGCAATATATACAGGTATGCATTTTCATCACTCCGCTTTCTTCACTTATTTTCCCGCTTCACATAGGTCAGCTCGACATCGTACCCCAGCTTCTCCATAAGCTGTAGGAATGTCTGATTGATAATTTTCTCATTATTCCTGATCAGCCGACTTACATATGGCGCAGAGGTACCGATTTTTTCGGCAAGTTTCGCCTGGGTGACATTACCCTCTATGCACTTTACTTTCACATCAACTTCCACGTTATTTTTCAGCATATTCATTGCCCTCATTAAGTAGTTACATATATTATACTAATACTGCAATTTATTGTAGCACACAAACATAAACATTTCTACCATCTGAAGAAAAAAGGAAAAATGTAATATGAAGGTCCCTTCTTGCAAACAAGAGGAAGTGTTGGTAACCGAATATTCCGGATTACATCTCCTTTCTAACGACCGCCAGAGATTTATAAGAATAACAAAAATGAGACAGATTTTTCACTCCATCTCATTTGTAAGGAAGAGTCCATACCTTCTTCCTGAATATATAACTTTAATTGGGAATACCCACCTATCAAAAATGGCATCGTCACAATACTTTTCAAAAAAAGCATCGGCCAAATCTTCAAGATCAGCAGTACGTATATATGGAACCAAATAAGCATCTAATGCGCCTTCCGGATCGAAACTGCCGAAATAATTTTCTTCAGTCTTCTGAACCTTTACGTCATGGAGCCCCTGATTAAGTTCAGCAGTCAAATGCACAATAAACCATCGTGTTTTTCTACCCGCTTCAATTTTCTTAGTTCCAAGGCTCATTTCGACAATATCTGCTGCGGTCCTGACCTCTATTCTAAGTAAGTCACCTATACCGGCTTCATGGCATACAAGAGATTTCACTTCTACGTTCTCGATTTTTTGCTTCAGTAAAGACAGCACATTAAAATCATGAAATCCTATTCCGTCATGATGATTATCCACATATTCTTTTATCGCCGTAGTAAGCAAGTCACAATACTTATCTTATATGTAACTCTTGAAATCCTTATATGCCAAGTGTATTCCTCCTAACTAAATCTCAACAAGATCCCAGCTACGAATACCTCTCGAAGTGTCTAATTTATATTTCTTAGAACACTCCTCACATTCAATCCAGACGTCGTGCTCACGAAATCCTGGGATGTTGTCATGTTCTTCAACTATTTTTCCCTTGCCGCAGGGACATTTGTATTCATATCTCTCAGTGTCGCCATCCCCGGCACCATAGCCTGGGTGGTTCTCATTTGATGCATAAATCTTTTCTGTTCTCATGGAATTCTCCTTAATAGTACTGTTCAATATAGCTATATGCTTTATCGAAAACTTCCTTGTCCTTAATCTTGTATTTGACCCATACGACACTACGAAGTGCCTTCTTAACTTCCTGACGACCGCCGGTTGTATTCTGCCATCCATCAAAACGGACAATCTTTACAATGTCATCAATATCTGTAACGATACGCTCCACAATTACAGGAGTATTGGTATTCTTCACACCGTTGAAGAGTTCCGTAAGAGCCGCCTTGCCCTTATCGACTTCTTCCTCCGGCACAACTTCCTTCTCAGCCTGCGCTGCTTCTCTTGCGAGCTCGAGCAGCATCTTCAGGAATTCAATGCTGTTGATAAGACCCTGCTCGTGCTGTTCACGGAGTTTCTCCAGCTTGTCACCCAAGCGCATAAATTTCGGATCATCCGAATGCTTATGTATACGAGCGACCAGATCAATCTCGACCTTCTTCGCAGCATTCTTCGCACCCTTATGTTTCTCAATGAATGCGTCGATCAGCTCGGCATCAAGGGACAGAATCTCTTCATCCTCATGAACCTCACCGACATCCATGTTGGAGTTCACTATTTCCATTGTTTTAGGTCCGAGAGCCGCCCAGATGAGTCCGCCACCACCGTTCGTAGGCTTTACGGATTCAAACACCTTGGTCAACCATACATAATCGACCTGGATAGGTGAAAGCATCGGATCAGGAGAGACCGCATTCCATGCGCGGTTCAGCACCTGGTAATCTGCTGCAAACTTATCCTTCTCAGCATTTGTAGGCAAACACTCCTGTGCGGCCATCAATCCTTCCCATCCATCTACGGTGCGATCAACACCCATGAAGTAGCTGAGGCACTTTCTAAGAAGCGCCGGAATCTGCTTCTTAACATCCTCGATGTTTGTAATGACCTTTTTCATGCTGCCTTCGTCGAAGTCCAGAGCCTTGGCAACGTTATCGAATATTCCAATATAATCTACGATCAAGCCGTGCGTCTTCCCCTCATCGAAGGTACGGTTTGTACGGCAGATTGCCTGCAGCAAGGTATGATCCTTCATTGGCTTGTCCAGATACATAACCTGAAGAATAGGAGCATCAAATCCGGTCAGCAACTTAGCTGTTACAATCACTATCTCAAGCGGATCGTTAGGATCTCTGAAACGGTCGAGAATTTTTGCTTCCTCATCCTTGGTACGGCGATACTTCTTGTATTCATCCGCCTTATCATCATTGGTATCCATAACGATTGTTGAGCACTCTTCTCCGAGAAGCTTATCGAGCTCTGCTTTATATTTTAGACAGCAAGGACGATCATAAACAACCACCTGCGCCTTATATCCATTCGGACGGATCTTTTCAGTGAAGTGCTTTGCAATATGCGCGCAAACTTTGTGAATACGTTTCTCATTGTACATGATAGCCTGCATGTTAACACGCTTGGAAAGTTCAGCTTTATCGGAATCCGGAAGGTCACGTGTCAGGATATCAAACTCGCGGTCCATCGTATCTCTGTCAACGCGGAGATCTACCGGCACAGGCTCAAAATTAAGCGGCAGCGTCGCGTGGTCACGAATGGAATCAGAAAAAGAATACTTGCTCATGTATCCGCTGCGGTCTTCCGTAGCACCGAATGTTGCGAACGTATTCTTGTCCACGCGATTGATAGGTGTACCTGTCATACCAAAGAAGAAAGCATTCGGAAGGGCCGTTCTCATCTTAATACCGAGATCACCTTCCTGCGTTCTATGACACTCATCGACCATTACGATGATATTGTCGCGCAGACTAAGCTCACCGGTAACTTCCTGAAAGCGGAAGATGGTCGTGATAATAATCTTACGGATATCCTGTCTCAGCATCGTCATAAGCTGCTCACGAGTAGATGCTGATTCCAAGTTGCCCACATCAGAGGAGTGGAACTGTGCTGTAATCTGCGACTCCAAATCTAGACGATCGTCTACGATAATAACCGTAGGATTCTTAAGATCTGGAAGCATACGAAGCTTTACTGCGGCAAACTCCATCAGGTAGGATTTACCAGAACCCTGGAAATGCCAGATGAGACCCTTCTTCGGATATCCCGCACGCACACGTTCGATGATCATGTTGGCGCCTTCATACTGCTGATAACGCGCAATGACCTTGAATTTCCGATATTTGCTGTCGGTAGCGAAAAGCGTGAAGAACTGGAACAGGTCCATAATCTTATCCTTCGTGATCATGTCCTGCACGCTGGTCTGTACTGCTGCCAAAGATCCGTCAGACTTATCATCCGTTGTATGCCAAGGACCATACTTTGCAGCCGGCATACAAACAGAACCGTAACGATA